>Ga0307517_10013784_pt1 | contig 10949 bp, 9 predicted proteins | sample 23_EM_MG_FD_194515 | JGI IMG/M metagenome (GOLD analysis project Ga0307517, IMG submission 194515) | Populus trichocarpa ectomycorrhiza microbial communities from riparian zone in the Pacific Northwest, United States - 23_EM | ecosystem: Host-associated > Plants > Roots > Unclassified | place...
TTGACAAGGAAAATTATAATTATAAATTAAAAAGTTTATAAAAGAAGTTGAAATCTATTTGTGCCAATAAATATATATAAAAATGTTAACATATTTATTTTATTTGCTTCATTATATGTTTGATAAAAAAAAATTCAACACAAAATAATAAATATGTAAATATTGTTACATCAAATAAAAAATATAAATATGAATCAAAAAGTCGATGTTTATATATAATAAAATAAAACGAGAACAATATGTGCTAATAAAAACTTGTAGGGTCTCAAGTTAATTTTTAACATGATAGAAAAATGAGACAGTATTGTAGTGCATTTCACTGTATCATGATTGTAAACTCTCGGCCCAAAAATCAACAAGTTAGTGTTAAATAGGGTAATTTCTAATTAAGAAATGATAAATTAGAAGGAAAATTATTGTAACTTGGGACCAACATCCTTGTTAAATTAACTTAAATTTCAAATGAGATAAAATAATAAAATCAGTATGCAAAATGTTAATTAGTGATAAATCACGCAAACTTCTTGATAAGGTAAAATAATTATTTTCAAGGAATAATTTTTGTAAATTTGGGTGAGAATATTTATAAAAAAATAGAATGAAAATCCAAATAAATTAATGTATGACTTTACACGTAAAAAATGTTAACCGCTGGTATAAGTTTCGCGTACATTCTTGTAGTTTTAACCAAAATGGAAGGAAATATGAGGGAAATATTTTTATTATCAATATAGATGAAAGTCTTCAATGAATTAATTTGAAAATCTTGATGATTTAAGTAAATGAAATAGTACACAAATTATAATTTTGGCGTGACAATTACTTATTGTCTAGTTTTATGATATCAAGCATAATTTTTAATTCAATAATTAGATCGGGTTAAAATTTAATAAGGAGTCTTCTGATATATTGTTCTATCTTGGGTTAAAATTCCAAGGCAATCAGAGTTTAAGAAGGTTTTTTTGAGAGTATCAATAATTAGACAAAAATACAAAAAATAATACATGAACTCATTTATAGCATTGTTGTAATTTTATCAGAAATCTTCCCTCACTGGCATTGTTCATGCTGAAAGCCCCTAAAAGAGAAAAGGGGCACAAATTATTCATTTTCTCTTACAAAACTTGATGTTCTCTTTCAAATTTAAGGAATAGGAAGCGTTGAGAGGAACTTTTACTAGGAAAAACCACTCCAAATCTACTGAGGATAGGAGGTTTTGAGAAAAATCAAGTCAGAAAAAGTGCGGCTTAGAGAGAAAAACTAAGAAAATTGAAAGAAGAAAAAGATGGGGTGGTAGATATTCACCAAGAAGGCATTTGAAGCATACAAAATCTACTGGTAAAGTATTTTAGATCCATTTATCCAATTAGTTCAAATAAAGTTAGATGAATTTTGATATAAAAAAATTCTTAAACTTTGATCTAGGGTTCTTAAATGGAAATTAAGGAAAATGTAAAACTGATTTAATTGGATTCAATTGGGATGAAATAGGTTATAAATAGTGAAAAAGGAAACTTGGCGAAATAGGGAGGAAAAAAGAGTATGTATTAAATGTGTATTGATATGAAGATGATGAATGGACATTACTTAATCATTTTGATAAGTTGTAATTTAATTTTAATGCACTTTGATTTAAGGAATTTTTAGATTAATTGTGAGAATTGTTAGATTGTTGTGTTTTTGGGTTAGTGAAGAAGTAATAAATGTATTAGTGTAAATTATGGTGAGAATAAAAATAAAGTACTAAAGAAAAATGATTTTTTAAGGTCAGCCATCTAAAAGGTTCTAGGAAAGACTTGATAGTTCAGTGTACATATCTCATGACAAGCATCTACATATTAGTTTTAAATATTTTTTATATCTCGGTTTATAAAAACAATTGTTTTTTTTTTCGTAAAGAAAAAAACATAATATATATCAATTTTCATGACTCTAATAAATTTTCAGTATTTAAAAAAGTATCGATCAGGAATATTTTAGGAACAATATTTTGATGCAATAGAAATCCTATAATTATAATAACTTCATAATTTTATTTGTAAAATATTTTTATTTCATAGGCTTTGTTTTTATTCTAAATATATAAATTAAATATTAGATTCATTAATCTAATATTATATGAATATTAAAAATAAATTAAAATTTTATTAATAATAAATATGCATTTATAGTAATACCACATGTAATTAACCTATAAACAAGCATATTAAACTAACAGGAATATTTTAGGCTTTGTTTTTTTCGGTAGTCTTGTTTTATAATTCTATATTGCATTTTGTAGCTCTTGTGTAGTAAAGGATACAGTAATGCATTTTATAGTTTTATAGTACATTTTTGTAGTTTTGGAGTATGCATTACCTCTCTCTCTCTCTCTCTCTGCGCAAGAGCATTCGTCTACCCTTCATTGTCTTTTATTTTAGTGCTTTCTCAGTTTTTTTTTCTTGGGTTATGAGTTAGAAGGTTAATCAATTGCCGAGAGAGCTAAAAGGTCAAGGAATTAAAGCTCAGTTACTTGAACATGCTTTTCCCGGAAATTGAACATGACTTTTGGCACACCATACCTGCATGGGTTCAATTCTGCTCCTTTAGAGCTTTCTGCAGTGGTGCTCCGCCACCTATCAAACCGTGCATGCGAAGCTGCCTTTATCATCCAGTGGTTTGAAATGAAAAGCACATCAATTCATACATTTTCTGAGGCCTTGCTCCTCATACCATGACGAGACACCAAATTGTTGATAAAGGGTGTGTCCCCTCCGATAAAAGGGTTGCCTTGGACACCACCTCGCCCCCACAATCTGTGCAGTAATCAATTCATAACTTCAAAAGGCAATCCACTACCCTCACAAAGGTTTTCAGCTTTTTGCTTTTGTGCCATCGGAAACCAAAAGAGAACCCTCTACTGCTGCCCCATGTCCTCCGGTCCCTCGTAAGTCATCCTCAAACAAAACTCAGCCTTGCCTCTTCAACTGGTTGTGATCACATGCCATCCATTTCGTGAGAAAACAAGCAAAATAAATGAAATCAGTGAAGGGAAGATTCCTAAAGAAATTGAATTTCATTCCAAGTATAAGCACACTGAAACAAGGTCTAGTTTCCCATCTGAACTCCTCAGAAAACTTTTCTGATCAGAGCTTGCAGATACCACCAATTTACATACAAAAGGATCACAAGAAAGACAGTCTATCTGGTGATTTTGGTGTGTCAAAGCAAAAACCAGAATCCAAAGATGAAGAACTGGACTTGGAAATTAATCTCTTCGACAAGGTGAACATCACACCCTCCATAGTATCCAATGACAGATTATCTGTAATGGACAGTCCTGAGGCCCCAGTCGCTACAGATACCAACGTGGAGCAATACACGGGAAATGAAGCTGAGAAAGAGATTGAAGGACACCCATCTCTCTCAGATTTTGAAGAGATATGTCTTCCCGGAGGAAGTCAGGCTGTAATTCTCTACACAACAAGCTTGAGAAGTATAAGAAAGACATTTGAGGATTGTCATGCTATTCGGTTTTTGTTGGAAAGTTTTAAAGTAATATTCCACGAGAAAGATGTTTCGTTGCACTTGGAATTCAGGGAGGAACTATGGAGGATAATGGGTGACAGGGTGATTCCTCCAAGGCTTTTCATAAAGGGAAGGTACATAGGAGGAGCTGATGAAGTGACTGGTTTGCATGAGCAAGGTAAGCTTAAGAATCTCTTGGCAGGTATACCACTCAATCTGTCTAATTGCCCTTGCACTGGTTGCGGTAACATACGATTCATAGTTTGCTCCGATTGTAATGGCAGTCGTAAGGTCTTTGCAGATGATCAGAATGATGAGACATACATTAGATGCCCTGAATGTAATGAAAATGGATTGGTTAAATGCCTCATCTGCAGCTGAAAGTCTAGCTACTTTTTCCTAGACTCTTGCTTGATTCTGTATCGTATTATCCATCTTCCCTAACTTTTTCCCCAGTTATTTAACATCCTGTCTTGTAACTTGAAAAATGCTTGGACAGAATTACCGGTGCTTCTCTTAGTTCTTCTATATGTAAGATTGGAGGCGCTAATGAAATGCAGCACCAAATGTCCTGGTTGTGATATATAGAGTAGTTAAAGCCCTTTCTGCTGCACAAATCCTAGTGTCATTTTCTTCCATCACCTATTTTTGTCATATTTGTCTTTCTTCTCTAACATTTTTCGTCATTCAAATTTCAGTGGCAGTTTGCAAGTCTTAAAATGGAAATATATTGATTACTTTAGCACTGGATGTCCTAAAGAAAGTTATGCATTGACCGTTTGTTGCTACAAATCCGATTGACATTTTTTCTTACATGCATTGTTGAACTTCAGCTCGCTTTTCTTATTCTTCTTTTTTATTTCCATCGTCGACAATCATTAGAGGTAGATGTGCATTATGCTATGCAATAAGGAATAATGGTTAGTAGAATATATATTAGAGGTGGAACCATATTAGAACCGGGTATTAGCAGGAGCTTAAGTTATCAATATTTTTTTTCAGATTAGGTTGAATTATTGTTTTCTAGGATGAGGAGGAAACACGGCCCTCAGGAAGCAAGAAAGGGAAGGATGATGACAATATGGGAAAGAATCTATTCAACGTGGGTTTATGTCAGGTGTGGAGCCTTGTGAAGTTGAGCTTGGATCATTGTCAAGATAAGTTTGGAACGATAATGGGTTGGGAGAACATGCACATGGCTCTTCATAAGATTATAACAAAAAGTCACTGGTTGGTAACAAAGCTAGTATGGTGCGATAAAGGAAAGTGTAAGGCCATGATGATGCTTTTCACGCCAAAGGCCTTTTATGATGAGTCGTATAATGCAGCTTTCTTGCATTGTCAAACTAGGCTACCAGTTCTTGATTCATGCTTTCAGTCCATGAAAGCAGTGGAGCAAAACTATTTTGATTTCTTGCTTTAAATATTCTGGTAGTTGTTGCTCGACTCTTCCGGAACTTCTAGCTTTTCGGCTGATTTGAAGTGTCTGAATGGTGTACTCTTGTCCATGCATTTTTATTCTATACAAATGCAGAGGATAGTTCGAAGTAAAATAGGCATGAAATTAACCCAGAAGAAATCGTGGCTCGTAAGCGACTATAGAGCCAATAATCAGCCTTGAAGAAGGCCCGATTTCACCGAGTCAAATAGAAGTGGGGCCTTGCCTCATGTGCAATTGCCTTTTGATAGCCTGAAACTTGGCTCAAATTTGAGTTGATGATGATGTTATATTTCATATTCATTTTGTCTGTCTTTGTAAATACCAGTATTTGAATGGTGGGCCTGAACCAGCCAGGGTTGAGAGTTTGTTGGCTTGCAGAGCTGTCGTCATGGCTTAAGGCTGCTTCTGTGATCATAAAATTGCTACGGGAAAGGCTAACAAAGATGTCACAGGCTGAGTCAAATTGCATAATGAAAACTTGAAAATGAAAAGCTGTAAGCAGAGCATGTTTCTGCATTATGATTATGGCTCTGTAGCGAGCAGATGAACTAATCAAGTCATTATCATTTAATCAGTCTTCCAAGGCCTGCAAATTTCCCAGCGTAAGTGTAACGTATAAAACAAATTATTCATTGCGATCAACATCATCTTCTTCACCTATCAGAATCATAATCATCATCATCAATTCACTATTAAAAACTAAAGAAACAGATAAAAAAACCAATCTCAAGGCTTTTATATGGAAACAAGTGAACGAAGAATCTCAATCTTCACTTCACAAGCCGAAAGAGAGCTTCTTGTCAACGTGACATGTCCATAACTTGCTCATAGGAATAATCCAAATGATGCTTATGGGAAGGGTATATCCTGAACGTGCACAGCTGGGGTAGGAATTCTATAGAAAACCCTTTCCCCTCCACATGTTGGTTTAGGTAGCTAAAAGAGGAGACTTTAGGCTTGGGTTTTTTTTAATCTAGAAAAGGAACATGCACTCCAAAGAACCTTTTCGTGTCCTTGAATACCAATCTCGAAAAGTTCCTCTTAGCAGCTTACACCACACAAGGAAAGGAATAATAGGTTCCGATCAAATAAGTTGTCACAGAACCAGAATCCTAAAATGAACAATCTCAAGGAATAATGCCTCGATTTTCTTAATGAACAATCTCAAGGGTCAGATTATTTCCATCAGCGGATCGTACAGGAACTTGAGATCATGTGCAAACAAGGGAAAACATAAACGATAGCTCCATTTGGAAGACCAGATTAGAAGAAACACAACATGATCCTTTTCTATTCAAACTCCTCAAAAAAAAAAAGTTGAAAAAGGTCCTCTTTGTTAATATCATTCACATCATAAGATCACCGTTTGTAGAACGAAATTTTAGTTAGACTAATCACACTTCCCTAAAATTTACAGTGTGTCTAAACAGCAGCCTCTGATATGGAGGCATTGACTGAATGTGGTAGTGCTATCAACATTTCTGTCGCATGAGTTTCAGTCAAAGGTTGCCAGTACTGGGTGTAGTGGAATTCGATCTGCAACCGATGATGAAGAGGTTTTGATGTCATTAAACCTTTCTTGATGTCTGCCTGCAGTTCCCTGATTGGAATTGCAGCCAAGAAACTCTTTATGTACGCTTTGCAAGAATCCTTTCCTTGGCACATAACCTCCCCTTCTTCCTCACTCTTTAATGGTTCCTCACTTGTAATTGGTTCTTCATTCTTGGTTACCAGTGCCCCCGGTGTAGAAGCCGCCTCCTCCTTCAGGTTCACTTGATGCTGATCCTTGGGTTCTGAGACGGCTGGCACATTCTGCTGATCACCCATTGTTTTCTCATCAGATGATTCCACAGCATTTGGCAACTTATGAATAATTGTGTTGCTGTCAAATTTCAAAATGTAGGCCTGATTGCATCCCTCATAGAGCCTCTCTCCTAATGTGTCAATAATGTAGTAAGCTTCTGGTTCAACCTTTAGGATGAAAAAATGGTCGTTCCAACTTACAATGTAGACCTGAGGTTCACCATCACTCGGACATTCCAATCCAGTACAGCTTATCTCATCCCAAATGTTATCAAAGGACATGGCTCCTTGCAAAAAGTCAAATCGTCCCTCATCCATCCCATCTGGATGGAAAAAACCGATAAAAGACTTGCCAGGGACAACAGCAATAGAACGAATTTTGGCTTGGAGAACTGTTTCAAGGTCAAAGTGTTTGTCAGGGAACCGCTCCCTGTAGGTTTCATTCTCACAGAGGTTTCTCCATTCCAAGGACCCTTCTCTGATGAGACTATCAAATTGGGACTTAATGGGCATGAGACCATGGTTATTCTGAAACCAATCAGCAATAATAGCAACAAGGGCTGTACAAGCACTCTCACCTGCAGCCTGCTCACTTCGTTGATCAATGGAAGCAAAGAAAACCTCAGTTTGAAGCTTCATCTGTCCATCACGGCTTATCACTTCTTTTCTCTCCCAACTTCCTATGGCAAAATTGTCGTCACCAAATTCAGATACTGATGATCGATTTGCATATGCATCCTCCTCTGCCTTATGCCACTGCAAAACAGTTAGTGTCGTTTCAATATAGAAATTCATCTGATTATGAAAGGAATTATTAATCACAAAACAACCTGGACCATCCTTCAAGATGACCAACAATGTTTTCATTTTGTGTACTTTTAATACCGCTACATTGGAAGCAAATAGCATTAAAAAGTGTGAAAGTAGAGGAAATCAACAGATGGCTTACGCCAAGAGCAAGAGATTCATCAGAGCTAAGCTGCCGGCGATCAAAATCAATATCATCCCCGCCTTCTTCTCCATATGCCTTCTTCAACAATGGCTCTCCTTTAGCTTTAGGAGACCTAAAGCTCAACTTCCTTTTCCGCCATGATAAAATGCTGCGCTTAGAATTCTGCAAGAGAGATGGCTCAGAGACTGATGGGGTATAATCATCACTGTGTGAGCAACCCACATCTGACTTGCGATTGCTGTAGTAAAACCAATCTTCATCTTCAGCATTTATCCTTGCACTAGGGTAAAAAGATCCTCCAGCATAGTTTGCAAAAGCCAGTGTGCCATAACTGAATGACTTCCTCACTGTAGAATCCTCCTTGACCTCATCCAATTCTCCTTCCTCCAAATCATCAAGTGACTCACAGTCAAATGGATAGTTATAGTTATCCTCACCATCCTCGCTCCTAACAGAGCACCTGCCTTCACTGCCTTCTTCCTCGCGACAGGCCTTTTTTGCTCTCCTGGTAGATACATATCCAGTAAAAATCTTTACCTTTCTGAGACCAGCTTTAATTGCAGAGAGCTCATCCTTTTCAGTTGAGACAGCTTCTCCAGATTGAGGTGAAGATGGAATGGGTACTATAGCTCTCTGTACTGACTCAGAGGTCTCATGAGCAGTTCTCAACTCCAACAAGCTGAGTGATACCTGCAAGATTCATACAAACTGAGATGAGAAACTATAAAAAATTTGAGAAAACATTAGAAAAACAGAAAAGTCAGAGATTTTGTATAGCAAAGACAGGAGAGGCAAATTAAATATGCAGCAGGATAATTTTCAAAAAATCAGGAAGAATGGAGATTGGAAGAAATTCAAAGGCACAACATACACAGAGCAAAGGGCGAGGCTCGGCCACACCAGCAGAGACCATGAGCGGAAGTCTTAACTCAAACTCCTTCTGTTCAGCTGCAGAAGCAAATTCAGCGAGGTTCACCGTTGCTGTTCCAACTCCAGGAACCTTATTCTTCGGCCCTTGGTTCACACCCTGAATCAGAACACAAAACAACTAAGTTCCCTTCAAAGTTGTTAACAAGTAAGACAAATCCAAACAATCGAAGAAACAAGTTTTACAAGGTCAAATAAAAAACCATTTCCAAGCAATCTCCTCAACAAGAAGGTTTTGAAATGACAAAACCATCAGGCAAGAAACCTGCAAGATATCCAATATACCCAAGCTTTTTTCCAAGACAATAAAGAAAGAATTACTTGACTAAATCCAACCCCTAAATCCCTTAGAGACCAATTAAGAATCATTTGTTCCCCCGAATTGACTACCAAAATAGCCCACGAAAAAGAAATCACAAACATAAAAAAATAAAAAATAAAGAAAAACCTTCACGTGCTTATATTCTTGAATTAAAAAAACCACTTCATCTCAATTACAAGCAACCCAAAAACTAACAGTAACTTATCACCAAAAATGAAAATTTTAAATTCATGAAAAATAAATGAAACCCAGAGTTTTATAAAAGCAAGATATTTCATAGACCAACAGATTTTCCTAGATTCTACAGCAAACCCACAATTTTTTTAATCATATTTCAATGGATAAGAAGACAACACCCGTAAAAGATCTTGAAAAGAAGATTAAATTTCTATGGAAAAAAAAAAACTCACATTGAAGACAGTGAAAGAGATCTCCCAGGGATGAAACACATTTTCTTTATGAGCAGACAAAGTACATAAACTCTCAAACTCCTCATCCCACTCCACCAAAACGCCACCGTTTTCCCCTTCACCACCGCCACCATAAACCTCCACTTCTTTCGTAAAATCCCTCTTCACAACCGTCCTCCTCAATGAACTCAACGCCAATTTGGGCCCTTTCCATCTAATCTCCACCGTCAATTTCTCCGACTTGTCCTTCAAGTCACCACCTGACGATGTCCCAGGTGCAGCAGCTAAAGCTTCCCGCACTCGATCCCAGCCCTCAATCCTTCGCACAACAAGCCTCACCTCATACTTCTTCGAAATCAAAGGTGGCCATGGCCGCCACCTCATCATCTTCACCACCATTCCTCAGAACAAAACAAAAACCTCCAAAAAAATTATCGTAAGAATATTCAAAAATGTCTCTCCATTCCTCTATAATGCCCACATAATCTCGTCAATAATAATAATAATAATAATAATAAAGAATCTTTATAGTTGTTTGAAGCAAAATCAGATATGCCGAAGAGAAAAGGAAGGGATACGCCGTTATTTAGGGAGGGGCTTTGGGGAGGGGGGGGGGGATCTTTCTCTTTGATTCTTTTTTAACATCGCTCTATGACTATCAACAGAAACGAGTCAAAAGCAGGGTACGATGTGAGAGGGTTTGAGAGAGACAGAAAGAGTTAAGTTAACTAGGGTTAAACTAAGGTGGTTAGGGTTAAGGATGGTAAGGGAGGGTATGTATCCCGAATGTAACGGCGTTCTGTTGTTAACAAGGAGTTGACTTAGCTCACTTTTCTTCTGTTTCTTTTTTTGCTCTTTTGTTTTAATTTCTTTGATGTGAGTCCCATTTTTATTTTCTTTTTGTTCACCTGTTTGCTGTTTGTTTATCGTTGGATTTTCCCTTAATTTTTGTATTTTTCTCTTTTTTTAAAATAACTATTATACATATACATTTGACATGAATAACATTCCAACATTTGGGAACGCGGTGCAAACGGTGTTTTCAAATATATTTTTTTATGTTTTAAATCGTTTTAATACGCTGATCTCAAAAATGATTTTTAAAAAATAAAAAACATCATTTTGATGCATTTCAGTACGAAAAATACTTTGAAAAACAACTGCAATCACACTCCCAAACAGACTCAGTTGTGGATCATTCCCTCGTACTAAACATTTGAAAAAAATATTTAGGCTGTGTTTTTTAATAAAAAAAAAATAAATTATATAGAAGTTAATCTAATGTAATCCAATTAACTTGGTAAGTTTAAAGGCAATTTAGACAGTCTCAAAAATAATTTTTTAAAAATAAAAAAAAATTATTTTGATGCATTTCAGTACGAAAAGTACTTTGAAAAATAACCGCAACTACACTCCCAAACAGGCTTAGTTGTGGATCATTCCCTCGCACTGAACATTTGAAAAAAAATATTGAAGCTTTATTAATTTGTTTTTTAATAATAAATAAATAAAATATATAGAAGTTAATCTAATGTAATCCAATCAACTTGGTAAGTTTAAAGACAATTCAGACAATCATCAAAATAT
>Ga0307517_10013785_pt1 | contig 10948 bp, 3 predicted proteins | sample 23_EM_MG_FD_194515 | JGI IMG/M metagenome (GOLD analysis project Ga0307517, IMG submission 194515) | Populus trichocarpa ectomycorrhiza microbial communities from riparian zone in the Pacific Northwest, United States - 23_EM | ecosystem: Host-associated > Plants > Roots > Unclassified | place...
AATTCTTTTATATATGTGTGTGTGTGTGTGTGTGGAATAATTAAAAGAGCACGAGAATATATAAAAATGTGTAGAAGTTAGGTAAAATATATTATTTTTTTTATTTGAATATTTTATCTTAGATGTGGACCCTATCATAAAACTATGAAATGAATTGTAAAAAGAATTAAACACACAAATCGTTCACATGAACGGGGAAGTCGACGAGTAGCATTTGGGAGTGCTTTTTTAAAATGTTTCTGAAAAAATTAAATTTTTTTTTTTGTTTTAAAGTAATATATTTTTGATATTTTTAAATTATTTTGATGTGCTGATCTCAAAAATAATTTGTAAAAAATAAAAAAAATATTATTTATATATTTTTTTAAATAAAAAATATTTTAAAAAATAATCACATAATCTTTATATGAAACACCTTTTAAAAGGATTATTACAGGAGGGACCAACCGCGGCAAAGGAGGGGCAGACAGGCAGAGAAAACAGAGCCTCATTAATTCTTTCGAAAGCGTTTCATCATAAAGAAACATAGATTCTTCTTTGAAGGTTTGATCATAAAGAAATCTATATTTAATCTTTGCGTTGATTTGTACTATTCACCCATTCACTAGTTTCATCAAGTACTTACATCGCTTTGGGTATATTAAAAAAGTAACAATACTGTTAATAGTTTGACGGTTAAAGATGATGGAGATGGAGATGGAGGGGGTAAAATTACAAGTTTTATGAGAAGACTAACTCACCCTCGCTGCATCATCACCAGTCGAATAAACTAAAAATTATATTCAAATATTATAAGTATATTTTATATATATATAAAAAATTTAATAACTTGGGTTATAATCCTGATTAATTAAATAAGTTAGTTTTATTTGAATCATATTGAAAAAAAATATAATAAAAAATAAATATTTATTCTATATAAAATATAAAAAAATATAGATAAATCATACTAATCTCTTAAAAAATTAAACACGTTCAATTTAATTAAAAAATAATTGCTATTTAAAAAAAACTAAAAAAACCAAAGCTAAATAACAGAAAAGATGTATTAATTAAAGCATAAATTTAAAAATTATTTTAAAAAACATGTATAATAAAAGGAATTAATAAAAAAATGAAGATTTAGAAGAAAAAAAAGAACCAAAATGAGAGGGGAAAAAACACTATCAACTCGGATTAAAAAGTGAAATTGAAAATAAAAAATCATAAGAATAAGGATCAAATTGAAAACACTAATACATGATAAAAAAAATTAAACATGTAAAATTTTATAACATTTTTTTTTTACTAAAAAAAATCATAAATATTAATCGAAAAACTTATGCACCTATCTAATTAAATAAATTACAAATCATTGTGTAAACAAAAGAAAAAAAAAGTCATTAAAGATAAATAAAAACATAATTGGAAAAATTAAGAAACAAATATATATCAAGATATTTAATATCACAACATGGGTCATTTACTTGCTTTTATTCATTAAATTTGTTTATTAAAATCCATTTGTAATAGAAATCGACACACATATAAAACTTATTGAATAAGATAAAAGAAAAAAAAATATTGTGCATGGTGGTACACACTAAAAATATTATAAAAAAACAAATATTTAATTTATACAAAATATATGAAAAATTTATATATGAATTATACTAACCTTCTAAAAACAATATTTTACCCACAAGCTTTAAATTTGTTAACTAGATCGGTGGCCCGCAAGACACTGCAATCTAGACCAGATTTTTTTTAACCCGAAAAATAGAGGAGATAATCATGTTTTCAACGAAGTGAGAGAAACTCAATAATCAAGTTACCTATAAGATTTTTACCAAAAAAAACCCTATTTTTCAACCATAAATACTCTTAGAACACTAAGAAACCGACCTATCGACCCATTAAACCCATAAAACAGTCCAAACCACTAAATCAAGCAAAAAAAAATATTGCATCCTTGATCCACATCTGGTTTTATATGTTATATTGAAGCTTAAAACAACCACATTAAACTCTCATCACCTAATAGAACTCGTTGACACCAATTTTAACCTGTTTGGTGATCGAAATTGTCACCAATAAAGATTTTTTTCTCTTTGCTTGAATCCTGCAACTTCTCTCTTTCATTCCATGAAAAAAAACTCAATAATCAAGTTACCTATAAGATTTTTACCAAAAAAACCCTATTTTCAACCATAAATACTCTTAGAACACTAAGAAACCGACCTATCGACCCATTAAACCCATAAAACAGTCCAAACCACTAAATCAAACAGAAAGAAATATTGCATCCTTGATCCAGATCTGGTTTTATATGCTATATTGAAGCTTAAAACAACCACATAAAACTCTCATCACCTAATAGAACTCGTTGACACCAATTTTAACCTGTTTGGTGATTGAAATTGTCACCAATAAAGATTTTTCTCTCTTTGCTTGAATCCTGCAACTTCTCTCTTTCATTCCATGAAAAAAAAAATGAAAAAAATAAAGTTTGATATCAAAATATGTTTTTTAAAAATTAAAGGGATCGGTCACCTTATAGAAAAAAAGTTAGGGGACTTAAATATACATTATAATCAAATTTGAAAGCGCTATCTATGTTACCTGTATTTTTCACTTCAGCCTCCTATCTTTTAATTCAACCCTCAATCCTAAAAAAATATGTATTTGAATGCTAATTTTGGCTAAAAGTACATAATTGTGTAAAAAAAAAATTTAAAAATCAAATTGAGATTAAAAAGAAAATCATTATTCCAATTAACAATAATTAATGAAAAAGTGAATAATAATTTTATGGACATAAAAAAACGCTACAAGGTTTTGTTAATTACCAACGAACCAATATATAATCATTGATGTATTTCAGTTTGACCGAGAAAAAAAAAAGTAGTAGAAAAACTTTTTACCTTCACTAAGAACCCTCATTTCACTTGTTCAGAGGTGATTTTTCCCAATGAATCCAGAATTCCAACAAATGAAGGAAAAGGAAAACCATCCATCCAAATCAATACATATAAAAAAACCAAATTCATGGTTTCTGTAAGACAAGTACAATACTGCTAAAATCTTGACAGGTCACAGAGAAGAAAAAACTTGCCACCCTTACCACACTACCGAAACGATCACCACTTTCCAAAGAAAGCCACAGAATCAATTAAGAACATGGAGTGGTAAAGTCTTATAGTACACAATTCACTAGAAAAATGATCAAATCAACACGAGCAAGCAGATAATTTCTTCATCTCACTAATCTCCAGATCAGTCCCTGACATGCCATCAATCTTAGAACCTCTAAGCGTTATGGCATCAGCAGCATGGGGATTTCCATTGCCACATTCCAATGACTTCTTACAAATCACACCGTAAATTTCTTCTAGCAGCCTAAAAAATGCACCGTCCACATTGTCACCACTAAGGGCTGATGTCTCAGAAAAAAATAGGCCTTGCTCCTCTGCAAATTCCACCGCGTCTTCTGTTGGAACTGCCCTGAGGTCCACAAGATCAGCCTTGTTTCCAATCAGCATGATCACAATTGAGTTGTCAGAATGGGCTCGGAGCTCCTCCACCCACCTAGCCACATGATCAAACGTTGGTCTCTTGGTAGTGTCGTAGACTAACATAGCCCCTAATGCCCCTCTATAGTATGCGCTTGTCACTGCCCGGTACCTGCAGAATTTTTTTTAAAAAAATTTCTTTCAATAAATTGGATTTGATATATCAGAGTTTTACTGCAACTTCGGAATACGTAGTGACGGTAGCATCGGCATTTCAATGCTATTCACGAGCCAATATGGAATGGATCCAAATATTGCATTCAAGGCACACATTTCCACAATTATTATATATAGTAATTCTAAGAACATTTCTTTGATCAGTATGTTTTTCTTAAGAAAAAGGATCATCTCGTTTGTAGCAATTGAAAAATTCTGAACATCAATTATAATTTTTATCTTCTGATAAGCAGGCAAGTAGCTATACACTATAGTTTTAAAACAATTACATGTATATTCTAGTCGGGCCGAAAGGGTCAAGCAAAAAGGTACGTGTTTGATGTGGGTATGAGAAAAGAGCGAGAGAGAGAGAGGACCCCAACCTTTCTTGGCCAGCAGTATCCCAGATCTGAGCCTTGATGACCTTGTCTTTAATGATGACAGTCCTAGTCTGGAACTCGACACCGATGGTAGACTTTGAATCAAAGCAGAATTCATTCTTGGTAAACCTGGAAAGAATTTGCGTCTTGCCTACTGCAGAGTCACCGATCACCACCACCTTAAACACATAATCGATTTTCTCTTGCACATTCTCTTGGTGGTTCTGATCAATCTCAGTATCAACACCATTCATCTCTTGGTTCATTTTTTTATCACCCCTCAAACAAACTTGGGGCAAGGAAAAAGAATGGGACTTTATCTTGACCTTGTTGCTCAGCTGCTATGTGAAATATAATATGAAACTCTTGAAACTTTGTTCTTGGTCTTGGGACTCTAGTCCTGGTGGTGAATGGTGTAAGTAAAGGAAAGAGATCGAAAAAGAGGACCAGACAAGACCGATGTTTTCAAGGGTTCGTAATCCCTCACTAATGTAGTGAAAGGAGGAGCTGTGAAATATGGTCCGGTCTTTGTCTCTCTTCTAATTCTTTGTAGCTGTATGCGCACCATGCATTATTTATTCATATAACACGCCAGATAAATTATTTAGCATTAGCCATTGTAGACTTATTAATTACTGCCTCTCTAATTTTTTTTTTTTTTTTAACAGTAACAGGATACATCTGACAACACACCATGGTGATTTTTTCTGAGACATGTTAGTCCACATGTTCAATACAATACAAACTTAACTAGATGACATGAGATTTTTGGCCTCTAAAATCACTCAAAAACCAGATTACGTCTAGTATTTTTAAATTATAATAGTTTATTAAATATTTTTTTGGCATGAGTTGGTTAAAAAAAGAAAGCTCTATAATTACAGCATGACCACAGGCTCTAAATCAACACAGACAGATGAGAGTGTGAGTTGGGATTAGTGAATGTAATTATTTGTCCAGGCAGCTTATATGGTCTAATTTCCTGGCACAATCTCGGGATTGAGCTTCGGCTTTTGTTTATTTTAATTTGAGGCTCTCTGGAAAAGTGAGAACAATAATGGAGTACTGGTTCAAGCACGGTGGCTAGTGTATCACAACTTGGATTTTGCAGTCATTCATACATACATACATACATACATGTACATCGGAATGGAAAGATGGGCTGGAAACCACCACTCGATGCTGCAATTTAATATGTCAAAGCTTACGGAACTTAAGTCCCATTGAATGATATCTTCTTTCAATTAAATGCGCGCCTCCTAACTAAAATTCATGTACAGTAAGGTAGACGACAGATAGTCTAAACGATGTACACGTATTTTTTCTTTTCCCAAATGTCAGAAAACTCCCAAATCATCATTCATTTATGGACACTCAATCTCCCCATTGACGTTACCCCGGTGACATTAAAAAAAAAAAAAAACTATGTTTGTTTACAGGTTTTACTATATATATAGTAAAACCTGAACTGTTTGTTTTTTTAAGAAAATATTTTTTAATTTGATATAAGAAAGGTCTCATGCGTTATTGTTATATAATAAAATAAAAAATAATTTCATTAAAAAATTATTAAATCTGGTAAGGTGAATGACTTTGATTGTAGGTTTGATAAATTAATATGGATTTACTTATATTTTTTAATTGAATATTTTTAATTTTAATTTTATTATTTAATGTTTGGGTTACTTGATAATCGTTTATTATTTTTTATTTTAATTTTTTATTATCTACATAATTATCATATGATTCAAATAATAAATTTAACTAATTAAAAATAAATCCATTTAACTGCACAGGGATCAAACTTTATTTGTCGGCAGAGAAGGAAAACATACATACTTAAAAATAATAAAAATAAAATCGTAAATAACATCAAAAGACGGATACAAAAATAAATTCAAAGAGCTAAAACATAATTTTTTTTAATTGATCGCAAAAATAATAATAGACCCTTTTTTTTTTTTGAAATACCTATAAAATTAATTTGAAGCTTTTTTGTTCCACATGGGGGATCGATGTCCCGCCAGCTCGCATGTCTCTCATGCATCCATAAAAAAGGACGTGACGTTCCTAGTTTTATTACAGTGACCCCATAAATGCACAGGAAACTTCGAATAAAGCTTGCTTGATCGCAGTAAAATCGAAATGAGCTCCTAATTGTTTTGCACCGACAGAATTTTTGGGGACAGTGACATTCCTAAGAACGGGGTAAACCCCGCAACACATTTCAAGGAAACTAAAGTACTGCTGTGATGTCTGTACCTGAATGCCCAGACTGGACATTCATGGGGGAAACTAGCCAGCTGCTAGTCGTTTGTGCTCAATTAGTTTTTTTGACCGAACTTGTAAGCTTTTTATATAGTCTAATGAAACTAGTCACTTGACCCCTTTCTTTGTAATTTAGTATTTAATCTAACAATTATTTTTCTTTCTATAAATGCCAGTTGTAATTAAACAATATGCATGTAATTAAGTAACATTATGATTCGTGAATTTTTCTCATTTTCTAAATAAGAATAAAAATTAATTAGCACGTAAATGGAATCGTGAAAGATGAAAGAGATGGACGGGTTTAACAATTCACTCCTATTCTGGTTCGTAAGGTGCGAGACATAAGTTTTCTTCTTTTCTTTTCTCTTTCGAAAATCTGGACGATCTTTCAATTCAATTTCAAAAAAGATTCACAGCCCAAAGGAAACATTTATTTTCCTGGTAAAACTAAACATTTGGTTTTTAATGATGAAATGAACTAACCCAACATCATTATGCTGCAAAAAGCAAACAGCTAATCATAAACAAGAACATTTTTAACACTTGAAAAGGTCAAAAAGCAGGAATGGGGCCATCAGCAATCGGGGCCAGGAACACTGCACTCTGATCTTGGCTTCGCACGTAAGTAACGATTGTTCTTCAACTTGAATCAAATCGCCTTGCGTTGGAATATATCTTAATGGGCCAGGGGATCTCTTACCGGAGATTTGAAGTACAATCAGACTGTCATGACGGGCCAGGTTCTTGTAGGCCTACATCCCGGTACAAATTTGTCATTTTATAATATATATGGGCCATGAAAAATATCTTGTCCATTTGTAGACCCAACGACAGAAAAAAGGTTGTAGGCTCGCAGCTGTTTTTCGTTCATGTTGCACTGTGTTCTGGGTGCACACTGTTTTTGCATCAAAATAAACCTTTAGGGGAAATTAATGAGGTGAAGCCCACTAAGGTTGGTAACATTTAGATGAAACAAGCTTGATCCACCGAACCAGGCTGGTGATGCTGGGTGTCCTAAACATTCACCTTGTGAGTCCATGAATTAATCGATCTCTAATTCAATCCCAATTATTATTATTATTATTATTATATTTTGCTCAAGGAAGAGAAATGGAACACACAATTTGTGGCTTTAGCTTTACTAGTGGCATAAATCTTATCGTCATCCCTCGTCCTAAAACCAAATCGGAGGCATCCCCAGAAGCACTATTCAAATTTTCCACTCTCGCCATGGATACGATCTCAAGTTCCATTTCAACCCTCAAAGGTCCTGCCTTTCTGTCAACACTTCCTGAATTGCAACATTTAAGGACTCCTCACGTATCTCATCAACTCCCTCCTAATCTTACAACTAAACCCACCTCTTCAATCTCTAACAGAACCCCATCCAAGACTAAAACCTTATCTTTTAAGAATCTTAACCTTCCACTCTTTTCTAACATCTCTCAAAGCTCATCTCACAACTCATCTCCACATAGCCACAGAAACCCTGTCAGTGGCTATGCCGCCGCACTTGTAGACATAGCTCGATGCAAGAGTTCCCTTGACATAGTCCAAAATGATGTGCAGAAATTATTGAAGCTGCTTCAAAATGAGCAAATCCAAGCTGTTTTGGGTAGCCCGTTTGTGGGTGACAAAGAGAAGGGACAGGTAGTGAAGGAAGTGGCAAAGAGAGGTAAATTCAATAGATATTTGGTAGGTTTGGTGAAGATGTTGATTGATAGAAATAAGGTGATGATCGTGAGTGATGTTTTGATGGAGTTTGAGAGGATATGTGATGAGTTGAGTGGGACAAGAGTGGTTTTGGTTCCGTCTCCTAAAAAGATGGAGGAAGATCAGTTGTTTTGGATTGCCAAGACTGTGCAGAATCTTACCGGGGCTATGAATGTTAAGGTAAAAAATTTCTTTGATGAGAAGTTCCCAGCATTTGTTGCTTAAGTTCAATCTGATGTAAAAGATTGCACATTTTTTTTATTGTAAATTAGTTATGGTCGATCCTTGTGACAAGTGGATATATCTGAACTGGATAAAGCTCAGTTCCTTTGACATCCATCTTGTCACTTGCAATAGCTCGTGCTACCCAGCAACTATTGCTAAAGCCTGCGATGTTGAAATGTGTACTCTCGTGAGCTTGACAGATTAAACTAAAACATCAACCTTGGATTATATTTCGGGCCCGTATTGATTTGCCTAAAGTCATTGCTGATTTTTGTTTTTATTCTCTTGGATAATGGGATAAGCCACTGATGGTTGAAGAGCTCCACTTAATTAGTTACCTGATGATCGAAGAATATAGAAATGCCATAAATAGCTGTAATTGTTGTCTATTCTTTATATAATAATCCTTCAATCATGATTACTTTGTCCTCTTTTTGGTGAATTATGTTTATGCTTTAGACTGACCTTCATATCTTGATAGTTTTGTCCTAAATATTGATGTAGGAGCTTAGCATTGATGTCATCATGTAAGGGAATTAGGAAGAGTATGAACAGAATGATTATTTGAAAGCAAAAATACAGAATCTGTTTCACCTTTTATTTGGTTTTGCATTGTCAGAACAAGAGACTCTTAGTTGTAATGTCAAGTTGAATCATTGTAAAAAGGTTTGTGTTTTTAATAGAGAAGAGTGGAATACCAAATCCATTATGCTTGGATTCTCCCGTGGGATGAACCCAGGGCATCAAGGGTATGATGAGTTGCTATACACCAGACCCGGTTAGATTTGGAGATCCTTCTTAAAACCATAACATAGGTTTCTATTTTCAGATTATTTACATGAAGTGTTCATATTAGGAACAATCATCTCCCTATGCCAATAAAAGTGTAAAAAATCTCTCAAATTGTCTATTATATTTTATATCTCATTAATGATGTATAATGAATATTTATCCATTTAAATCTTTTATTTTTTTTAAAACGACAAGGTTTAGGAGTTATAAAATATATCATGAACTATCCAGATAAATGATTCACACTTTTTCTTACTCTAAAAGCTTATACTCTGAGTATTAATCACAAAATATCAAGAACAAACATCTTTGTTCTTGAAATTAAAAGTTTTTTCTTTCATTAATTATCTTTCTCATTTAAAGTGATTGATTTTATTATTGGACAGTCTCACCAACAAGAATTGTTTTTGCATGTATTAGGATTGGTATCATCAATTTTTGCAAGAAAATGGAGACATGAATATTTGATTAACCATATTTCATGCACAAAAAATATGTTCATTGAACATATTGAATTTATGAGACATTATCAATATTCTAAATTATACCAAGACGTAATATTTATATTTTCTAGATTATTTTATAAAATTAATATTTATTTTATAAATATTTAAGTACGTGGATAGAACATGCAAGTCCCTGTATTCGTAATAAAAAGATAGCATAATTTTTTTGTCGTGTAAAATGGGCTTTGTCAATTTTTTTTTAATATGGTGATAAATGAATTGGAGATGGATTAAGCAGTTTATATTTGGGAACTCCATTTTTCACGATGCTCATTAAGTTTTTTAATCTGTGGTCTTTACATGCTTAATGATATTATCAACACCTTTTCAATCTCAACAATGGAAGTGTTTTCGAGCTAGCTTTTGTGTGCCGAGACTATATTCTCTACTCTTCATGTCTCTTGCAGATTATTCACATTTAGGCTAGGAATTGTTCTTAGAAAAATCATTGTTTGTGTCAACTAGTTTTAACATACTTCTTTTAATGGCCGTTTCCAAGTAGCCACAAGCTTTTTTTTTCCCTTCCCCGGCCCTTGAAGGAGCACGCCTCTCTTATCTATTTTTATTTATTATTAATGTGAGTATCCGGGTCAGCTTGCGCGTACCTCGACTAATCCTACATACTCTGAAGTTAATGATCATGTAAGCCTCCAGTGACCATCATATTAGCAACCACAAGGCTCGAACCTGAGACCACATGGAAAACAAACATTTTGATCCAAACTCTTACCACGGCGCTTCCAGTAGTATATTAAATCTGAAATCTTACTAGATTTATGTTCAATTGGACTAACACTCTATTTATGTCTTTTATTTTTTTTTATTAACGTCGGTGTCCGAGTTAGTTTATACGCACCTCGACTAAGAGGTCCTGCTGGGGATTCTTCAAAGAAGTATAGAGAGTAAAGTATAAATTAATCCTTTTATTTTTACAAAATGATTTAAATAGTCTTTTTAATTTTAAAAGTTAATTAATTAGTTCCTATATTTGTTGTAAGGAGTCAATCGGTTTTAATAAGAGAACAACGTGATTTGAGTTTAGTTCACGAATACTTGAATCTTAAATCTTATTAGATACACATTTAATTGAACTAACACTCTATTTATAAAATTGAATTATTTCAAAGCATAAAAGTCACTGTATTTATAAGTCAAACATCCATTATCCAAGATTCCAGTGGTTACTAATTTCAAATATAATTAAATCCAACACGAATCATATAATTAAATAAGCCATGGTTCTTTCTTCGTAATTGAAATGGTCAATTCATTTGTGGAACTAAGGTGCGCAGCTGTCCAGTATCCAAGAGCATTTAGGATGCCCACATTGACCATACATTTCTCAATTATTTTC
>Ga0307517_10013786_pt1 | contig 10947 bp, 22 predicted proteins | sample 23_EM_MG_FD_194515 | JGI IMG/M metagenome (GOLD analysis project Ga0307517, IMG submission 194515) | Populus trichocarpa ectomycorrhiza microbial communities from riparian zone in the Pacific Northwest, United States - 23_EM | ecosystem: Host-associated > Plants > Roots > Unclassified | place...
CCTGCTCTCTGCGGTGGGGATTCTGGTCATTGTGTTTGCCTTTGGTCAACCAGTTACCCTCTCTGCGGGGTAGCTGGTGAATTCCTGCTCTCTGCGGTGGGGATTCTGGCTACTGTGCAGGTGTGTCCATTTGTGGTCAACCAGCTGCCTCTGCCCTGTCTGCTCGTCGACCTCGCTTTCATCAGAACTTGTACCCTCGTCACCCAAAGTTTTGATCAATCGATGGAGCCATTCCCAGATTGGAGTATCTGACGCGCCTTCAGACTTCTTGATGTCAATCATTTTCTCCAGTATATCCATTCAACGAGCATATCTCTGTATCAACGTCAAGGGTTGGAACAACTAAACACACAAACCACGTACATTCTTGCGTCGCGTATATGCTCGGCCACATCTATCATGCTCTTCCTTGGTCGTAATCATCCTCCTCTCAACCTCTTCTATGCTCTCCAGTTCTCCTTCTTCATTCAAGTGCGGCTGAGCATTCCTCCAAATCGATCTTGCCCTCGTCAATTTGGCGGTAATGAGGTCCGCGAAATACGCGTCACTTCTTTCAGGCATGTCCCCCCACAATTCTGGTTCAGCTTTCTTCTGGAGTAGCTTCTTGAGCAAGATATCAACAACAGCCTCAATTCCACTTGGAACCCATGGTTCCTTTCATGTCTATCCGAACGTCATCGGGGTTTGGACCTTCTCCTTGCCCCCTGTTAAAGCTGAGAATTTCTTCATGCAACGGAGGTTCATGCGCAGCGAAGTCGTCATCATGGGTCACATCGAACACCATCTCAAACAGGTTACGAACGTAGCCCTGTTGCCTGATCATGAGTGGATGTGACTTTGAAACCCAAGGAACTCACACAGAAAATTAGTCGTTCCCAGCCTTCATCTGCTTCTCTTTCCTTCTGAAGAGCAGTCCTCTTCGTCCTCTTGGCTTCATTTCCAGGTTGAACCTTTCTAGTCGATCGCTTGCCCATTTCCAGCGCCATCTTTGCAGCAGCAAGTAACATAACTCTTAACTCTTTCCTTGAGATATGGGTGATATCATTGTGATCACCTTCTTCACTGCTGTCATTGGCACTGTCGTCTGCCTTGTCCTTGTCGGAGCTGTCAGGGTAATATCTTTCAGCCGTTGTCGTAGTCTGAGTTTTCATTTGTTAGAATCACGAGGACAACAAAAAATTTCGCTTGGATTTACCTCGGTCAGAACCTCCCTCTTTTTTGAGCGGGCCTTTCGGACTTGCTCTTTCAACTTCCTCCAGTTCGTTCGCCTGGAATGTGCTTGGTGGACAAACAATTGACTTGGTGTTTCTGCAGTGAGCCTGGACTGGTCAGCAGTGGTGGAGGTGGAGGAAATTGTATGCGTAGACCTGGGAGGCTGCATGCTGAGTGATTGTGGGTCCGTTGTTATTGCTTCAGTCGCCAGGGCGAGTTCAGGTGGTGGTGTTGACGCATTCATGCTCAGAAGATCTTCGTTAGTTGTGGTGATAGGCACAGGCTGGTCCAGAACCGTATACTGCATTTCGGTGTCCTGCGAATTCGAGGCCGGTAGCACTGTATCAACGGCTGGTGTCGCTGTAGCGGGTACCTCAGCAGCTTGGACTGTAGCCGTTGCATTGCCATGACTGGTCGTTTGATATACAGCTGCAACCTCCCACTCCTTCTGCACCTAGAACGTGTATTAAATTGTGTTTTATCATACACAAATGAAATACCTTCAAACGTGTCATTTCTGCTTCCTGGGCTTCCTGATTCGCCTTCAAGCCTTCGATAATATTTAACAACTCCACCCGATCTTTGGCCATTTCCTCCGTCATCTCCTTAAACTCCAGCATCATTTGCTGAGCATCGAGGATAGTTTTGTTTTGGGAAATGAATATCGTCTGCTGGGCTTGTGGTTCCATTCGAGCTTTGGCGATTTCCTCCGTCGTCTCCTTAAACTCCAACAGTGTACGCTGAGCATCCTATTTCCGACAATCCTATTTCTGACAATCCTCTTTTGCAATTCGGACCCTTTCCTCAGCATCCCTCGAATATCCAAGAGCGCAGAAATGACACGGAAACAGACAACAATGATGGTGCTTCTCATCCAGAGAGCATTACACCTGCGCCACCGCAGAGTACAGGTGCCGGAGCTGGAAGCATTGTTCTCTTCTCTGGCAATCCCGAGAGTCCCCTTTTCAAACATGGAACTAAAAGACCCATAGAAGAGGACAAACAGGACAGAAGCTGAAAGGATGAAGAGCGCAAAAAGCACATCCGGATCAATGTGAGAGCCATTCGACTTTGCAACAACCTTGCTGATATCCCCTGAGTTCCATACTCCACCACCATTTAGGTTTAGGGAAGCGAATCAGCTCCTCAATAAACAGCTCCAATCCCAGAAGGCATTGCTCATGAGCCAGAACGAAGTCATCCAGGTGACGGAAGAGAACAACCTCTCCAGCAGTTGCATTCCCTTGCGGTACAGGAATGATAGAATCACTTTCGTTGTCGTTCATCTCCATGTCGTCTTCGTCCTCACTGTCGGGATTGAAAAGCGGTGCCGTGATTATGCTTTCTTTCATTGTGGGTGGCGTGTTCTGGCCATGGGCAAGCCCTGACCCAATTGTTGATGGCTCTAGGTTGCACCTCTATGGGAACTATTAGTGGGCGACAACATCGCCGCTAGACCAGAAAGGGATTGGCTGGCCTCCTTTGCCTTTGCCTGGACACCTGCCACTCCCTCGGTCGTGAGATGGAGGTCTTTTTTTAAAAAATTTCTTAGTACACTATATAGTTTATAGCATGCTACGAGTTTTCGCACCAGTATATTAAAACTTTTATTGCCTTATCTTTCGTACTTTGTGCCAACGAGTGCGTAGGGCAGTGCATAAATCTTGTCATAGCATCCGAGCCTGGATGTGTTCGATGCAACCTCGACGATCAAGACAACATTTTCATTATTAGGAGACAGTTCATGCATTATGGAACTGCCGATAGTGTAGTTTACAACATCACGCCAGCGCGACGTATTGCACCTAATGGGGGCGGACAGTGACATGCTTGTTTCTATAGTTGGCGTCCTTGAGGCTACGAAGGAGATGTCAGTAAAGCAAAAAAAAAAAGTTGGGGACGTCGTACCGTGAACTCTGTTCACGGATGGGAACAGCCTGCTTCTTTGTTTTCTTGTCGTTATTGGGACCACCCTCTTCTCGTTTTTGTTTCTGGGAGTTAGACCTGCCGATCTTCACTTTTCCACTTTGCTGGGATGCAGGCAGAAGGGCTTGATTAGGCGAGGGGATGGCAGTTGCGTCAGAGATGCTGAGATAACCTGCTTTAGCAACGTTTTCGATCGCAGCCTTGATCGTGGACTCAGATGGAGGTGGGGAGGAGTGGGAGGCTGGGCCAATAACAGGAGCAGGAGTAGCCGGCACTGATAGGAGAAGAGACGGATCAGGCAACTGCAGGCCTATCCCATCGATGTAATCGCCCTTGTTTCTTCTAGAATCAGCACGGGTTACAGCATCAGGTTTGCATATCCATGGGCTCAGAGGATCCCTATCTAGTTCAGTGGCGTTGATGCCTGCGTCCCTTCGCAAAGCAGTAGGCTGATCGGGATCTAGTAGCTCGTCAATTTCTTGCTCGTTGACTTCCTCCTCAGTATCTGTATCCCCAATCGAAAACTTCAGCAGACGAACTCCCGATTCCTGGCCCTTTAAAAGAAGCTCAAGAACAGCATAAATATCGCGAGGAGACATCTTCATTGTATCCAGGGTTTTTACATGGGAGAAAGTTTCTGGGTTGATGAGCAGCTTTCTACGGAGTGATACTGCGTCTAGCGAATTCCAGGGAACAGATTTCAAATCCAATTCCGGAACAAAAGCCGACACAGTGGTGAATTCTGCAAGTTCAAGGTAAACGAAGCACTAACGAAACTCAAACTCAAACTCACTCCATGTAAGTTCAATATATGTCTTCAACATCAACTGTGCATCATTTAACGCAAGAAGGTCGATATCAACAACGGGGAAACGTGGATGGCCGTCTGCCTCTAAATCGATTGCGTAATTTTGATCAGCTGCAACTCTGTCTAAAAGGACTGGAAGATTGATTTTAGTAAGCCCAAAGTATATTAAACGCTATCTTTCATGCCCATCTGGCAAGGCGCTTTCTGCCCACTCACGAAACGGCGCACGGAGAACCTCTTTGAAATTAGGAAGTGCCGAAGAAAAACTGGTAGTCTTCTCATTTGGGGTGACCGATAAGCTGTTGTCGTTGGTAGGTAACCCTTGCTTCAAGCTCAAATCGTGAGAACTCACTTAAACATCTTCAGGTTATCGTCTGCATTGCGGTATGCCCCTTGAACGAAGAAGATAGCTTCGCTGTATTGACCCCAACCCCATCCAATGAGATTGTTAAGTGCCATCGCAACCCCGCTGACAATGTCTTTTTGGTTTCTGCGGTACGGTTATTTGTTAGCTTTTAAGGATACCGAAAGGTAGTCCGCTTACTCGAAAATCGTAGATTTTTCTGGCAGTGCTTTATATGCTTCGTTTGTCTCAGCCGCTTTTACTTCATATGCAGATCGCTGTTCGTCGGTGAGTTGATTGTAGAGTTCCTGTCTGATCGTACGATATTGCAGGAGGTTAAACTGTTTGAGAGTGTCACCGTCCTGGTCTTGTTGCTCCGCCATTCGCTCCGTGATGTCTGCCTTGTGCTCTTTTTCAAAAACACCGGCACCGTTGGTGGCACGCGGGCGCTTTATAAGAGAGGTAGTAGATAGTGCTTTCGAACCTAAACCAGAACTCCGATGAGGTGAGTGATTCGCGAACCATCGCAATAGTTTCTACTAGCATTCAAGCAACTGCCGACAATGAAAAGCCACAATAAATAACTCACCACTTGCAGCGACTGCAGCTGAGGACCGCCGCTTTGGTCGCTTGAGAATCGCTTGACGAATTCAGGAAAGACTTTGGAGAGGATCCAATCTTTCTTGCAGCCTTTAACTGACCCCGTTCCCCTAGACCCAGTTGCTTGCTTTGCAAGACCGTCGCACAGAGCTCCATAGGCAGGTAAATGTGTTTTAAGGAAATTTACCTCTTCTTTGCTGAATTTGCCTTGTTCAGGGCGCCCTTGCAGAGAAGTCATGGTAGAGGGATCTTCAGAGATAGATATCACGTAGGCGACCGCTGATTGACCACTGACTAAGTTTTTAGCAAGTTTGGAAATAAGTGCCCATGCTCGGATAGCCAAACCCCCTGGCTTTGCCGCTCCCACTCACCTTTCGGCCATGTGAGGATTTCTCTTTGTTCCTGAAAAAAAAGGCCAGTGGCCAAACCGAATCTGAGAGGTTTGATCTTCGGAGCCGAATTCGAAATTTTCAAATTCCAGGCAAAAACACACCATCGCAAGCTACGTTCCCAGTTGCCGGGTTAGTATTTGCATTTGAAAAGAAGCAAGTATTGACACGATCAAGAGCGATCAAGTCAGCCTTTGACTTCGTGATCGGAACCACGCATGGAATCAATATAGGTCAATTCCAAATGTGGAAGGTCACAGTTATGTACAGCTGATTTCAAAACGATAGACCCACCCGCAAAATGCCACGCTTAAGGTATAGTCTTATTTGGCCCAGCTCCACAACTAAACACTATCACTATGCTCTGCGCGGCGCAAGTGGATCATTTTGAAATCAGCTGTAAGCATTCTCACACTTTGTAGCACGTGATCGCCGGTCACTTCTCAATCTCATCCGCATTTGAGTTTGAAACCTGCTTTATCAATGTTGACGTGTTCTCTATCCAATGACATAGGAATGTTCTGCCTATTTCAAATTTATTGAACAACTGTTTCTTTTTTTTCTTTTGAGGACCATTCTTCGCATTTGCTGCCGTCATGATTCCCAATTCCATGACCTCAGCGGCCTTGCTGTCGACGATTTCGCTTCCTATGCCTTCGCCTTCGCCACCAGGCTTGTATGACATGTGCGTGACTTTGCAGGCCCGCAGCGCTGAACTTGTGGTATTCTGTACATCTCTTGGTCAACCTGTCGAGATTGCATGGTAAGTATGTCCTGTTTGCCGTTACCCATAACTAATTTCTGAATCATTCTAGGCCCATGCAAAATAGCATACGCATTAAACCCCAAGGGGTGAGGGCATGGCTCCGAAAGCGTGGGCTTCACTGGCCCTGCTTTTGTGTACTTGAGATGGACACATCTTTGTCCTGTCATATCATCCATACCCTCGACAGGCGAATCATGGCACTCTGCTCCCAGTCTCCATCTAGGTGTGGGTTTCGCAGTATGTACTTTGTTTTTCATGTTTTGCAATACCTTTTTACTGATCTGATGCAAGTGAACTTGTCTGACCAATTTCAATTGGCGCTTTTGGAATCCAATTACCAGCATTTGGTCACACTTGGTATGTTTGCGAATTATTGACCTGATTGCTTGACACTGATATTGATGCCAGACTCCAGTAATATACCGGACATGGGTGCCATCCTTGCCGCCTTCATTATGCGTGGATCGTTAGAGCCTTGTCTATACTTTGAAGGTTATTGTGGGGAGCATCAGTATGAACGTCCTGGACTTGAGCAGAAGTCGGGTCCTCGTAAGATGCTCATTGGTGTGTAGTTCTACGCATCCTTTCATTGGTCTCACTGATTTATTATCCAGCAAATGGTCGCCATAAACTCCCATTCCCAGTCAACTACGAGGCAGCGAGAGCTTGCAGGCGCGCCGCGCTTGATAAGGAAAGTGCTGAACTTGCTGCGTCGATCTCAGCCCGTCCACGTCCACCACCGAGCTCCTCTGCTTTCACCCTTGTAGTCCATCACTCTGTCACATCTACCGATGCTATTGCAGGACCATCGCGCATTCCTGTCAACGACTACCCTCGCACAGACAAAATAGCAAATAACCGGGAGGCTCAACTTCTGACAACACTTGCAGGTGGTGACGGTATTTCATCGTTTGATGTTCAAGGTTTCATTGAGGAATGTGGTATTTGTCATCGCTTTTTTCTTGGTAGTGTTCTTTGCAGCCATATCTTCTCTTGCTCTCGGGATTAGAAACAGATGTTAAAGATATTCCAGCAGTTGTTTAATTACAGTCATTCCATCTGCAAAAAATTAATTAAAATTTCTTGGTATTATATTACATCTTGGGTGTCTGTGTCGGTTATAACTGGAAAGCTTGCGTAACCTTTTGTCCTCTCAGTACGATATTTAATGCAATTACTGATCTGTAGCAGTATTATAAACAGGTTAGCATTTCTCTGTCGCGGTACAGAGCCTAGCTAACACAGGCGCCCACCGACTTAATTAGTATACAGACCTGCCCGTTACTGCAAGACCTGCACCCACCAAACCAGCTCTAGTCGGGTGCTAAATCAAAGCAGCTCCTTTGAGGTGATTTTGCTTAATCATGCTGCTATTATAATAGTGTTCCGTCAGAAAAAGATTTATCAAAAATTATTTTAGTTACTATGTAACCAAAATATTGAGGACATCTTGGAAAATGAGAATTCAGGAAGTCCAGCCTGTCAGGTGGACTCCTCGCACACTTTCTTGAACGACTCGGACGCCACTTTGTGTATTGTTGCTCCTCTAGTTTAGATATGAATCATAATCATATTACATTTCAACTGTTAGGCAACAGATTCTACAAATGTGCCCTCTGAGTGTCACAATGGATAGTGATCGAGATCTAACGACAATGCACCAATTACTCAATGGGTTGAGAAAGGAGGCTCCAAGCAACATAGTAAAGTTTCTATCTTCAATATGTGTCGAAGCTGAAGAACAAGATTCTTGTGGCTCAGAAATCAATACAGTCACCTGAAGTCGCTCCGACACACTTACCAGACATCTTTCTAGCCGAGAGTTGTACCGGAATTCTGGATTCCGAGATTATTCAACAATTCTCCATATTCATCAAAAATAATTTACCAAGTGCGACATCAAGCTATGAATCAAGCATCAAGTTTCAACATTTGTCATCAACGTCAGAGCATGAAAGCAAACCTTTGCTACTTATGTTCAAATCTCCAAGGATAGCCTATCCCTTTATGACAGTCCAAGGCGGTATCATAGTCAGGATCGTCGTCCTTACCGCGACTCTCGAGATGACAGTCCAAGGCGGTGTCATCGTCGGGAGCATCGTCCTGACCGCGACTCACGGGGCGACATGCTGAGGCTCTATCATAGTCGTGATCCTCTTCGCCTGATGCACGATCGTTACTCCGAAGACGATCGTAGTCGTCATGATAACCAAAGGCACTCCAGTGGGAGACTGGATTCCGATCCTCGAGAAGAGTCGGATGGTGACCTTCTCACCCTTTCAAGGGCTGTTGTTCTTTCTGTGCACCCTCCAGATCCAACGACCGTCTTTGGCATTCAAACTGATTCCCTCGAGGACTACGTCTACTATCGCTTTGGCTTTCGTCTAAACGAAAATCCATACACCGGTGTTCTGTCGTCTGCATCCAGTGCAACGTTTCGTGACTGGTTGGAAGTCCGTCGGGCCCTTGGATGCCAACAACTCGATGTTTCTGCGTCCTGTCAGAAACCCTTACAAGATTTTCTCGAATGCCTGCTGTCAGCGGATCCTCTTCGTGTCGTTCCTGCAAAATTTTGGGATCTCATGGTGCACATCTGAACCTTTCCGCTGGCTATATTCGTATAGAACCCAAGACATTCTTGGATGGGATAACGCGCTATTTCATTCGACCCATTGGCCTTCACGCAAGCAGAGACTCATCTTGGGTCTTAGCTGTTGATACCATGACAGCTTTAGAATTGGTGCATCGTCGTTTGGGACCTCACACCCTCGATATTGCCAACTTCCTCATCAACCGAGGCATACCATTCTCGACTTTGCAACGTATTACATCAACCCCTGGTCCACGCACCCCTCCTCGACCTATTTCAAATCTTTTAGGCACTTGGCCTATCAATTATTGATTCGATGTCGCAGATTTCTCGGTGTATCAAACGATCTGCCAATCTGTTCTCAGGAGCAATCCGTTCTGTCGTGCCGCGTTGTGTATGGGTGGAATTGTTGCCCGTCTCGCCCGAGAAAACATCCCGAATACTGCCGCTTTGCTTGGACCATCTGAAGATGCTCTGGATGGCCTTCAGAAAATCTTTGTTTGCAGGGACGAGCTTTTTTGCGATGATGAACTCTCTGATCCCTATAAGGATCTCATCTGTGGTGTCTACAAGGTTCCTACGGTCCATCCCAGTATGTACACAGTTGAATCTATTGAGGATGCCACTAATCTTAACAGACCAATTTTCAGATGTGTCTTGGTTCCCCAAGCACAATATCTGGGCCCAGGCTGGGTATAATGTTGGGCAGTGGACACAAGAGTGTGAGAACTGGTTTGAAAACAGGATGATCGAAATTCAAAACGGTGGCCAACCACTAGACTCGCATACCTGGAGGTCTAAACTCCTCCTGACTCGCAAGGCAACTAAACTCTTCAGGGGGATGAATTCTGCGGCAGCTACCTTCATTCAGGCCCACTTGTGTTGATAATATAACCTGTTGATATGTAATATAAATTGTTTGATTTTCGTTGCCTGATAAGTGTTAAAGCTAAAGCCGTGGGCGGAAGGTGGGCGATGAGTGGGCACCGAATTTAAACAATGTTGTTTATCTTATTTAATATTTTTTTCGATAGAAGTTTTAATAGAAACCTTTTATCTGTAAGCCCTGACATTCTATTGAATACATTTCTATAAAAAATTTAAGTCAACATAGAAACCCTTTTGTTATAATTGGTTGGTTTTCATCTATAATAGGGTTTCCGAGAGCTATTTTCATCTGAATCGAAAGTGAAGATGGAAAAGGATTTTTTATTAGGCCTTTTAAGTAAAAATGAACTAAAAAATTAAATGGCTTTTTTACGCCCAAGGTACCGAAGTGAAACTAGGGTATAAACATACAATGACGCCTGCCCTGAGCCTGAGCTATCGTTCCAGCCCCTGAAACCAGCCAGGACGAAGGCTCCGCCTAACCGTGCTGTGATCGTCACTGGAAGCAAACCAAATTCTGAATTGACCATTAACGTGCAAACCAAGGGCAATATTCATATTCACTCTGACCTCCAGCCTCCCGTTGTAAATCGTCGCCACTGGACCACCGCTGAAGAAGAAGCCCACATCAATATCGACAGATTCCCATCGCCTTCTCCTTAAGAAACGACTCCTGGAAGTAGGGAAACCCTTTCAATCCCGTGCAACAGGAGATGGGCATGGTAGCCTATCCCTAGATGTGTATGTTTCAAGTTTAATCAAAGAACTATACTACTTACTAACCTTCGCATTTGCCAGTTCGTCACACGTCACCTTGTTAACTTATTACGCCACGTACGCGTATTCCTTTTATCATTTATTTCATATTTGATTATTTATGTCACGTTGTGACGTTACTGATATCACGGACACTTAGTTACCGTTCCACCTCAGTGTGCTACCACCCACTGAGGTGTAAGTCCTTACGATATTCTCTCTTATTGTATCTTACTGATATGACCTAGTATACATTATATTTATCTAGGTATTGTACTCGCTACTCAGTGTGCTACCACCCACTGAGGTTATACATTATATTTATCTAGTTTGTCTTCGAAAGACTGCCTACGCTCTACAGGTTATGGGCCCCGCGGATATCTCTACCAGTGAAAATGCGACCATCAAGGTCACCCAACTGCCAAAACTCGCCAGCGACGGCGAGAACTGGCTGACCTATCACGAAAGAGTTCTCAATGCAGCAACAGCTCGTGGACTCCGTCGCCACCTGGTTGGGACCGCGCTCAAACCATCTCCTATCGTTGAACGAGCTGGAAAATTCTACCTCACAGCTGATGACAAAGCACCACTCTCCGAGGAAGCTCTCGAAAAGCACGAGACCTCCATTGACTCTTGGGAACAGAAAGAGGCTCAAGTCCGCGAGTTAAT
>Ga0307517_10013787_pt1 | contig 10946 bp, 7 predicted proteins | sample 23_EM_MG_FD_194515 | JGI IMG/M metagenome (GOLD analysis project Ga0307517, IMG submission 194515) | Populus trichocarpa ectomycorrhiza microbial communities from riparian zone in the Pacific Northwest, United States - 23_EM | ecosystem: Host-associated > Plants > Roots > Unclassified | place...
GGCTGAACTGGGTATGTAGACTAAAAGAGGGGGTGTGGGCCAGAGATGTATTTTACATGTCATTGGAGACTCGGCTAAGAAAAGCGTGATGGAAAAACCCTCTGTGGACACGCGATTGGTCATAATGTGAAGATGATCCTCACTCATGAGCCTGGGTGCTCTACGCGACTTCATGCGTTCCCGCCTCGCTTTTGTCCCTCCATCTTTCTCCATTTTCCACTGGGTGAAAATTCTGTTTTTCATGATCAACTAGTGGTTGTGGTGATTACAATCATATGCAGGGCGAGGTGGAGTAATGGTCGAGATTGCACGTATATTTGAGATACATCCAAACCCGGGGTAGACAAGAGTTGACACACACAACGTCACAAAGTGACGATGTGTCGCTGATGTCCCATCAAATTGAATGCCGGAGCTTGCCACCGAGAGAATTTTGAAACTCCGAAGCATCTGCCGGTTAGGACCTTAGGTAGCGTTATGTTAGCGTTATGTTAGCGTTAGGGTTAGCATTTGGTTAGCGTTTGGTTAGAGTTAGGGTTTTGGTTAGGGTTAATGTTAAGGTTAGGGGGATATGTCTTTTTTTCGTGCGGTAGCGCGCTCTTGAGTGAGGGAAGTTAAAGCTCCGCCTGCCGGGAGGCAGCCGAAGCACGTTGTGTCGCATTTCCCATCTGCGGAGTGTGTTGCATCTTGTATATCCTCAAACAAACCTCGGATATTCTGTCACTTCCATTCTGCCCTGACATTATACGGTCGCGATTCTATTATCCCAAGGAGTTCAATTTTATTTGAGTAATCCCATTTTATAATGGTACCGTTCATGCCGCTAGCCATTTTTGCCTTCCTTCTTTTCGCTTTCTTTCCATCCAATTCCCTCCCTTCCTCCTGCGACACATTACGTCGAAACATTCCCATTTCCGTGTCGTTTAATTTTGTCTTAATCTGTGCACCTTGATCCTTGCTTGATCCTCTAATTTCCCTCTAACCCATGCATACTGGGCCAAATTTTCTGTATGTATGAGGAGGCGGGATTCTGAGTGTTGGACTGGGGAAAGACGTCGGACTCTCTGGCATGTGGATTTCACATGTCATATTATTGATTTTTTTCTGTTAGTGCATGCAGAAGTTATTATGGAAAATTTGAGGAGCGAACAGCCAGAGATAACGTTCGCAGGAGAAGAGGTAGGGAATTTAGGATACAGGCTCTTTCGACCACTGAGCAGCGGGGGTCTGAGCATGGTACATTGCTCATTGTTGTCTCCTCGACTGGAAACACCGCGTTATGTCATAACATTGTTATATTGATCCACATCCTCTGCATGGTTTGCATACCCGCGTCTCGCATACTCTGTCAGCGAGATCTTTAAGGAGGATTGATAAGTCCTCAATGGCCAGTCAGTCGCTCGACAATACTGGTCATTTGCCTCAGTCATTGGAAGGGTCCCTGCTACTACCACCCGCACGAGCTCACATCGGGGCTGCTGTCTCCCTTGGTCCTTGTCTGCGCATATCCTGCCTTCAATTTAATGGAAATATTATAAGCACAAGCCTTTGGTTCAGAAAATTTGGCACGTCCTTGGGGTATATACAACACCAGCTACCCTCCTACTGATCGTCAACATAGAGCAGTGAGGGTGGAGAACACTAGTATGTATCTCAAACTCCAATTCACATGATGTCGCGAGAGAAATAAGGCACCAAAAGAACGAGACACAAATCAATATATAAGCCTCTCAACAGAGCCGCTAGAGAGGACAGCGCCACACTTTTAGAAGAATAGAACGGGTCCCAAATCATGAATATGCCTCGCGCGGGCAAAGTCCGATATTCCTATTGATTACAACAGTATCAGAAGTACCACGGACACGCGACTTCGGAGCATTAGCATCCTGCCCCCCAGCGAGGCGATGCAGAAAGAGACAAGGAAAATATTTTGCAAAATTCAGAAAGGCACAGGAGTTGAGAGAAAGACAGTAAACGAGGCGGAGTCAAGTTTTGGGGTGGTTAAAGTGGTTAATGGGGGCCGCAAACCAGGTGAATTCCATCCCCTCATTTGATGTAGCCTTGAGATCAGCAAGAAGACTGGTGATGTGGATAGGTGAGAGGGCAGCGCTCTGCAGTAAGTTTGGGAATTGGAAACTGCGGCGGGGCAAAGTAGTAACCATGTAGGGGTACAGTAAAATCACGATGGGAGAACTTACAGATACCACAAACCAGATATTGAGCCATTATTTATCATTTTATCAACAACAGGTTGCCAGTCTACTACACTGTATTTGTGACAATACAAATTTCATCACTCTGAGCCTGCCTACCTAAAGGTAGTGAGTTAATCAACACGCTGCCTCTTCGGGTGCCTTATGGTTGGGCTTGAAGACTCGGGTACTGGCTCACTGTCTGAATCTCTAGCTGGGCTACTAGAACCCACCTCCAAATGCCTCTTCTTGTGGTTTGGAGGTTTGGAAAGCTAAATTATATGAGAATAGATGGAATAAGGAAAGAAGGTGAATAACACACATATCGTTCCTGTTTAAGAAGAGTGAGTGTGACATATTTACAATGTTAAGAAGCGCCGCTTACTTGCAAGCTCTTTGACTTTGGAAGTGATGTAACACCAGGCTTGCTTGCAAGTGTTACCGACCTGGCATCATCAAGGCCGTTTAATGGCCCAGTTTGGGGGCTCTGGAGACTATCCACAGCCAGCGTTTTCGGTGAGTTCCTGGCATTTAGTATGATCAGCAGCTGGATCTGGAGTCATAAATGGAATTACTAGATCTAGATGCTCACGCTTGTGAATCGAGTAGTTCTACTAGAGCATTCTCTAGTGCATAGAGCCAGTTCTCTACAGATACTGGCCGGTTGAGAAGTAAGGTTTTCTGTGTTGCCAGGAGGCAGACGCGTATACACTTTTGATGTAGAGTGTGGCCTGGGCTAGCTGATGATTGCGTCTAATGAAGCAGGAAGTTGTATTAGTCAGTACTCTCCTCTAAGAGTAAAGATCAGAGAAAGGTCACTTGGTATCTGGCTGCCAGTGTTGTTAAACGGGACTCAGCCGTGACCCGGACCATGTTCCCCTACCACAGGCAGTCATGAGTTTAGGTCTGAATGCCCAATGAAAATCTTACCATCACCAAGCCCTTGAGCATTAGCTCCTTTGTGAAGTTGTTAAGGCGTTCTAAAAGCGAGTGAAGAGCAGATAATAAAATATCAACTCGGTCATGAATGCGTTGGTCTGTATCATGATAGACATTGAGTTGTTGGAATCTAAAAGCTCAGGACTCCTCACCACTGGCAGTGGACGGTAAATGACTTAAGAGAATAACAATTGCACCATGCTGTGACTTGAGTATGTCTAAGTTGGAAGCGAAGGTAACAGCAGCCCTAGACTGTTTCAACTGCTAAGGGACAAAGATAGACATAAAAATGAGAGTGAACATACGTTGGATTGTAGCACAAGGCTGTCCAAAACATCTGATGGTATATAAGTTAGAAAGAGCCTTGTGCGAACTGTAGAACGTGCCAATTATTATAAACACGCCGTCCAAACTTTTGATGCACCCAACAACGGCATTGAAGACCTTCTGTACTAGTCTTGGAGACCATCCAAGAGCCAATTTGTTGAGTTTTATGGAGAGCTCAAGGGGTGCTGGGCGCCTATCAACACAGTTAGTGATTAAACTAGAGTTAATTAGAAAACCAGTTACACACTCCAAAGAGCCCAAAACTAGTCCTTGTATCCAAGCACGACAAAGCGATATCCTCCCAGCGCTATCCCCCCCATGAATGAACAATATGACACCCCTCCATGACACAAGGTGGGCTGAAATGTCACCGTGAGCTGGTTATATAAACTGAAATAATAATCCTTACGCTCAATTCTGTTTCGTTGGAGCATCCGACCTGATTGAACATAGAGAAGGGCCTCCTTAATCTGGGCCGCATACATCTGGGTCGGTGTGGGAGCGTCGCTTAAGGGTGCGACCCTGAAAGAGAGGGACGCAGCCAAATCTCCGTCGTCTTTCGGTTGGCAGTGACAACATCAGAGAACCTCCTTCTCAAGTAGCCCAGACTCGGAACCTACCGGCTTTTATCTCGGATGCCATAGACATCGCTTGGTGGGGGTTCTGTCTGTGAACCGTTTCAAGCTCCAATGGAGCGCTCGCCTACCAGAGCACTTATACCGGCAACCGTCTGTCTATGACAAGGAGGGGGGACAACTTAAAGGAAGGGAATCGGAGACTGACGAATGTGAACTTCGGGGCGTGTCACTGTCGGTCCGCCCGGGTGGCTTTGATTTTTCTTGCTTTACGTGTGTGAATATTGAATATTGAATCCTCACACCCGCCCTTTTCTTGTACACAACTCTTCAGATATACAATGGCACCCAAATCCCTCAAATCCCCCACAATACATGCAGCAGCAGAGTTCCCTCAAATAGGCGTCATCCTGCGAATCCTCACACTCGCTCCATCATCCTTCCCTTATAACTCTTCGAGACTTCGACCATACGCAAAGCCTCTAACTGGATCTGACATTACGATGTTTGCCTTCCAGTACCTTCCTGGCAGAAAAAAGTGTCACCGCACATGTCGAAGATCGATCGCGCCTTGGCTTACCGTTTGCAAGTAGACATTGTGGACCTCCTCGAGACTCCATGCATAGTGATTAATGGCTTCCCATAGATGATAGGATGCGAGCTTTGAGCTTCAGCTTCAACTTCAGGTAAGTTTTTCTTCTTATCACTGTTCCCTTGTTGTCTATGTATAACTCTTCCTCGTAGCTACCACCTTTTATCATCCACAAATGAGTCTACCTCGTTGGCGTTTACGTCGTGGTTTTTTTTTCTATCCCTGGGCCTCGGATTGTGCGGAGGTCAGGAGAAGGTCGGGTTCACATGGTATGGGGTCCATCTACCTGAACTCTTTATTGATCGCAGGGAAACGCGCTTTCTCGTGGCAGATGCTTCACTCAGTGACGAAGCCTGGGATACCTCGTCGAATGATGGGGTGACGGTGCCAAAGGAATGTTCAAGTATTGATGAATGAATAAAATGTGTGTTTGCCAACCATCTCCTTTCTCTGTTTCAGTCAGATTCTCAAATATCCACCACCCCGTTACGAATCACCTCGTTGGCTAGTCTTCCGAAATACTTCTACCCCAGGTATACGATTAAGAAGTACTGCTGCTGAGCAGTTTTGAGTCCCTGGCCGCAGGGGCAATGCCCCTACGGCCTCTGTCTGCTCTTGTGATGGTGTTGAGTAGTTGACGTGTCCCGGGATATCGATTTGAATTTTCCTGTCGTGTCCGTGATTCGTGCGGGTACCGGCTGTCTATATGTTCAGTTATTGCCCACTTCACATATAATTCATGGTCGGAGTGCGGATGGCAACAGGATATGACCACTCACCCGCTCAAAGTTCGTATCATGTCCGGCTTTCTTTCCACTAAAATTTGTACTGATTCACCAATTCTATTCACCCATTCTAGGTTATGGCTGTATGTGGTAACATTGCCATATAGTTCAATTGAAGAGTGGCTCTGACTGATCTACAACTTAATTCTGGTCGCGTGTTCCGAGTTCGCTCATAGAGTCGTCGTCTGGTCTGCCGTGCCCATTTTGTGCATTGGTTTTCTATCACCCACACTGCCTCTTGCCTCGTTCGGTGCTGTGATCTTAACCGTCAAAACTCCATGTCAGCTTTGCTGCCGGAGGGCCTTGTCGTCCCCAAGGCTACGAAATGTTCCGGACGAGGCAAATTTGGTGCTATTGGAGGGCTTAAGTGAGTACATGTTTTTCGATGTTATCCCTTTAATTTTTGTATGCGCAGGTCAAATATAGGGCCAATTTTGTTACTCGAGTCTCTGGAGATAAATATTCTGCGGTCCCAGGTCCATTCTGCATCAGCTTGGCGAGTGGTGTCACATCTCTGTTTCTGTTCAAGTTTTGCCTATTCACCCAATGTTTCTCGTCCTTTTCTGAGCGCCACCATGTCGAATGGGTGTACGCACCGCGAGGGAGAGCGGGCGCGCGTCCCAGTATCTCCTGGCAGGAAGGGTAAATAAGGCGAGGGTTTCAACTGAAAATGTTACGTATTGAGTTCGGAAGACAAGGAATGGTTAATAACTAAATAAACTGACTCTCTGGTAGGTGAAGCGTTTTGGTGAACGGGGCCCCGGCACAATGGATGGTTCTGAAGAACGAGGGATAGTTCAGCACGGGCGAGCATTTCACCGATAGCAATAAAACTTGCCCTAAATTACGCCTCTGAGATGTAGGTTTCATCCCAGACCCCTCAAGTTGGCGGCCCGGCGTCGGCCACTTGGTGTTGTAGTCAAAGATCGCAGCTGAAACCCAAACGAGATAAGTAAGTACTATGTGCGACTTCTCTCTCCCCACTATGTTCTTCGTGCAAGTGGAACAGTAGCGGACTAATAACCAGGTGTATGTGCTGTTTGGTCTCGCGTTGCGCTGAAAATCATCTCATCTAATGCATTTTAATCGACCCAACCATCATTCTGCCACTTTTACATTCAGGCAATATTGCCCAGAAAATGGATGCATGGTAGATAAATATTTTTCAAATCGCAAAGTGTTTAACCAAGATGAAAACAAGATGAAGGTAAAACAAAGACGGCACTAAAAGTTCCCGCAATCGGATCGGGAGTCACTTTTGGAAGCGCCCACCAACGTGAGGACAGACAAAAATTGAATGAAAGAAAATGCAACAACTAGACTATGGCTGGAGCACGCGTGACAAGCCATTTCGCAAATTAATGGCATTGAGATTCAGAATGGTTCACACTTCAAGACTATGATCGCCATGATGATGAGTCCACGTTGAATAATAAGGTCATGGCACACAGTGCAGCCGACCTAACAAAAAAGCATGAACCTGAAAAAAAAAGAAAACTTCCTCAGAGATTCAGCGCCAGTGGGCACCCCTTCTTGAACTCTATGATATCACCCTGCATAACAGTGTATTGAAGCGTAATTTCAGCGCCCAAATACCACTGAGAATATGGGGAATGTATATGGAAGAAATCGAGGGCGGGAATAGCTAACAGTGAAATCCTAGAGGACGGCAACATTCTACTTCGCTCGCATGTCCAGGGTGAAAGGTGGAGAAAAGTTTGTCGGAAATTTCCGAATCGAATTATAACGCGTCAAATCAGAAAGTTCCGGATTTCGAATTTCCGCCTCTCCGGCGAGGGGCGGACGGTCCACGTGGCTGACAAATAGCTGTGACGATCGCGTGGGTCACGCCTGGTGGTCATACACGTGCCCCAAACGCGTACCCAACATAAGATAATTCGCGGCGGACATGGCATCTCGAAAAATAAGACCCTCTATTATCCAAAGGTAGTGGGAATATCAACCTGCTAAAACTTGTCACCCATACTCATCAAAAACGAACAACAACAACAACAACAACCACCACCACCACCACCACCACCACCACCACCACTGCTGCTACCGCGACTTTGATCACTCTCATCTACCCTTGCTCGCTCTTCCTCGAGCTACCTTAGGATGGATATCGATTTTGGACCCTATGTACCGCTTCCTCTGTCCGAAGACAGATCTGAGAGACACCACCACCCGAGCTCAGCTCCTCGGAGCTCATCGTTTCAGGGCTTCCAACTAACTCATTCTCAGCTGCCACAGACCACCTTCATGCGACTGCTGAAAACCTACGACTCCAGGGTGCGAGAATTCCACCCCTTCAAATTTCATCCCCTGCGAATGTCCAACCCCTCGACTTTGTCTATGTCTCACTCTCAGGCCCGCTCCGGGAGACACCTCGCCCTGATATCTTGGAGGGAGTCAGGAAGGCATTGGACTCCGTCGAAGGATTGCGCGCTCTCTGGAAGGTTGCCCCGGGACATGTTGATAAGACACGTCAGGCCTACTTTCAGGTAGACGATGACTTAAACCCTTCGGACATCAAGGCGCGGATCGACCGCATTTTACAGCAGAATGACCATCATCTCCAAGGCTCCTATATCCCAGCGAACTCCCACCGCATCATTTATCACTTCCTCAATGTCGACTCCATCGCTGCCCTCACCAATACACCCATCATCCTCGACAACCGCTCCTATTACCCCCATCGCCCACGCTACGTCCAGCCCTCCTACGGCTTGGAAGTCGCAGTTGCTGGTGTCGGAGAATTTTCAGGTGTTCGAGCTGTCATCGACAACTACATTGAACGTGCGTTCGCCACTACCGGTTCCACAGAACCAGTTGTTCGCCGAAGCCGCCTCGCTCTAGATGATACTGTCTATTGCGTTGTCCTTAGTACTCCCGAGATCACTCAGCGCCTCCTCGCTGGTCGGGATAACTTCAAGCCCTTTGGCGACACTCCAATTGTCCATGACAAACCGCAATACGTCTATACACTCAACACTACCAGCATCCCTATGTTTTTCAGCTCTCGTGCCTTCGCCCCCTTCTCTGCCCAACCTGACAACCTCCTTCAGCGCCAGCTGGACCGCGTTAATGCCCAAAGCGAGGCCACCGCCGCTTCCCTCAAAGAGGTAGTCAGCGACGTCAAACAGCTCGCACATGGCTTCCAGGAAGCCCAAGCTACCATTTCCAAAGCCTTCATTGACTCTACAGCCGTTTACTCCGCTAACAACCAGCTCACGTCTGCTCAATTTGATGTTTCCTCTCTCCTTCAGTCCATTTCTACTAACAACATTCTCCTGGGAATCACTCCTCCCGATCGGCAGGACGCTGTACGTGATGAGCTCGAGAACAACTCAAGGAGGCTAAGGCTATCAGGGCTGCTAGAGCAGCGGAGGTTGAAGCGCTTCGCGCCTCTCAAATTCCGGCCTTGTTGCCCCAAAAGCCTATATCTTTGCTCTCCGCCACTGCTCACAATACCGCCGCCTCCCCTGGTCATAAACGACCCAGGCTCGAGGCTGAGGATTCGCTAGAGGAAAACCAGGTACAAGAAATGGTTGCATCCATGGAACTGGACCAACAGGTGCGCTCTCTCCTCTCTTCTCTTGCCAACTTTTTTCGAAATCTTCTCCACCCTCCTTGATGAATCAGCCGCTTGCGTCGACCTCCTCCTGAAGGGACTCCATGATCGCGCACTGCCCCATTGTCCGAAAAAGTTTTCTCTAACACCTTCTCCTTCTTTCCGTTTTGGCTTTCTTCATTTATTTTGTATTATTATCCTTTGTACCTCTCTTTTTCCTTCTGCTGTCTGTGCCTTTCCAGCTTCACATTCTTTGCCTGTATCCTCCTCTTTGCGTACCATGTCAATCAATGCGAATGGCTTATTCAATCCTATGAAACTTAATGCCATTCAAGACATGGCTCATAACACTTAACCCCATATCCTGGTCATTGGGGAAACAAAGAACGCAAACGAGGTTGGATCTCGCTTAAATTTACCTGGCTATGATTCCTTTGAGAATCCTGGTCGGCAGAATGGTCGTAAGTCAGGTAAATGGGGAGTTATTGTTGCTGTTCGTCGCGGTTTGTTCACAGTTCAGCGCCTACCCGCTGCTGATGCTCTCCGAGGCCGCGCTGTTGTGCTTGACCTCAGCATCCCTACTACTAACGCTGTTGCCTTCCCTCACCGCTTTATAGGTGTCTATGCTCCCTGGAACCCGGGTGGAACAGAAGACGATGAGCATCTGTTCTGGCCAGAAATCACTACTCTTTGCTCCACTGCAAAGTTCTTTTGGTCTATGGCTGGGGATTTTAATGCGACACTGTCGCATCTTGAATCTACCTCCACTAATCTCTCCTTATCTCCTGCCCGGTTGCGATACTCACAATTCCTACAGCTCACTGATGCAGTTGATGTCTGGCAATCTCAACCTGACACCACTGCCTCCTCTTCTTTCTTTACTTGCAAATCTCAACTGACGACCACCTCCGAGCCCACCTTCTCCATCATTGATCGCGTGGCTGTTTCACGTACCGGTACTCTTACCGCCGAAATAGCTCTCACCCCGCACTTTATTCCTTGCACAGACCATCATCCTATCTTCTCCCGTGTTATCCTCTCCTCGCCCTCAGCCATCCCTGGTGAACCGCACATCCCACATAGTCTCTCCTAGACAGACCACGATACAAGTGATTTTTTTTATGTGTTGTACGTATCACGTTGTATGTGCATCCCACACGAGGTCCCTCCTACTGCCTACTCACCTCGTTTTCGTGTCCCATTCCGGAACGAGAAATATCGCTTCCACCTCTTTTCCGCCAGTGTTGATGATGCATTAACCAAGGCTTCCACCACACTTCACACTCACATTTCTTTTGATGCGGACTTTGAGTCCCAATATTCCATTGTCACTGATATACTTCTTTCCTCAGCCAGAACTTCCTTCCGCCCTCCTTCCTCTACTCGCCGATCTCACAAAATCACTAGCCCTACCATCAAACTCATCATTACAGAGCTTCGTCGCATTAACTGTCTCATGAGCGCACTGTCCAAAAGTCGCTCTCATACTGCTATCACGCAAAAATGAATTGACAACGACATCGTTCTAACCTGACTTCTGGTCCCTTACAATGCGTGACATATCGCAGTAGCCGCGTACGATGTAAGTATTGCAGATGTTTGAGTAGCGCAAGAGGCGAAGCTGCTCGGTGATGGAGTATCACGCGTCACTCGTCACGTGTGATTTGGCGCGTCTGGTCACACAAGGAGAAGTCACCAGTAACCACAACTTGAAGTTTTAACGTTCTAATCTTCGAACTTCCCACTCAATGTCAACGAAAAAGAAGTCATCGGCAGAGACCCTGCAAAAACTGCACGCGGCTATCTTGGGTACTTTTTTTCATGAAACCTGGCTGTCAGAGACGTTGACCTGAACTTTCTTCCAGCACGATTGTCGATAGTGAAGCCTTTACTCGATGGTCAACAGCACCAAAACTGGCCGTTAGTTACTCAGGAACTTGCCCAGATCACTTCTTTGGTAAA
>Ga0307517_10013789_pt1 | contig 10946 bp, 10 predicted proteins | sample 23_EM_MG_FD_194515 | JGI IMG/M metagenome (GOLD analysis project Ga0307517, IMG submission 194515) | Populus trichocarpa ectomycorrhiza microbial communities from riparian zone in the Pacific Northwest, United States - 23_EM | ecosystem: Host-associated > Plants > Roots > Unclassified | place...
GCGTCGCCCATGCGGGGGTTGGGAAGAAGTCGGGACCGTCCAAATCGGCGAACCGCTTCATGGTCGGCTTGAACCCGCCGTTGAGGTTATAGGTCATGTCCATGAAGAAAAGTATCGCAGAATCAGCATCTTAGTCAATATAGGCTAAGTGATTCGAAAGATTCGCGAAAACAAAAAAGGGGCCGCCGAGCCCTGCTAACGCACAACCTCCCAAAGCTGCCAGAAATCACGCCGCCCTACGTGGAGCGGGTATGACCTAACTCGCTATCGGCCTTCCCCTCCGTCGGGGTTCATCCGTATCGGCTGGTTTCGGGTGTGGCTTTGGTGGTGTGCGCAGCATACGCTTGAGCACACTGTCTTCGTTGGGATGCGGAATATCTTCCATGTCTAGACCCCAAGCACTTTGCGGATATTGCGGCAAGCCGGGGCGATCCAAGGAACACCATTGGGGCAGATGGAGCAGGAAACTCATCCCGCACCGGAATCCCTATGCATTACACAAGTTGTCCGGCGTTAACAAAGAGGGGAACGCCTACAGCAGTTCCAAAAAGCGCCCCGGTGACATGCGTGACCAATCGATCAAGATGCCATGCAGAGCATGCAATATGGGCTGGATGAAGGCGGTGAACGAGGCGGCCGAGCCAGTCCTGGCCCGCTTCTCCGCAGGAGACTGGTACGAGATCAACGACGAAGAAAAGCGAGCGCTAGCCGCGTGGGCAACTATGTTCACAATGACTTATGAATATATAGACCATGCTACAATTGCTGCATCACAATATGAGCGAGATTATGTTCGGGAAAATGCGATACCCCCAGAAAATTGGTACGTAATGATTGCTCTTTACGATGTGGGGTATTGGACTGACGCAACCTTACATAGTGGCCTATGGGTTACGCCTCCAGAATATGATCCATCACTTGCCCCGATGAACACGCAAATCACTACTTCCACATTCGGAAAACTTCTTTTCCACACGTTCAGCACCCGCGCCGACTTTGACATGAACGTCGGAGAGTATGCGTTTCGCTTGGGCCTTCAAACCGTCTGGCCCCTCAATGGAACTCGAATCCGAAAGCCAGACAGACCCCACACCGATGCGGAGGCGCACCTCATCGCTTACGGGCTCAAGGAAACCTTGAGCGGGATCGGCTCTGCCGATCTCTAACGCCGGCCTGTCGGGCTGGGGTGCACCGCACTCTGGATGCTTTGTCATGTATTTAATGTCCAGGGTGCTTTTACACAAAGGCTTGCGAGCGGCCGCTGCCGCTGTCCCACCTCGGACCGTTACGGGGGTGGAGCGATTATATCGAAAGTGCTATGGAGCCTATCGGATCGCCATGGGGGATTTGGCGTGGGGTCGATACTTCTGCTCGCATTGCCGATTGGTGCCGTGGCGGGGGCCGCCATCTTCGGCACGCGCGCGATCCAGCGACCGCAGCGCCGCAAACGCCGTCGCGAACGTGCAGCCCGGCACGCCGCCAATGTGCGGCTGTGGAACAAAGTGTTCGCGCGTAAAGATCGGCGCTTGCTGACCGACCAACGCGACGCCGCGAACGGGTAAAACCGGGGTCCATCGACCACGCGGTCGCCCACCCACCCGCGCCTGCGGTAGATTGACGCGGGCGGCTTGAGATGGTTTCACCTTGTCGCCGCTAGTGCACGATTCGACGTGCGAGGCAGGGGGGGAAGAAATGAAGCTCTATGTGATGGGCGCGCTGACCGGCGCGCTGTTTTTTGCGGTGCCCGCGCAGGCGCAGACCGTGTTGCCGACCGATACGACCGTGACCGTGGCACCGGTTGCCGACATCACGTCGAAGAAGATGAAGGAAGGCGACGAAGAATCGTTCCAGGTCGTCACCGACGTGGTCGAAAAAGGCGTCGTGATCATTCCCCGCGGCGCCGCCGTGAAGGGCAAGATCACCTGGCGGACCGGCAAGGGTATCGGAGGCAAGTCGGCGAAGTTCGAAGTCACCTTCGAAACTGTCACCGTCGGCGGTCGCACCTATGCGATGAAGGGTAAGCACCGTCAGGAAGGCAAGGGCAACACCGTCGCCGCGTTGCTGGGGTCGATGCTGATCAGCGGTCATTCCGCCGTGATGCTGCAGGGTCAGGCCGTGCCTGCGCTGACGGCCGAGCCGATCACCGCTCAGTAATTTCGGTTGAGCAAGATGGCGGGCGGCGCGCGGGGGACACCCGCGCGCCGCTCTCGTTTTGCGGTTTATCGACCGGCGCGTAGCTTCTCGCACGGAGACTCCGGGCGCGAACGGCGTCGTGCCATGACGCGTCGTTAGCTACCCGCGATCTTCGCCAGGATATCGCCCGCCAGCGCACTCAGCGTGTCGTCGCGCGCGCCCATCACCACCACGCGGTCGCCTGGCTGGGCGAGCGCGGCGATCATGTCCGCGGCTTTGGCGCGGTCGGCGATATGGCTGGCGTTGCGGCCCGCCGCCTTGACGTCGGCGACGATGTCGGCGCTGGTCACCTCGCGCGTGACGGTGCCGCCATAATAAGCCGGGTCGGGCAGGATCAGCAGGTCGTCGTCCTTCAGCCCGTGCGCGAACGCGGCGACGAGTTCGCGGCGCATCGTCTTGAGCGGGCCATAGCCATGCGGCTGGAACAGCAGGATCAGCCGGCCGGGAAAGGCGTGGAGCGTGGTCAGCGTCGCGGCGATCTTGTCGGGATTGTGCCCGAAATCGTCGAGCACGGCGATATGGTTGGTCTCGCCGACCAGCTCGAAGCGACGGCGCAGCCCGGTGAAGCCACCGAGCGCGACCGCGGCGTCGTCGAACGAGATTCCCGCCGCGTGGCAAGCGGCGATCGCGGCGAGCGCGTTGGCGATATTGTGGCGCCCGGGCACCTGCAGCTCGACCGCTACCGGATCGTGCCCGCGAACGACGAGCTGAAACTGCGCGCCATAAGGTTCCTCGACGATGTCGGTCGCGGTGATGTCGGCATCGGCCCTGAGCGCGAAGCTGACCACGCGATTGGCGGGCAAAGAGCCGGCCAGCCGGGCGCCGTCCTCATTGTCGAGATTGACGACCGCGATCTCGGACTTGGCGATGAAGTCGCCGAACAGCTGGTTGAGCTCCTCGAGGCTCTTGTGGTCGAGGCTGACATTGTTGAGCACCGCGATGCGCGGCGAGAACAAGGCGATCGAGCCGTCGCTTTCGTCGACCTCGCTGACGAAGACGTCGCCGCCACCGACCAAAGCACTGGCGAAGGCCGCGTTGGGCGTGGCGAAATTCTTCATCACCGCGCCGTTCATCACCGTGGGATCGCGGCGCAGCGCGTGGAGGATCCAGCCGATCATGCCCGTCACGGTCGATTTGCCGCTGGTCCCGGCGACGCCGATCGGCATCGTGCTGGCATTGAACAGATCGGCGAGCATTTCCGCGCGGGTGCGGCGCGGGCAGTCGAGTTTCTCGGCGGCGATCATGTCGGGCACGGTCGGCTCGATCGCGGCCGAGGCGATGACGATCTGATTGGCCGAGGTGATGCCGCTGCCGTCCTGCGGGAACAAGGTGACGCCAAGGTCGCGCAGATAGTCGAACTTGGCGGGCAGCCGCGCCTGGTCGAGGCTGCGGTCCGATCCCGCGACGGTAGCGCCGCGCGCCGCCAGGATCATCGCCAGCGGCATCATGCCCGATCCGCCGATCCCGACGAAGAAACAGGGTTTGCTCATGTCCATCGCGCCGGGCTATCTCCGCTTTCACGGACGACGGCAAGGACGGGACGGCAGGGCACATGAAAATTGCGGTGATGGCGCCCGCCAACCGGGTCGACGAACATTCGCTCGACGCGCTGCCGGCAATCGCCGCCGACTATGATGTCGAACTGGTGATCGACCCGCAATGCTGGGCATCGGGCGGCGGGCATACCTGGGCCGGGCCGGATCAGCAGCGCGCCGATACCTTTCTCAAATATGCCAATGACCCGAGCGTTCACGCGGTGTGGTTCGCGCGCGGCGGCTATGGGTCGAACCGCTTGTTCCCGCTGATCTTCCCGCATCTCGAAGAAGCGGCGAAGCGCAAGTCGTACATCGGCTATTCGGACATGGGGTTCATGCTTGGCGCGCTCTATGCGCGCAAGATCGGCAAGCCGATCCACGGGCCGATGCCGATCGACGTCACGCGTAACGACAATGGCGCCTCGGTCAGGCGAACGCTCGGCTGGCTGGTGCACGGCGACAAAGCGGGGCTCGAGCCCGGGATCATCGGGTCGGGGCGTCCGGCCGCGGCGTTCAACCTGTCGATCCTCGACGCGATGATCGGCACGCATTGGCTGCCCGACCTCGCCGATCACGACCTGCTGGTCGAGGAAGTCAGCGAGCATCTCTATCGGGTCGACCGGATGATGTTCCACGTCGCCAATTCGACCCAGCTCTCGAGCATCGCTACGCTGCGCGTCGGATCGATCACCTTGCCGCCCGCCGACGGCCAGGCCGATTTCGGGCACAGCCCCGATCAGATCGCCTGGGACTGGAGCAAGATCATGAAGGTCCCGTACGAAGGCCGCGCGCTGATCGGGCACGATAGCAACAACCATGTCGTGCCGTTCGGACAGATCATTCCACGCTAGGGCCCGCCGACGAAACATACCCATGTTGGGCATCTAGGTTGATCTACGTAGGTTCCCAAAGCCTTTGATAACCAATTCCCGGTAGCGATCGGATGATCAAGAGGTCACCGATGCCGCAGACGCTGGAAGAATATCACGCCAAGATCGAACGGATGATGGCCGACGGCGATGCCTGGATGGCCAGGCGCGATCCTGCCACGGCTGCCCTCGTCAAGGAGCGCATCGCCGATTCCGCGTTGGTCATCGCCTCCTATCATATGTTCGTGCACCGCGAGGTGTTCGCGCCGATGCTCAACGGCGCCGACGCCGGCACGCGCGCGCGAATCAACGAACTCAAGGTCGAATGCATCGCGCTGACCGAGGATTTGCGCTTCAATGTCCGCGAGTTCATGGCGCGGGTCGATGAGGCGCCGCTTGATTGGGACGCGGTCGCCGCCGGCGTGGCGTGGTTCAACGGCCGCGTGCGCATGCACATCGCCCAGGTCCGCCAGATGATGGCACCCGACTTGAGTGACGCCGACCATGCCCGGCTGCGCGCGCATCGCACTGCTGCGATCGGGGCTCAGGCCGCCTAACCGGCGCGCGACCGGGCGAAATCGATGAACGCGCGCAGCGGCGTCGGCATCTGCCGTCGGCTGGGATAATAAAGATAGAGGCCGGGCCAATACGGGCACCAGTCGCCAAGCACGCGCTCGAGCCGGCCGGCGGCGATATAGTCGGCGATCATTTCCTCGAACACGAACGCCAACCCGATCCCGTCGAGTGCCGCGCTCAGCATCAATTCGTGTTCGTTGGTGGTGAACGGACCATCGACCGCGATCTCCAGTTCCTCTCCGGCGCGTTCGAATTCCCAATGATAATCGTCGCCGCGTTCGAAGCGATAGCGGACGCAGGGCAGGCCGATCAGATCGCGCGGGTGCGCGGGCTTTGGCCAGCGTTCGAAATAACCCGGCGACCCGACCACCGCGAAGCGTCGCCGCTGGCCGATCGGCACCGCGATCATGTCCGCGGCGATCCGCTCGCCGAACCGGACGCCGGCATCATAACCCTGGGCGACGGTATCGATCAGCGCGGTCTGGGCGATGATCTCGACTTCGACCGAGGGATTGGCGGCCAGGAAGCCGGCGAGCAGTGGCATCAGTTCGAGTCGAGCCGAGGCCAAAGCGGCGTTGATCCGTAACGTCCCGATCGGCGTCCCGCGCCACACGTTCAGTTCCTCGATGGCGCTGTCGATGTCGCGAAACGCGGGGTCGACGCGGTCGAACAATCTTTGCCCTGCTTCGGTCAGCGAGATGCTGCGCGTGGTGCGGTTGACCAGCCGCAGGTCGAGCCGCTCCTCCAGCGCGCGCAGGCCATGGCTGAGCGCGGATGGCGTCACGCCGAGCTCGACCGCGGCGCGGCGGAAGCTCTTCGCCCGCGCGATGGCGAGAAAAACGTTCAGGTCGCCGGGAGCAATGCGCTGCATTGGTGAACTCTGCTCATCAGGTCATGGATTATATCGCGGATTATCTCATCACAGGCCAGCCGCTATCTGTTGCCTGCCGACGGATTGCCGCCGGACCAATTCGAGGAGACAGATCATGCGGACATGGTTCATCACCGGCGCCTCGCGCGGTTTCGGCGCGCTGATCGCCAAGGCGGCGCTCGATGCCGGCGACGCCGTCGTCGCCACCGCGCGCAATCCCCAGGCAGTGACCGAGGCATTGGGCAGCCACGACAATCTGCTCGCGGTGCCGCTCGACGTCACCGATCAGGGCCAGGCCAACGACGCGGTCGCCGCGGCGATCAAGCGCTTCGGCCGGATCGACGTGCTGGTCAACAATGCCGGGTTCGGCGTGGTCGGCGCGGTCGAGGAAGCGAGCGCCGAGGAAATCCAGCGCGTCTATGCGACCAACGTATTCGGCCTGTTGGGGGTGACGCGCGCCGTGCTGCCGCACATGCGCCGCCAGCGGTCGGGCCGGGTGTTCAACATCTCATCGATCGGCGGTTACCAGTCGCGTGCCGGGTTCGGCATCTATTGCTCGACCAAATTTGCGGTCGAGGCGATCAGCGAGGCGTCGAACGAGGAACTGGCGCCGCTCGGCATCCACGTCACCGTGGTCGAGCCGGGCGCGTTCCGCACCGACTTCCTCGACGGCAGTTCGCTGGCGCCGCACGCGCAGCATATCGACGATTACGCTGAGACGTCGGGGCGGACGCGCAAATGGTCGACCGACAACAACCATGCGCAGCAGGGCGATCCTGAAAAGCTCGCCGCCGCGATGGTCCGTCTGGCCGGCGAGGCCGAACCGCCGATGCGCATCCAGTTCGGCAGCGACAGCGTGTCGCGGGTCGAGGCGAAGAACGCCTTTGTCGCGAGTGAACTTGCCAAATGGCGCGACCTCGCGGTCAGCACCGACTATCCGGCCGAGGCGCTGGCCGACGCGTAGGATTTTCCGACCCGAATAGAATCCTCCCCCGCCAGGGGGAGCGTTCGAGCTTTGGCCTGCCCCCGGCAGGCCAAGATCGCGTCCGGGGGACGCGATCTCGCTCGAACGCGCCGAAGGCGACGGAGGGGGCGGACAGCGAGTCACTCGCCGTCGTGCTTCCTCCCCCTCCGTCAGGCTGCGCCTGCCACCTCCCCCTGGCGGGGGAGGATTAGGGTGGAATGCCCGATGCGCTCTACTACCGGCCCTGATCGGCTCCCCCGACGACGCGGTGATGCTCGACATGATCCGGGCGGGTCAGCAAAAAGCGGTCGTCCTCCGGATAGTAACGCGCGCGGTCGATGTCGTCGCCGGCGAACGCCGCGATCGCCTCGATCGATTCCCACCAGCTGAGCGTGGTGACCTCGCTTTCGCCATTGCCGAGTGTCCGCACCAGCATCTGCGCGCCGAGGTTACCCGGAGTCGCACGGTAATCGTCGAGCCCGGTGCCGGCGATATAGGTAACATAGTCCGCCTCGTCGGCAGTGCGGATGCGCGCTGACCAGCGGCGCAGGATTGGGGTCTTGTCCATCGATGATCCTCCAGAGAAAGGGTCTAATCGGACGGCGGCGGCGGCGAAAATCGAACTTGGCGGCGCGGCCATAAGCCACGATTATAACCGGCGAGCGCACGGCGCAGCGATCTTTTCCTTGCGCGCGGACGCGTGCATAGGCGCAGGCGACCGCGGCAATGGTGGCGCGATGCTCGCGTGCCGGCCGCCCTTTTTTGAGGATTTGGATGATGGACGAAATTGCCGACCTGCAAGCCCAGTTGGTGGCGCTGCGTTTGGCGGTCGAAGGCGCATGGCTGTCGCTGCTCAGCAACGATGCCGATCCCGCCGCGGCGGCGGGCCGCCTCAAGGACGCGAATGTCGCCGCGATCGATCAGCTCGACGCATCGACGCCCAACGCCAAGGCCCTGCGCGACGCGGTGGCGGCGCATACCACGCATTTGTGGAGCTCGATCGAATGGCAGCTCAAGCAACCGGCCGACAATAAGGGCTGAGGCCGGGCGGCTGGATTTCACGATTGGCTCGTCTTATATCCCGCTCATGATTCACGCAGTCGCCCCGATCACTACCACCACCACCCCGGGTTTCCGGGGGGTGTTCGGCGCGCGCGACTGACCCGCACGTCGATTACCTCGCCCGGGGACGGGTGAGGTCGGCGTCCGCTCTCCCGTTCCAGTCTTTCCCTCGGACGCCCGGGCGTGCATAGGCGCGCGCAACGAACAGGAACGACCATGGAAATGCTCTCGATCACGCTCCCCGACGGCTCGGTTCGCGAGGTCGCGCCCGGCACGACCCCGGCGGACATCGCCGCGGCGATCGGCCCCGGTCTGGCCAAGGCGGCGATCGCCGCGCGCGTCGACGGCGAATTGCGCGACATTACGCGCCCGCTCGACCAGGATGCCAGCCTGGCGCTGGTGACCAGCCGCGACGAAAAGGACGCGCTCGAATTGGCGCGCCACGATTTCGCGCACGTGCTGGCCGAAGCGGTGCAGAACCTGTTTCCGGGAACGCAGATCACCTTCGGCCCGTCGACCGACGACGGCTTCTATTACGACTTCGCGCCGACCTTCGATCATGGTCCCTTCACCGAGGAAGAGCTGCCCGCGATCGAGGCCGAGATGCGGGCGATCATCGCACGCAACGAGCCGCTGATCCGCGAAGTGTGGAGCCGCGCCGACCTGATCGCGCGCTGGCAAGCGCAGGGTGAGACGTTCAAGGCGCAATGGGCCGCCGAACTGCCCGAGGGCGAGGAACTGACGGTCTACAAGGCCGGCCAGGGCGCCGACGCGTGGCTCGACATGTGCCGTGGCCCGCACCTCGCCTCGACCGGCAAGCTCGATCCCAATGCGTTCAAGCTGACGCGCGTGTCGGGGGCCTATTGGCGCGGCGACCAGAACAACGCCCAGCTCAGCCGCATCTACGGGACCGGCTGGCTCAACAAGAAGCAGCTCGACGAGCATCTCGTCCGGCTCGAGGAGGCGGCCAAACGCGATCACCGCCGCATCGGGCAGGAGATGGACCTGTTCCACCTCCAGTCGGAGGCACAGGGATCGGTGTTCTGGCATCCCAAGGGCTTCATCCTGTGGCGCCAGCTGGAGGCCTATATGCGCCGCCGGCTCGACGCCGCCGGCTATGCCGAGGTCAAGACGCCGCAGCTGATGGACGCGCGCCAATGGGAGCAGTCCGGCCATTGGGGCAAATATCGCGAGAACATGTTCGTCGTCCCCGACGAGATTCCGTCGACCGAGGAAGACGGGCCGATCTTCACGGGTACCGCCGATTTGATGGCGCTCAAGCCGATGAACTGCCCGGCGCACGTCCTGATCTTTCGCCAGGGGATCAAGTCGTACCGCGACCTGCCGATCCGCATGGCCGAATTTGGCTGCTGCCACCGCAACGAGCCGCACGGCGCGCTGCACGGCATCATGCGCGTGCGCCAGTTCACGCAGGACGACGCGCATATCTTCGTGCGCGCCGACCAGCTGATCGAAGAGGTCCAGGCGTTCTGCGACCTGCTCGACTCGGTCTACAAGGACCTCGGGTTCGACAAATACGCGATCAAGCTCGCGTTGCGCCCGGACAAGCGCTTCGGCAGTGAGGAGATGTGGGACTGGTCCGAACAGTCGCTGCGTGACGCGGTCAAGGCGACGGGTCGCGACACCGAGGAGTTCGGCTGGGAGGAATTACCGGGCGAGGGCGCCTTCTACGCGCCCAAGCTCGAATTCCATCTGACCGACGCGATCGGCCGGACCTGGCAGGTCGGGACGATCCAGACCGACACGGTGCTGCCCGAACGGCTCGACGCGTCCTATGTCGGCGACGATGGCGAACGGCATCGCCCGATCATGCTGCATCGCGCGATCCTCGGCACGTTCGAGCGCTTCATCGGCATCCTGATCGAGCATCATGCCGGGCGCTTCCCCTTGTGGCTGGCGCCGGTGCAAGCGGTGGTGGCGACGATCGTGTCCGACGCCGACGATTATGCCGAACAGGTCGCGGCCGAGCTGCGCAAGGTTGGTTTGCGAGTCGAGACCGACCTCCGCAACGAGAAGATCAACTACAAGGTGCGCGAGCACAGCCTGGCCAAGGTCCCCAATCTGCTGGTCGTCGGCAAGCGCGAGGCCGATGAGGGCACGGTGGCGTTGCGGCAGCTGGGGAGCGATCGCCAGCAAGTGCTGACCCTCGCGGCGGTGGTCGAGCAATTGCAGCGCGACGCGCTGCCGCCCGACCTTGCGGTCGAGGCGGAAGCCGAGGCGCAGGCCTGATACGAATAGCGGGCGGCGGCCATCGCCGCCCGTTTTTCGTCAGAACGCGGCGCTGATCGACAAGACCGCGGTGCTCCCCGCGATCGACGACCCGTCCTTGGTCGAGGAAAAATTGGGCAGTAGATACGCCGAGCGCGCCTTGCCGATGTCGGTATCGATGTACGAGGCGCCGAGCGTGACCGGCCCGATCACATAATCGAGCCCCAGCGACCAGTCGAAATACTCTCCTGTTGGAGTCACGCTGGTACCGTTGGGGCCGAGTCCCGGATTGCCGTTCGAATGGCCGAGATGCGCCTTGGCGGTTAGCGGTGTCTTAGGGATGCCGACGCTGGCGTCGCCCCAGATGTAGAGATTGTCCTGGCGTTGTCCGTGGCTGTCCGGCGTGTTGGAGAAATTGCCCAACGCCTTCTGCTTCGGGGCGTAGGCGATGCCCGCGAGCAGAGTGGCCGGGCCTATCACGGTGCTGAGCTTGACATAGGGCTCGGCGAAATCGGTGACGTCGGCACCCCCTGGATACATGTACCAGGTCAGCCCCGCGTCGATTGTTGTCCCACTGCCCAGCGGCTTCTTGATCCCGGCGTAGAGGTCGAGTTCGAGATTGGCGCCACCGAACGTGCCCCAGCCGG
>Ga0307517_10013790_pt1 | contig 10944 bp, 7 predicted proteins | sample 23_EM_MG_FD_194515 | JGI IMG/M metagenome (GOLD analysis project Ga0307517, IMG submission 194515) | Populus trichocarpa ectomycorrhiza microbial communities from riparian zone in the Pacific Northwest, United States - 23_EM | ecosystem: Host-associated > Plants > Roots > Unclassified | place...
ATGTGAATTATTGTTAAAAAATAAACACTTAGACGACTTGTAGTATGTGACAACTCAACCTTGAAGAAGTTGAACAAACATTAGAAAGAAGATCTAATTTTCAGGTAATCTTTACTCAAACTCTAAACAACCCTAGATTGTCTAACAGGGTCCTTGGAACTCTAAAAAAATAAATTAAAATTATCATTTTCGCTGTCTAAGAGTTTTGGGAAACCCAATACATATTAGTTTTAAGTATCTCCCACACCTCATCTTATGATATCAGTTGTTTCCTTTAATAAGAAAAAAAATATCAGTCTCAGCAACTCTAATTAATATCCAATTTTAATATAGCATTGATGCAATAAAAGTTCTCGTAATTATAATCATTTTATAATTTTCTTTTTGAAAAATTTTTATTCTAAGAATTTTATTTTTACTATAGACTCAATAATCAAACTTAAATGAAAATTAAAGGTAAAGGATACATTTATAAATATAAGTATATATTTTATATGAATAAAGTCAGTGCCATATATAATCACTCGATTCTACAAGGCATATACATTAATAATTACGTGGGTAATAGTTGGAGTGAATGAGAGGAGAGAAAGAGAGTTGGGGGTGTTTAGGTTTAGGGTCGGCATTTATACCTCATTTTTATTATATATACTTGGTTTTTTTGGTTTGGTCTGGGTCTTTCCATTTCAATTTTCAGTTAATTTTAGGTCAATTTCTATGGATATTCTAAATAATTCGATTATTCTTCTCACCCTTTCCTTGAATCTACAACTTGTATTTTCAATATGCTTGAAACTTGAAAAGGATTGCACCGAATGTAGTTTTAATTTGCAATTAAGTTGTTGATTGTATATTGTTGTTGTTAGTTTTCCTTATGGAGTATATGTTCTTGTCCCATTAACCATTTGTTTAACCTTCCATGTTCTTTTGCCTATATCCATGTTCAGTATTTAGTTGAGACACTCTCCTTGCATCATATTTCTTCAGTTTACACATGAGTGAGTTGTCTTAAACATGAGATCTAGGCTTTTCCTTCTGTTTTTCTTTCATTAAATTATGATCCTCAATCTAGAGGTTATCAAGGTGCTTGGCCTATTGTCATGGACCAATTTTAGGTACAACATTTGGCCTCCTCCTTTCCATGCATAAATAGTCTACATGCATGTTTGCTTTCCATGTGGAAAAAATAATTAATTTATCATCATTAATTGCTCCCTTTTCCAAGCTTCAATTCATTAAGAACAAAGTAACAAAAAGGGCAAAGCTTAGACTTACATTAACACATTAGGATTATTATATGCATGGATTGGAACCATGCCAAACATGATTCATAATGTGCATTGTCTTGAATAGTCTACTTCGAATATGAAAGGAAACCAGATAGAACAATGAAGCAACTCTACAACCATGTCTTCAATTTGCACGAGTGAGTTATCTTCAACATGTGATTTGAGCCTTTTCTTTTCTTTTGTTTTTCTTTCATTAGCTTATGTCATGAGCTTGGCCTAATGTCATGCACCAAATTTGGATATAACAGTGAGCATAAGATAATGCATTAGGGCGAAATAACTAGGGCATATTCTTCTATCCTAAATTCCATAACGTAAATTTACGTTCCACGCATCCTAGCTAGGATTTAAACGTAACTAGATATGAAAATAACGCGGACCAGAGTGAAAACGAAACTGAAAGCAAACGATCATTTGGGTATAAGGTGAACGATGTAAACAAAAGAACACCACCTTACAGCTAGCTATTTGAGGATTACAAGAACACCTTGTACGCTCTTGATTCCAATATACACATGAGCACACAGAGGAAAAAAATTGGGCATGCTTAAGATTAATATTAACACATTTAACAGATGTAATACAAAGTTTGGGGAATTTATCCGCAAGACTACTGCTAATTGGAACGTATGGAAGGCATATTTTTGATCATTCGATTTGAGGATCTTTATAGTTACAAGAAAAGATTATACTGCGTGGCAAAATAAAATTGAAAAGCATTCATCATGTGATTTAAAATACAAATTGAAAGCTAGAATCTTCATCAGAAAAAACCCTTAACAAACAAGGTCTAACACCATTAAAAAAAAAACAAGAAGAGGAAGAGTTTTGATTGAGGATGCATTATCTCACATAGCATTCATCTCAGCCTAGTTTTCATTCCTCGTCACTATCATACACCACTGTCATTCGACGACCCGATTGAATCTTTCTTGGAGGAGAGTCCTCTTCCGACTCAAACCCAATCCTCTTGCGACTGCTGCCAAATTCCTTCCCCTTTTGCTTTGGCTCCTGCAAAAAGAAACAAAAAATTTAGAAATTATCATGCTCAACATCAAATGGATAAAAAGAAATTTATGGTGTTTGGCATCATAACTAGAAAACTACCATAAGAAAACCCATTACAGTAGCAGAGCAGATTCCTCCCCACATGCCAACACCATAACAATATAGAAAAAGGATAAAGAAAAGACACTCCAAATCATTTTATTTTATCCATCTTACACATTAGTTTTTACCTACACATCAGTCTTATCATATCCAATAACTATTCTCCTAAGGTTTCACGATGTCTTCTGTATCTGTCACCAAATGTTAATCATCATCCCAGTAATTTGCATGTCCTTCACATAAGTCCTGCCCAATCTTGAAGAAACCAAATTTCTCATGACAGAAAAATTTATCAATGTTTGGGCTGCATCACTCAAATGAGAGGAAAATAATCTTTAATTCCAGTCTTAATGTGTTGGCTTTCACACTTTCTGGCTTTTCTGTCTAGTTCACAACAGGTATAGAATAGCCAGACAGCCAGGAAACTGGACACATCAGGTACTGGGAATTAAAAAATGCACATTATGCTGATCCTGCATTCATCAGGCAGCCCTCGGTAGAAAAGTCATTAAAATCGTTTTTTGTTTTTTTTCAGATAGGAAGCACTAGAAAATTTTCATCTAAACAACCTTGCAGAGAATACAGGCAACCCCTTAGTATATAGGCATGAAATCTTAGCTGCTGATGTTCCTCGATATGACTAGGTATTTCCTTTAAAGTTTGTCATGGACCAACAATTCAATTTAGTATAGATTAAAGGAGACGAATCCTTCCAATTCTGTAAATAGTGACACAGAATACAGGATTGAATCATTAGACTTTAAAACTCAAAAGACAGCAAGAACAAATATTGTATTGTATTTTGTGCACCAAACTTATTTTGAGGAACATTTACAATTTGCAGACACACTTCTCTGCAGTGGTTATGAAACAAGCAGTACAAACAAAATAGTAAGATACATTCACATACCTCTTCCTCCTCTGAGGCTCCATTAACTTCTGTGTCTTCCTCATAGTGTTCTTCCTCTTCTTCATACTCATGCTCTGGTTCATCAACCCTCTTATGAACTGGAGACCTCTCATATTCATCTCCATCAGTTTCATACTCAGATTCCTCTCTTTCACTATCAGAGAAATCCACTGGGCGCTTTGATGATTTCACAGCAGACATATCAGACTTCCGCGGAATGTCTCTCTGTCCCTATTGGTATTAGTGCAAATGTCAAAATTAGGTTTTTCAACAAAAAAATAAATAAATAACAAATTGACTTGATGTTAAAAAGACCTTCTTAGCATTCATAATGCGTTTCTCTGCTCGAGCTTCAACTTCCAGATCTTCCTCAAAGCGGCGAGAACGACGAGAGTTATAGTAATCTGGTTCATCGTCCTGATCAAAACAGTAGAGTCAGAAAACTAGATAGGATAGGCAAAACTTTCAATTGGATTTGCACACAGAATGTCAATTGATTGGTTCTAACAAAGACCTCATCAAGAGCACCCTCTAAAAATCCTGGTGATAGTTGGCGCCTCCTCTCTACATTTGGTGTATATTTCCGGCTCACCTTTTCCCTCTTTCGGTTGAGAAGTACATTTGCTCTTATTGTCTGACTTTCAGCCTATAAAACCATACAGACAACAGAACTAGAAACCATGAAACCACAAACCAAATACAAGCCACTGTATCCTTAAGTAAACTAGTTAGTTACCTTTTCCTTTTCCTCCTTTTCTCTCTCAGGATCGATGTCGGTGATGCAGTTCTTAACTTTATAAGCCTTTCTATGGCGAGAGTCAACAAGGGCAGTCAATAGCCTATGGGAATTTGATGACAATGATGATGGCATAAACCTCATCTTCCTTAATATTCTTCCTTGTGATTGAAGAAGTGACTGAAATACAGATTAAGTTAAGTTCCCCAAACAAAGTTTCAGACTTGAGTGATGTTTACGAAGACGTAAAGAATATTTTGACTCAAGAAGCAAACGGCAAGTTTCACAAAAGGACTTCACATTGGAGGCAAAAAAACTATGACAACAACCAGAATCAAAAACCAAAAAGTATTCATTCTGAACTTTGAATGTAAATAAATGCATGAAATGAAGTCTGTAATGGCAGCTCCTGTGACTGCTATGAAATTTACACAAAAAAGAAATACCATCAAGGAATTTTAAACTTCAGTTTACATCCAACAACCAACTTTGATCCTTTTGCTGTATTATTCATTATCATCCTGTTCCCAGGATAGAAAGTAGTCTTTAGTCACCAAATAAAAATAAGGAAAAGGAGAATAGGTCAATAAAGGGGCACGCAAACAATTTCAAATGCCAAATCCCTCAGCAAGAAGTAGCATTACCATCAAGGACTGCACTATCAGAGGCTTTACAGCATGTTAAACGATACCAGATATCTAACAGCATCACCTTCCCATAAAAAGTAACTACAGAATATAAGTCCCATAATCAAGGACTCTAACTTGCAGCCATTTCCCAATTATTTCAACAAATTCATGTCAAAAAATCAGGCTTATGCAATCATTATGTTAGGAACTTAAGCCAACTCTAAGCAGGTAAATGAGAGACTAAAAGATAAAGCAAGCAAAATATCATCATTTCCAATCACATATACACAGACTTGAGATGTCACCTTGTTATGTCTAAGAAAAAGGTGTGTTTGATCCTGTTGCGCATCTTGCACAGATATATCAAGAACTTCATTCCCAATTAATAACTGTAGACTACCATCAGACCATCTCACGAAGCGTGCATTGCTTTCAACCTACAGATCAAACACAAATGTAAAAAGTTTTTAATTGGAAGAAGAAGAAGAAGAAGAAGAAGAAGAAGAATCTGCTCACCGAATTCGAGCCATCAGGATTCTTAACAGTCCTCCATCGTACAATATTGTTTTCTAGGCGTATTCGTTTTTGAGCTCCAGATTCATCTGTCACAAATGTTTTCTCTTCCACATACGTCTTAGGATCAAATTGGTTGGGGTCAATGCCCATAATATTGGATACTTTAATCATGTTCATCTACATATAAGAATTAGACAATCACCACAAGTCAGAACATTTATACATCTAAAGTAGCAAAGAACAGAAAACATCATCAACAACAACAGCCATCAGGCTGGTAAATTACACCTGTGGCTCCCCAAGTTTTAGATTTTGATCATTTAACCCCTGTACCACAACTTCAGGCATGCTAATTCTCACACTTTCAATTTATGGTCACACGGTCCCTTCATCCACTCATGTGTACACATGGCAAAACATGCAGGCATCTAAAAACCATTAGTTTAGAGACCAGAAATTAGAACTGTAAATTTTCTCAACCCTAAAATGACCAAAATCTACAAATTTAGAGACCACATGTAATTAACCAACCATCAGATATATTGATAGAGATCAGGAACATTTTCTTCAATGTAAAATATACTTTGACAAGTATTCAATCAAACAATGAAGAATTTTTTGCCAGCACTGATAACCCCTCCAAAAACAAGAAGAGCAGGGATGAAAAGCACATCCAAAACTGTTCCAGCAGTATCTTCAAGAAGGAAAGACACTCCCCAACTCTACAAATTTGACACTTTAAAAAACAGAAAGAGATACACAAATGAGATCCTATATAATCTAAACAACTACTTTCAAGTTGTTTCCAATAGAGGCCAGTAGACCACTTAAACTTATTCTATATTCTGTTTACTTGCTATTGAAACTTGAAGAAAAACCATGCATGCATATCAAGCAAAGGAGAACTCAAGCACCAAAGAAATGATGAGTTAGTTAACATTTTAGAAGCAGATGGAACAAAGAAGAGAACACCTTCTTAGGATCGGCTGGAGGTGGGCAAAATGGCATCTCTATCTCCAATGGGGGGCCAAGTGGCTTCTCTTTAGGTTTAGCCTCTCGGTTCTCCTCTTCTGACTCATATTGAGCATCTTCGTCAGCTAGCATATCCTCTGGTCTCAGGTTCTTTTCATAACTTTCCTCCTCTTCCATAGGAGACCTCTGAGGATTGAGAGCAAAATGGGTGACCCTTGGAGCCATTAGTGTGAATGGGAGCACCAAGCAATTAACATATATGAAAAAAACATTTGAAACATGGTATACACACATTAGAATCTTGCTCAATGTCATTACGAACTGCATATGCATCCTCTTCTTCATCCTCAGAGTCCCCAAACACATCACGAATCGCAGGAGCCGATTGTGCATTTTGAGCCTGATCTTTCTCCTCCTCAGGTGATTTGCTATTAAGAAATTCGAATATTCAGCAGGTTTAATACAGGAGAACATAAATAAATAGACATCCAAGGAACTTGTGGCTAATCTTTAAGAACAACTTCTTTTTACAGTGGTGGATAGATAGGTTGCAGAAAGTTCTAGATGACAGAAAAAAGGTGAGGAAATAACCTTGGACTTCTAGCTTGATCGACCTCCTCATCTTCATGATCAACATAATGATGTTCCTCTGAACCACTTTCAATTACATCACGTCTGCGGCTGGTAGCCACTCTGTGACCATACTCTTCTTTAGCATCACTGTCAGAATCTTTTGCATCACTTTCATCCCTCTGATCACCGATATCTACCTCTTGGGAACTTTGTTCTCTTTCACCCTCACTTTCTCCAGGATCAGGTTCTACTTCACGCATTTCACCTTCACTTTCCACATGTACATCCTCCTGCCCGTCAACTTCACCTTCACCTTCACCTTCACCGTCATTCCTCAGCTCTCCCTCAGCTTCATCCTGCAAAGGAAGGAAACCCTTACAAGGATAAAATTATTAAAATATAAAACCCTGGCGAATTTCAAACAAAACCTAATAGCAGCAGCATTCTAATTCAATCAACTAGGTAGTTCAATTGAGCAACAATGCAATGCATTGCAACCCAGTTAGGGTTTTTAATTTTAAGAGGAAAAAAACCCTACGTACAGCGAGGCTACAAATCCAAAAGATAATATTGAGAATAATATATAATATATATAGGAGAAAGGGTGAACTGAGTATTTATTTACGGAAGCATAATTGGGCTGGGGATTGGATTCGTGCTCAGAATCGATCTCTTCTTCTTCTTCGGACTGATCGCCGAACAAGTTCTGCATCATCTGATGCCTCTTCTCCTCCCCCATCTTTAACGGAGTCTGAAGGTCTCAGTGCCTGCGATTGATTATTTATTAATATCTTTCTATCGGGGATATATTTGCTGCCCTGCTACTGCGCCATCCTCTCCCTTTCTTTTGAATTCCTTTTCTTCTTTCCCGTGTTTGAGCTTTTATGAAAGGCCGTGTAAATTTAGGAACCATCGGTGATAGGCCTCCCCTGAGCCAAATGGGTTGGATATTTCATCTACTTTGACAAAAACAAATTTTATTGGGCCCAACTTGGTATGAAAAGAACTCAACTTTAAATTTTATTCTTTCAAAAATCACAATAGGAGCTTTCGTAAAAGTACTTTCAACTTCTTTCTTTCTTTTTTCACTAACACTATACTTTTCTTTCATGGATCAGAAGAACATTGGCAATATAAATAATTTTCTCATAGAAAAATAAAAGGAGAAATTGTTTCTCTCTTTCTATTTTTTCTATTCTCTTTTACATCGTTACTCTTAATAGATCTTTTAAAAATTATAATAATAATAATATTGTTTAAGGAGCTTTTATCAAAGTAATTTTAATCTTCTTCTTTTTTCAATTATACTAGATTTTTTTTTCATGGACCAAAAAAAATATACAATCATTGACAACATAAGATTATTTTCTTTTGGGATAAGTTACTTACCATCACTTGGTTTTCATCCTCTTAAAAATGAGAAAGAGACAAAAAAAAAAAAAAAAAAAAAGATGTTTAACTAGGCTGTAAAATTAGATCTATTTTTTTATATATAAAAAAAGGTCCAAATAAAGAAATCCCTATCTAACTAACCTAACATTACTGTATACTAGTTATGTAACCCATACTTCATCGGGTTAAATATTTTTATTTTTCATAAAAAAATATCTATGCAGGTTTTTTTAAAACATTTTAGGTAGTTCAAAAAAATATAACAAATCAAAAAGTTTACACACATATGTAATCAAATAAACTAAAAAATATCAAAAAAGATATTGAATCTTGAAAAATAAGACATTTAAATTGATTGAATAAAAAAGAGAATAACATGTAAAACTACACATATTAAGAATATCATCTAAAAATAAATATTTTTTATTTTCAAAAACATAGTTTATCTATATAAAAAATAAAAATAAAATCATAAAAGAAACAAGGTTTTGTCTATTTTTTTTGTTTTTGAGGAAATGGTGCGTTTTTTTTTCTCTTTTAAAAGAGACTTCCCTTCCTATGTCTCTTTCTTTTTATTTTATAGAAAACCTTAATCCCCCTTTCCTACAAATTTGTTCTTTTCTAAGTAGACAATTTACATTTAAGTATTTCAATAACTATTTTCCTAAAAAAAAGGAAATAATCTTGCATAAAATCTACAAGCTTTGACTTTAGACTTAGAGGAGCTAAAATGCTGAAATAAAGACTTGGATGTTGGTTTGGATGCTTTAGGAAGTACTTTGGACTTGTTTACTCATAAAACATGTCTGTTGACAGAATTCATGTGTCTTCTTAGAAAAATCATATATCTTTCATATGAGCTTTTTTTCTATTGAAATTTGGTAGTCTGATAGGTCTCCGAATCAGAAATCCAAAAAAATTGAGTTTTCATCAAATGAACTTCTCTAGCTTAAGATATTCAAGTCAAAATAGTTGAAGGTTATTAGTGGCAAAATACAACATTTGTCTTTGAAGGCTGTGATTTCCATGCTCTTTCTTCTTTTTTTTTTATTTCCATATATTTATAGAAAGTTATGGATGTTAGCTTTCTAATTCCACTTGAATCACTTCATTTCGACCTCCAGAGCTCAAGCTCTACACAAAACATTGATCGAAGGTCAAATTTGTCAATTATCTCCAATTTACTTCTTTTTGAATCTTAGATCCAAAAGTGGCTTTAAAACATAAAACAAAGAATATCAAGGCATTTTGTATAAGAAACATAGGCAAAAAACTAGTAAACGTTGGTAAAACTGTTGAATAATATGGTTGCATCACTGACACCAAAAAATAAAGCCACAATACAAATAAAACAATTAAGCTCAAACATACCTGTTAAGGCTTATTTGAATCAACTTGTCCTGGTGAAAATTATGAAATTGAGTAAGATTTTAGGTAAAATGACTAGACTTATGCCCAAACGAGCTGATATGACAAGTAGTTAAGTTAGTTCATTTTTTCTTGTCATTTAATTTAAAATGTTAAAAGTAATTTATTAAAAAATATTATTATCGAGCTCCAACTAAGAGTCACCTTCTCGTAATCGTGTCCAACATCATGTTTCTCTAAACATCTAGATAATTGATATGGATATTGATGCAAACCAAGTCATGTCCAAATTTGGCCTTAAAATGTCTTCTAACAAGTTTTGCGAGATCGAACATATCTCTCAAATTGTACATCAAAATGAGCTAAGATTTTACAAGGAGATACTAGACACGTGGAACTATATTTTAGTAAATGTTTAGGTCAAATGAAGTTTGGTAACATATTATTTTAGAGGGTCAATTTACTAGACAAATCTTGTCAAATCTTCCACACTAGATGTTTATGTATTATTTATGACATATCTGGAGCTACATGTGGTATGTTTCAATGATTTAAGTTATTCTGAAAACTAGACATCTCAAGCTTTCCAACCATATATGGTAGGCCCAGTAATTCATTCAGACGAGAGAGAACGACGTGTTTGAGATTCAGGCTACATGGAGGAATTTTGGTATAAAGACTTTATTTTTATTATCCTATTTTATTTATTTATTTAATGTTGAGTAATTATTATTTTTTTGGGTTTGTTCCAACCTATTAGATATTATTTAGGTGTTTATTTCATTATTAGACTTATGTTAGTTAATTACTAGTTTAGGCCTTTTAGATTTCAGCAGGAGACTATTTTATGTTTTTTAGCTGCAAATTTCAACAAGTTAAAGAATAAATGTGAGTTTTTTTTTGTTTGTTTGTGGAAAAACAACTTTTTTTGTGGGGATAAAGATCGTACTTTAACTTAATGAAGATTAATTGGATTTGTGGTGTCATTCACATACTAAGGGTTCTTAGATACAAGGTTATCTCTGGTCTCAGTCTTTTTCTGATACCTTTGGTTCTTAGGTACAGGTATTCTCTGGGTTAAGGTTCTATCAAACTTAATTTTTAGTTTTTCGGGTTATTTCTACTTTATTAGGGGTTGCTTGACCATGTGATCAAGAGGTTCGCATTAGTTGGTATTAAAGCTAAGCTCCAAAAATCAGGTTATGTCCTTTATTTTCTTCTTGTTAGTTTTGGCTTCCTTAACTTTAATTGTCTTTGATTCGGTATTTTATTATTTCGTGTCTAGAGCTTAGTATTTTGCGTTTAGGGTTTCTTAAAAAAGATTTTGTTTTAGTTTGTTGTTGTCTCAAAATATATCAGTAGCATGAAGAGTAAAAAAAAATGAAAAGAATGGTCAAAAGTCACTTTTTTTTAATCTACCACAATACACAAACAAGGAAGAATTTGGAC
>Ga0307517_10013791_pt1 | contig 10944 bp, 8 predicted proteins | sample 23_EM_MG_FD_194515 | JGI IMG/M metagenome (GOLD analysis project Ga0307517, IMG submission 194515) | Populus trichocarpa ectomycorrhiza microbial communities from riparian zone in the Pacific Northwest, United States - 23_EM | ecosystem: Host-associated > Plants > Roots > Unclassified | place...
CTGAAAGACCAGTTAGGTTTCCTAGTGACCATAATACTAGGTGGCGACTCCCTTATTCACAATAAAACAAAAGACCCTGAAATCAATCGAGGGTTCGCCGCGACGCCGCGCTCCGCCGCGAGGGTGCGACAACAGAAATGCTGGATTGTGTTGAGGCTCTTGACCATGTTTGCCCCCAATTTTTTCAAGCTGAGTCATTGTTGGGTTCTGAATAAAGAAGATAGATCGGTTAGAAGGAACTTCCCCAGAGTTATTTTTCAGTATTTGCTCGAGTAAGCTAAAGGCGAGTCACACTTGTATTCAAAGACTCTAACTCTTCTTGAAAATGGACGTTACAGTGAGCACGCTCTTCATCTTCCATGTTTTTTTTTCTCAAAGTCAGGTGTTATAGACTCATAGGGGACCTAGTTTTCATCCCGATACATGCATGATAATTTATGAACATATAATCTATATGATGAACTCGCCCTTCGAGGGGTGATATATGATCGCAACTCTTGCATGATGAAACAAGAATCTTGATTCTTGCACAAACTCTACAATAACAATTTTCTGAGCGACGGTCATTCTGTCACCCACAAGTCTTGAGTTCAAGATGCTTCAAGAAGGGCTTGCTCAGATGCAAAACAATGTAGACAGAGGATACATCCTAAAGGCATGCTTTAATCTTTTTACGTGAGACAAAGGGTAAATTTACTATTTGGTCTCTAAAAAGGGTCGCTTGTTGTCCCAATGATCACCCTCGTAAAGGCAATATAGGGGCCTAATAGGCAATGAGATGGCACGTGTACCAACTGTTACCAGTCTAAGCACTCAACGAAGAGTTGGGGTTTACACAAACTTAAACCTTGACTAAAAGTCGTAAGGTAAGCTGCTAGTCCCCCACCTAACCTAAAGTTTGTGCGTGCTTAAAAAAATTACAATATGTGATGCATGAGAAAATTCTATACAATGCATGGATAAAAAAATAAAATAAAATAAAATAAAATGCAATAAACTTAAACACATCAAAAACACAAAACTTAGTCCAATAATGTCAAAAACAATACCTTCCCTAGTGGAGTCACCATTTTATCACACGTCACCCGCGCGGCGTCTGTTTGGCGATTTTTTGTTCGTTTGCTTTGATTGGTTCTTGGGAGTCGCCACCTAGTATTTAATTGAGGGCTACTAGGAAAACCGGGTGCACTAGTCTTGTCAGAGATTCACGGGTAAGGGACTGGTTGTGGTTAGGGAAGGTATTAACACCCCTAACGCACCCTACCTAAGATAAGCTGCTTCGTAGCTTTGATGTGATAAAGAAGTTTTAAAAATTTTGTTCTTTCATCGGATATTAAAAATACGACTTACGTGTAAGTTCATAATCCTTAACCAAGAGCCAATCAAAATATTAAATTATTCTTTATTCTTTGCAATTTTATCATAAAAAAAATACAAACATCACATTCACTTTCACTATCTTCTTCTTTTTTTTCTTTTTTTTTTTACATCCACACTACAAATTATAAAAAAATTCAAAACTAAACAAAAATTACATTAAACAATTTAAAATTTACAAAACAACCCCTAAAACTATAGGAATTACAGGGAAACTTTCTGGAAATGCAGGAACAGTGGCGAGGAAGGTTTCTGGACTTGTGAACAGTGGCGGCGCGTGGATTCACGCGTCGCCGCGAAAGCAACCAGGAAACAGGGCAGTTGAGATTGGCTTCTTCTCCTTTTCCCTTTTGCACCGGCGACTACGTTGTGACTTGCAAAACAACAAAAAACGCAACAACACAGTCGATTCTCTCATTCTTAGATATGTTTCTTCCTCTTTTGGATCTGCTTCTCTCTCCTTCTTCATATAGCAAATTCGCTGCGAGGGGGAGGCCGCTGTGTTAGGCCGAGGTGGTGTGTCGCTGCTGCTGAAGGGTTCGGCTCAGTCAGGCAAACTGGCTGATGATGGCGTAGAAGGATGAGCGGCGGCCAGATCTGACGCCGTGGGCACCACTGTGCTTGGGCTACTGCTGGAGGAAGAAGGCGGACCGATTTGGGATCTGTGGGCGCCACTGTGCCGGGCTGCTACCGGTCGGTTATGGTGGAGGTTGGTGGCGGTGCTGAGGGGATGAGGAGATGAAGGAAAAGGTCAGGGGGGAGGGAGGCAAATCTGTTCTGGGGTTGTGGAGGAAAAGCTGGTGAGGTGAGGGGAGGAGATGCTCGGTCAAAGGGAGAAGGAAATGGCTTTGGGCAGGGGAAATGTGGGGACGAAGAAGAGATGTGCTAGTCTTACGAGATGTGGAAACGGTGGGTGTTGTCTGTGAGGGGGAGAAAATGGGGGAGGGAGATCAAGTAGAGGGGCTGGTCTCCGGAGTGAAAATCCCAAGCCGGGGTGGGGAGTGGGGGCGGTGGCTTTGGTTTTGAAAGAGATAGGTTTAGGTTTAGGTTTAGGGTTTGGGTTTTTTTTGTGTTTTTTTTTTCAAAATTGCCCCCCTTCTCTTTGTGTGAGTTGTGTACCATATTTATAGGTAAAATGTTGCTTGAGCCTCAAAATTGGTCCCTCAACTTTCTTTTTTTGTAAATTTTGTTTTTTCTTAATTTTTTTGTATTATTTTGAAAACAAGCAATATTAACGTCGACTCAATGAGGAAAATCAATGATTTTAAAAATGATGCGTGAAAAGTCGAACGCGTTCGAAAGACTTTCGAAAATTTAAATTCTTTTTTAGACGATGTTGAAAATGCTAAAAATGATGCAAATATACTAAAATAACATATTTTTTGGATTTTCGTTTTTTTTTTTGCTATTTTTGGATTTTTCGAAAATTTTATCAAAAAGGTGGGTCAAAAATTAAGTAGCAAGGATTATTAGAGTTTTTTTAGTTTTTTTCTTTATAAAATGTTGAAATAGCTTTTTAGCAAGAGAAACTAAGATGAATAAAAATTAAATATTTTGCTCTTATCTATAGTTGATGTTCTTGGTCTTTAAAAGCTTTGACTTATAATAAACTTCGTTATCATTCTTCTTAGTTGCGTTATAAGTATTAGAGTCCAATAATTCCTAATGATTTTTATTAATTGTTGTCAAATCACCATGGTTGGAAGTTATAGAGAACATATATTAAAGTCCAACAATTCTTAGTAGCTAATTGTTTTGTGATGTTATTAGAAATTCTTGTACTGGGATCCATGGTGGAACAACATGATCCACATAAAAGATGATATTATATCGTGGGACAAAACCTTCATTACTATTTGAAGAAAATATATAATGCAAGAGTTGTTAAGAAAATAACAAAAGATCTTGAAGCTAAGGGAACAATTAAGATACATCTGCTGTAACTATCAAATTAACAAAAATTCATAACAGTTGTCATCTGATAAACAAAAATCTATAATATGCCTCTTCAAGATAGGCCACGAGATGAGAGGTCAATATTGAGACAATGACTTTGTAAGAGCATCTCCGAAATGATCATCAGATGAGATATGAGCCACACACAGAGAACCTTTCTAAACTTGAGTGGAACACGGGTTAGAACACAATTGAGTGGCTTCAATATTATCACAATAGATGATAGGAACCTAAGATGGATCAATACCAAGATTAGTCAAGAGATAACAGACCCATTTAAGTTCAATAGCAACAGTTACAATTGAGCGATATTCAACTTTTATAGAAGACGAGCATCAAAACTTTGTTTATTTAAACTCCAAGAGATAGTGGAAAATCATCTAGATTTTCAGCCCAGCCTGCAAGTAGGCATGAAGAGATAGTGGAAAATCATGATAAATGGTAACACCCTCATCTAAGGTACCATACAAATATCGCAAGAGACACTTGATAAGAGCCTAATGTTCAGTTGATGGTTAATGCATATATTAAGATAATTTGTTAATCATACATGAGATAAGTATCGTATGCTACTAACAATAGAGTGGTATTTAGTAGGATTTAGAAGAGGTGTACCTGAGTGTAAACTAAATTGGGGGCTAGTAGGAAACTATATGGAAATTAGTTTAACACCTATTATAGCAGTCCAAGTGAGGATATCTATAATGTAACAATGTTATGAAAGTGAAATCCTATGATTGTGACAAATCACTTTAACATTAAGAAAATATGAAAGAGATTTAAGATCTTTAAGGGAAAACTATGAAGCAAGATGATCAATAAACGGATTGATGAGAGTAAGATTGTCATCTATAAAGATCATATCATTAATATATATTAGGAGATGGAGAATATTCGTGCCAATATTACGAATAAATAATGAAGTATTTGTTACTCTAGGACTAAGGCAACAACACCTAAGAGGGATGAATTATATGTTTTATTAATAATAATAATAATAAATATTTCAATTAACTCAATTAAATACAATTAACCAATAATATAATTAAAGTTCTTAGAGTAAATAGTATAGGGATAAAAATTGCAAACTTGATTTTTAATATGGTTTGGCAAGCCTACATCCACACCTTAAGCACCAAACCGTTCTTGAGTATTACATTCTTTACTAATCCAAGCCAAAGATTATAATGTCCTTTATGAATCTTTACCAAGCCTTTTTTCACCACTTAAAGAAATATTGTCTTCAAGATTTTTCACCTTGGTAATGTACCTCATTAATGATCAAGATTTTTTCACTTAAACTCTTGAAGAATTTAAAATCTAACAACACTCTCTCAAAGAGTAGATAATATAATTAAAACTTATATCTCTATTACTCACTCAATAGCTCTTAGAATGTATGAAGGTGTTTAAGTGTAGTGATTATAAAAATTTATACTCTTGTGCAAGAATATGAAGGTTTTAATGCACAAATATGAGTATGATTTGAAACCTTGTATGGACAAACGGTCAACCAATTCAACTTAAAATCTAGTTTTAGTAGTTTTAAGCCAGATGAGTTTCAAACCGACTAAATGCATATCAATCTTATGATGCATGCAATTTGAAGTGTATGAATTCATTTTAATTTGTGTTATCATGTTAGATATAAAAGATTTACATAATTTGCACTAAAATGAATAATTAATAACTAAGTCTTCACTTGTTTTGCATCTTGAACTTGTTGATTAATTTCTTCATTTAAATCTTCATACTTATTGATGATCTTCATATAAACATATTTAAACTTATTGTTAACAAAGCATATTATTAGTCCAATTTCATTTAATTGTTATCATCAAAATACATAAAATATTAATATGTAACCCAGAGGTCAATAGTATCAATATGAGAATTCTTAAAGCCAGTTATAAGAAGAGATTGGCTTAACTCATGGTACTAAGCTCTTGGCACTTGTTTAAGGCCATAAATGGCTTTACGAAACTTGTAAATGTATATTGGATGATTAGAATCAATGAAGGCTAGTGGTTTAGCTATATAAACCTCTTCTAATAATCAACAGAAAGGCATTGTTGACACCTAATTGTTAAAGAGATTAACCACAACTAACATCAATCCTAAGAACGAGCCTCACAATAGTGGGTTTAACAATTGGACTGAATGTTTTATAATAATCAATATTGGATCGTTGATGAAAATATTTGGCTATAAGGTAAGTCAAATATTAACCCTAATTGGTCAATAGAGATTTTATGATACGTGATTGGTTTTGTGAAAAGAAATATACTATCACCCCTTAAGTGTCCTACCTGAGACAAACTGCATTGTTGATTTTATCTTAAATTGCTAAGAGTTTGTTTTTTTTTATTGGTCTTCCTATAATATTCCTGACTCTGGTATCAGTGAATATTCACATATGAATATTCGCAACTCTAGCGTTGGTAAATATTGTGTAACCCAAAAAGTACGATATTCCTGACTCTTGCGTCAGAGAATAAAATCCGCAAAATTTGGATTAAAAGAAAAGAAAACTATTTTTTTTATTTTAAAATTTTTTTAGAAAGAAAAAAAGAAAGAAAGGGAGACATGTATCACACATCACATTCACATTCATAGTAAAAATCCACAAATCAAATATATAGCAAAGCCAACAAAAGAAAATGCGAGAGACCCATAAATAAATCCACAAGACCGCTGAATTTTTATGAAATTTTCTGTATCTAAAAGGGCTTGTTTTGCCAATTACACTCTTAGCCTAAAGAAAATTGGGTCAGTTGAGTCTGAGGCCCAAGCCCAAGATGACTTCAACCTTTTCTTTTTTGGGTTGATCCAACCCAGCCATACGGACTGGGCTGGATCAGCAGGCTCGTCATTGTCCCAAGCCACTGACCTGGCTGGCCGAAACAACTCGCATGCGGTAATTACTCCCACATGCTTTGCACAGTGCACAGGTAATTAAAAATGGAAGGGGAGGGAACGAAAAACTTACCTGATCCGCAGGCTCTGCTGGAGGCGAAGACTGGGAATAACGCTGGCTTTGGACGACGCCCCTCTGCTCCTGCTTCTTTTTTTTTCTGCTTGCTCCTACTCTCGTCTTTCTCTGGTTCTTTCTTGGTTCCCTTCTTCTCTGCCTCTCTCCTGTTCCCTCTGTCACTCTGTTTTCTCCCTGGCTCCCCCCCGGTTTCGGTCGCTTATCGCTGTTATGAAAGGAGAATGAAGCTGTTGGCCACGAAATATACTACTCTAGCTTTGAGAGAGCAGTCAGTGTTGTTGCAGAATGTTGAGCTGGAGGGATAGGCTGGAATGCTACAAGAGCTGAAATGTTGCTGATGGTCGACGGTGCTGCTGATGGTCGGCAGTTCTTATGCAGGGCAGTGTAGATCCTATGTTGGATGTTGAATTAGTTCTAGGGGGAATGACAGCCATCACTTGGCCATGTGTCCTTGAATACCATAAATCTGATAGTGGCTTAAGAAAGGGCGTGCGGATGGGCGATTGCCACAGGGTGTTGTGCGGGGAATATAAAGTCACTGGACTACTGGAGTACATATATTGGACTTGGTAGATGAACGCCAGCCAGTGTTTCCAAGAGGGTTTAGAAGTCAATTGTTGTTTTTTTGTGATTGCCAATTTGTGTTGGTCCTGTTTGTTGGGTTGATCGTGGTTGGAAAATGAGCAGCTTCCTTTGTTTTTCCTTGAAAAGAAGCTTCAAATAATGTTATAAGTTTCTCATAAAGCTCATTAAATAAGATCAGTTTATCACATGCTTGAACTACATTAACCAATTCTTTATAATCATCTTCCAGTCCATCTAGAATTTTGTCTGTAAGATCTTTCTCATCCATTGGTGCACCAAGTATAGCAAGTTCAATGCACAAGCTTTAATTGATTAAATGAAGTCAATACTATTTAGAGTACTTTTGGTGTCATGTTTGAGAAGGGTTTTGACTTGTTTGATGTGTCCACGAGATGGTTTAGCATAAGTATTGGTCAATATGGTCCATACTTTGAGTGATGTTTTGGCTCTGCCTCTATGTAAATGAGAAGAAATCCATCAATGAATGTTGGAGAGTAGTTCAGTTTCTTGGAAAAGTTGTTGTGATTGTGGGATTGGTCTGAATAGTCATTGTGGCTATGGATGAAAAAAAAAAAAAAGTTCTCAACAAAGAAAAAAGTTGAGGACAACATCAAAGAATAATTTGCCATCAATGTCTATATATTATTCTGAACAACTCTTTCAAACCACTGATCTCTTCTTCAGAAAGCCTCTATGATATGACCTAAACATAGCGTAAACACACATAGATATAAACACATATGCGTGCAAGTGTCTGTATAAGTTTGTTCCAGGAAAACCAAGCACTATTATTAGTTCATCTATATCAAAATTGATTAGGTTATCAAACAAATGAAAAAAATTAAAAATTAATTCATAAAATTAAATATCCAGGTTTCATCTCTTTATATCATCTCTTTATACAAATTTAGCCGAAAGTTGACGGACTGTACCTATTTCAAAATTCCAAATATCCGATATGATTTCCCTTGTCTCTGTTATGTTTTGAATATTTATGGATTTAAAGTCTTTTTTTTCTTCTTATTTAGCCTAGTTAGTTAGGGAAGACTATTTAAATTAGTTTTGTTGGTCGATAATCACATTTATTATCGATCAATAAAGTTTCATGCTTTCTAAGTATTTTCCACAAATTTATTTTATTTGTTATCAGATTTAATAAATTTCGTTATTTTTTTTCCCTATACTTTACTCTCACTCTATCCACTTAACATGTATTACTCGTTGGAGACGACCCACACGCATTTCAAGCCTGTAGCCTGGGAGGCAAGTCTAGCCAGGGGGTTAACTCATAAGACTTTAATAGGCTAGGCTCCAATTGTCGGGCTTGGAACAAACATTATCCGAATAGGGTTGAGCACCCCTCAACTATAATCATGCTGCTGCTTATGCTAACAACGTTTACTCATTTTCCATGTATACTTATATGAGCAAAGTATATAAATATCTCACAGAACTAGATAAACATGCAATAATAAAACCATATAATAATCACATACAATATTTACTCTTCCAAACTTTCGCTCTCTTGGTTGCATAATTCATTTTCCATGTATACTCTTCCTCTTCTGCATATACTATTATCTCTTGTAATTTATTGACTTAAATATTAAAGCATCCTTCATTTTAATAGAAGACTTATTTTTTCAGGAGAACATATAACGATAAACCAAGATTTTTCAGTCCAAGATCCAATTGTAAAAAATCTAAATCTAATTGAAAGTTTTTACGACTTAATCATTACTTGTAGTCCTTGATAACATTATAGCTTTTAGTTCCTACTAATTCATTGGCACCTTATTATAGTTTCCTCCGCACTTTTTGATGTCTATGTTTTCCTTTTCTTCGCCCATATAATGCTCATAAGTTAGACTTTTGTTCTACTCCATGTGTGTTTCTAGGGTATAGCTCATGTCATCTAGGTTATTATTGTCTTGACTTGTCTTCTGATCGTGTCTACATCTCCCATCATGTCCGTTTTCATGAACAGTCTTTTCCCTTTCTTGAAACTACACATGTTTCTGCCATCTCTGACTCTGACCTGTAGCCAGCCCCTTCCTCCCATCTTCCTGCCTTAACACACTTCCCATCCACCAAAACACCATCAGTCTTGTCTAAACAGGTCCCCTTACCACCAGTTGCCGCTATGTCTATTGATCATTTTGCAGGTTCAGGTTCTGCAGCTCCGGACAACACAACCCCTGGGTCTGTTGCGCCCTCTGTTGTGCCCTCTGTTGTGTCTTATGGTGAGCAATTTGGCTCACTGTTTGGGCCTTCATCTTCCTCACAGTGTCCTGCTCTGTCTCCGCCAGCTTTAAATCTTTGTGTTGATCTCTCCAGCTACTCCCTCCCACACAGCCCATGCCAGACCGATCTACTGCACCAGAGGTCTCTCGCTAGCACCATATGGTGTTGCTTCCCCGACAGCCCAGGTCTGCCAACTTGAGTTTTGTTTCTTCGCTGCAGCGAAACTCACGGGTAACATGTTCCTCTGATCACGAACCTTTAAATTTCAAAGATGCTAACTGGTTTTTGTGCTGGCAGTCTGCTATGAGATCTGAAATTGCAGCCTTACAAGCCAATAGTACTTGGTCTTTGGTTCTGTTTGAACCTTCCATGAATGTTGTTGGTTGCCGTTGGGTTTACAAAATCAAGCGACAGGTCGATGGTGCTATTGATCGCTACAAGGCACGCTTGGTTGCGCGTGGTTTCACTCAATAGGAAGGAATCGACTACTCCAAAACCTTCAGTCCTGTTGTTAAATCAACTACTGTTCGACTCGTTCTTGTCATTTTTGTATCTAACCATTGGCAGATCCGTCAGCTTGATGTATATAATGCCTTCCTCAATGGTTCCCTTCAAGAGGTTGTTTATATGCAACAACCCAGGGGTTTTGTTGACCCTGCTCTGCCTACTCATGTCTGTCGCCTTCACAAGTCCCTCTATGGTTTAAAACAAGCTCCGCAGGCTTGGTACACATAACTGAGTGACTTTCTTCTATTGATTGGCTTTCGCGCTTCCAAGGTTGATACCTCCTTATTTATTCTGATTATGAATCATGATATATGCTATTTGCTTGTCTATGTAGATGACATTCTGCCCACTGGTAATAATTTTACTCTACTTCACCGCCTTATTAGTTTGCTGAGTTCAGAGTTTAAACTCAGGATCTGGGTCATGCTCACTATTTTTTGGGAATTGAGGTCACTCCCACCAGCATGGGGCTCATGCTTAGTCAACACAAATATGCTCTTGATATTCTTAGTCGGGCTGGTATGTCATCCTGCAAGCCTGTTGATACACCGGCTTCTGTTTCCAAGGTTAGTCTCCAGCCTAGTGGTTTATACTCAGATCCCACTCGATATCGGCAAATTGTTGGGGCTCTTCAATATCTCACCTTTATTAGACCAGACATCTGCTATGTTGTCAACAAAGTCTGTCAGTTTATGCATGCACCTACTGAGAGTCATTGGGCTGCTATCAAACATATTTTACGGTATTTAAAAGGTACGTCCTCTTTTGGCCTTCACCTTACTCGAGGCCCCTCTTTATCACTGCATGGTTTTACTGATGAAGACTGGGCGGGGAGCATTGATGATCGAAAATCTACTGGTGGCTACATTGTCTTTCTTGGCACCACTCCCATCTCATGGAAATCTGGTAAGCAACGCACTGTTGCTCGCTCCTCCACTTAAGCAAAATATAAGGCCTTAGCTGATGGTACTGCTTAGGTTCTTTGGCTCCGTTATCTGCTTTCAGATTTATGCTTCTCTCCCAGTTATGTTACCACCATTTGGTGCGACAACTTAGGTGCTACTTATTTGTCTGCTAATCTAGTGTTTCATACACGTACCAAACATGTTGAGGTTGATTATCACTTTGTTCGTGATAGAGTTGCCAAAAAAAAGATACAGATTCGCTCCATACCCTCAAAAGACCAATTAGTCGATGTTCTTACTAAGCCGCTCCCTCACACTACATTTTTCTATTTACGATCCAAGCTTTAAGTGGACCACCCACCTTCAGCTTAAGGAGGT
>Ga0307517_10013793_pt1 | contig 10942 bp, 14 predicted proteins | sample 23_EM_MG_FD_194515 | JGI IMG/M metagenome (GOLD analysis project Ga0307517, IMG submission 194515) | Populus trichocarpa ectomycorrhiza microbial communities from riparian zone in the Pacific Northwest, United States - 23_EM | ecosystem: Host-associated > Plants > Roots > Unclassified | place...
CTGCACAGCCACGTGCATCCGTATGTGCGTCCATGGACATATTGTGGTCGCCCGGTTCGGCTGTGAGAGCAGTTAATAAGCAATCTAGCAAAGGACAAACAAAACTTTTCTGGTCAAAGACATTGAAAGCGAGGGCGTAGATAGCATATGTAGCACATGGCTTACGCCATACAAGATAAGCAACATACACAAAAAAGAATGCGTCAGAGGGTATGCGACTCTGTTTGTGTGAATGCGGAGGGGGGGGGGGGTAACAAGTGAGGAGGGATATGTTAATAACAGATAACAAGAGGGAGGGGGAAAGATTGAGATACGCACTTCCTGAGGTGTACACCGTACAAGCACACAAACACGGGGGAAAAGAGAGAGAGATAAGAAAACGAAAGAGAACAAACCGAGGGAGATATCGAGAAAACACCTTTCAACTTTTTTTTTTTTTTTTTTACACCAAAAGCAATTCCCTCCCACTTTCAAACATGACTTCCCTCCAATTGACCGTCCATGTTTTCCTCCCCTCAGCCGTCGCTCTTCTCCTCCACACATCCTCCATCAACCTTCTCACCGCCACGACGTTCCCGACCACCTCGACCTCTTGCTGCTCCAGTAGTCCCCTCAGGAATGCCTGTTGGCTCGGTTGATCCGTCAGACACCCACAAATACAGATTCCGAAGACGACACTCCTGACGACCGATCTCGACAGTGCCGCGCTGTTTGCTTGTGCGACACGCTTGAGACACTCGATGGTTTCCGTGACCGCCGCAGATATCTCTGGGGAAGATGGGTAGTCGCCTGAGAGCACCGTGTGCAGATAAACCCTCGCGCTGGCCCTGAAGACGTCATTCGTAAGCCTCCGCCTCTGATACACCTCCCTCGCCTCCTGATCAGCGTAAGCGGCGCTCGTCGGAGGCGTCAGATACGGATCAGGAGGGAACACCCCATTGGAATTCCGTTGCAGGTACTTCTGCTCGATCTCTATCCCTCGTTGGACCAGCTTCGGCATCGACAGGCATCCCGTCCGCGTCTGCATCTCCTTCCAGTGCGAGAGTTCAGAAATCTCCGCGAGCGCGAGGACGATATGATTTTCGCACCCCATGATGGGTGTCATCGACAGTTCCGGAGATGGCGCCGTCTCGATGTACGCTTCTTGTTTGGGACCGAACACGGATCGGTAGATCTCCATAAACTTCGGAACGCGCATTTGAGTCACTGACGCCAGGACGTCGAACCACACTGAGATCTCATTCGATTAGTCGTGTGGTCGAGCAGATAAGATGGAGGCAACCCACTCGTCGTCTTGATAATAAACCTCGTCGTCTCCGTGCAATTCTTGAGAGCATCCGCGGGTCCAAAGTATCTCTGATCATCGAACACGCTCTGGACGTACTTGATAGCGACACCAAGATAGGCGTCCCAATCGCCCCGTCCTCCAGAGAACAGAAAGCTGGAGACCACGTGTAACCCGGCCATAGCCTCGCCCTCGTCGTACGACCCGCCCTTGCGCAACAACGAAGACTTGAGGCGATAGTAGAAAGTGTCTGTGTCTTTTGCAGAGGAGATGATTGCTGTCGTTTCCCCTGAAACCGGCACGGCGTAATTGTCTCTTACGCAGTGTCGATGAAGGGAAGACAAGAGGCACACGGCATCACGAGCTGATGTGCTCCTCTCTATCATCTCGTAGATGAACGGTCCGATCGACTGATCTGCCTGCATGTATTGGATCCTCATAACGTTCACCATGTAGTGGCGCACCAGCTCAAGGTGGCGATCTGCAAGCATGGCCATAATCGACGGACGCTGATCGTTCTCATCGGGAAAAGGCGTCTCGTCCACAACATACTCCTGAGTGTATGTGGGGGAAAATGAACTCTGGACTGTCGGCGAGAGAACTACGGCAGATGAATTGTTGACGGCATCCCTGCTGGCGTTATTGCTTAAGATGGGCGCTAGGGTGTAGGAGGACGGCGGGGAAGATGAGGATGATGAAGAGTTTGGCCCTGTCAAGAAACGAGGGCGTTGAGCATTGTATAACATTACACACTAATAACGGTACGGGGTCTTACAGGACATAGAGGGCACTAAGCTATTAGGGGATGGTAAAACATTACTGGCAGGGGGCCCATAAGGGTGTAGCATTATGTCGTTCGGAAAAGAAGGCCCTCGAGACGGAACAAAGGAAGACGAGTGTTGCGAGTGGTGCTGCGAGTGGTGTTGCGATTGGTGGTGCTGGTGAGGGTGGTGCATTTCCGGGAGGTTAGACGAATGCAACGCTAGAGAACAGAGGCATTAGACGTTAGGAGATGAGCCGATATGGGGAGAGAGCGACAGACAGGAATTGTTATAAGACGGCTGTTCGAGGGGGATGTGAGAATACTCAGCATCCCGCACATACGAAGTCACTGGAGACCTGTGCCCCTCGCTCGACGATGTCGCGGAGAGCGTTGGAGTTGGCGGGCTCTGGGGTTCAGCGCGTTCCGAGAGTATCAAGATCTGTGGCTGTTGATCGGAATTGCGGGGACCAGGACCAGAATGCCCCTTGATCATCCCCTGCGACGCGAGGAATGATTTAATCTTTTCGCGCAAGAGAGGAACGCTGTCAGGCTCCTGAAAAAAGAAGAAAAAACGAAATGAGAATCGCGAGAGAGTCGTCGCCAAGAGGAGACACGAACCCTCATCCACTCAGGACGCTTGGCACCAAAGCCAAGGCACTGAAGACGAAGACGAACACAGGTTTGACAGTTCCCCTGGGCGTTCGGTTGCTCGTCACATTTCTGCGAGAGGGAGTGAGCGGTTGCGGACAGGTGACGATGATAGACTGAGAGAACCGACCTTTCTCCTTATCCGACAGGTGTAGCAGCCAGACTTAGCGCGCACTGCACCTTTAGCTTTGGGCGCCCCGGGTTTTTTGGATATTTTTCCGAGGGCGGGTCCAGGGGGCGACGGTATGTTACGACGGACGGGGGGATAGTCAGGCATTTGTGTGGTTAGCTGCAGAGTAAACAAGCGAGAAAATATTATGAGGGAGGGAGAGAAAGGGACAGGCGACGGAGGAGGAGGAGGGGTTGGGAGAATAGACGACGGGAGAAAGGCAGGAGCCCTTTATGTATTTCCAACAGAGAGGGCGAGAAGAGGAAATAGAAAATGAACCAGTGAGAGCGAAGAGAGACCCCAGAAACCCTTGGGTAATTACGATCAGGGTCCATTTCCATATTTAGGAGGTTGCGGCGCTCAGAGAAATCGAATTTACATGACACAGCCACCAATTCAATGTCCGATTCGGAACCCACAAAATCCGTCCGTCCTCTCCGGCGCCTTGAGCTAATCGTCCACCACGCTCATCCGCCTGCGACCCACCGAAGACCCCTCCGCTGTGTTGCCCGGAACGACTCCAGCCTCTGATCTGCGTGCTATAAGCGCACGCACTGCGCTCAGCCACTTTATCGATTCCTCCTCGCTCGGCGCGCACAATACCAGCGTCCGCTTCGTGGTCACAATCTTGAACGTGTGCTTCGAGACCACCCCGCTTCCCGCCTGACTGCTCGGGTTCGGCGGTTGTGGCTGATCTCGGTTCTCTTTCGAGCCCGACGGGTTGTGGGGTACATCGAAATCCAGCGCATCCAATATCATCTTGAGCGGTATCTCACGATGCGGCTTTGAGTCCTAGATCGCAGTTCTTTGTTAGTAACATCCCAATCATTTCTGATCGCGTTTGGAATACTTGCCATATGGCTTCGTGAATATGTCAGCCTGTCCTCGGCCAAAACGAACCATCGGTGATGCCAGGATGCGCTCCTTCGAGAGCCGCACTTCATCAGGTATCCGGATAGAACTGGTTTGCTTCCGTCCTTTCCGACCCCTTGCGCTTGTGGCTTGACCGCCAACCTCTCTGGAGAAATCCCAAGGAACCTCGGCCCCAACATCGAACCCTCCGCCTCCGAGTCTGATGATGTGATACCGTGTCCGTGCGGCGAATGTGATGGGGATCGGTTGACCTGCCCAGGTTTTCGTGGGACGGGTATCGGGGCGGTAGATGACACGGCAACCGTGCCTTCAGTAACCGTACTCGTCAGCTGCAGGTCCTCCCTTGCCTCACTGACGGCCTTGACCCATTCCTGAACTTCCTTCGGGGTACCCGCTTGGAGGTAGTACGTCCGTTTGGGTGAAACGATGCAGAACGCGTTGTCGTGCTTCTTGAGAGTGACGGGTGTGCACGTATGGATATCCCCAATGTCCAAGAGCTGAAGCAGTTGGTATTCGGCCGAGCTCTTGTAGTAGACCAGGTGGCCAGATCTCAAGACGAACCAACGCTTCTTCCAAGCCTGATGTATATATATATGCACGATACAAACGTGTAAGCGACCCGCGAAGAAACACAGTGTGGGCATAGGCTCGGAATCGCTGCGCACCTTTCGACGCTCGCCTTTTTTCCACAGGTAGCCGGATTTGATGATCGTCTCGTCGCCCGACTTGCGGTTATGAGCCTCCTTGCCCTCGTCAACGTCCTCGTCTGGTTCCCGATCATCTTCCGAATCTTCGCTCGCAAGCGGCCCTTCGGCGATCGAATCCAAAGGCGGCTGGGAAATATTCGAAGCGTAGAGCGCACCACCACTGGTAGAGGTTGATGGGGTGAGGATCGGGTTTTCGGGCGAGAGAATCGAATCGGAGTCGGATTCTGTGCCGGAAACTGCTTGCTGGGACGTTGTGATGCCAGGCCCCAAATGCTTCTACAAAGACCCGGGAAAGGTAACGGAAGTGGATAGTGATGTCAGCGTACACAATTGAAATAGAAGAAGTGAAGACGGAAAACGCGTTCGAGGGTACAGGATTTTGGGCCAGATCGAGGGCTGTGTGTCGCATGGTCCGTCATTTTAGTACTCACCCTTGGCGGTTTAGGGGTCGGGTGAATAGAAAGCTTTCGATAGACCTCCTGGGGGGACGGAGGAACGGCAGGCTTGGACATTTCGTCCTGTGGGTGTTACAACGCTCCGTTTGCACGTTTTTGGTTAGGATACCGAGTCCAGGGTCCGTGCTTCCGGGGCGTGGGTAAACAAGCTATCCGCTGATGATGCGTGGTTGCGCGAACCAGACCAACGAAAAACGATGTGGCGGCCGGTTTGGTCGGTCAGTCGACGGCTTGCAGGGCGACGAGTGACAGTGTCAAAACACCGGTGGCGCGTGACGCCGGGTGTCGTCACGATCTCGTCACGCCCAGATCAAACTCTTTGCCGGAGACTGAGGAAAAGATAAACGCTCTCCCTCGACCCCATACCCATCCACCACCGTTAATCCTTGCTCTTCGTCATCGGCTTATCCGACAATGTCTACTCAGGCGAAATTCGATCGCGCCGTCGCCATCGTCCAGGGTCTGCCCAAGGATGGGCCCATTAAACCAACTCAAGACGATCAGCTCGCCGTACGTTCCCGATGCCCCCCCTCCCCTGGGAGGAACAACGGCAGCCGACCTAACCATCTCCTCATTCACCAGTTCTACAAGTATTACAAGCAGGGTAAGATTCCCACCGTTGTTCGTCTCAGGGAGGGATGGTTCCATATCTTGAAACCAATACGAGTGAACGTGGCGCAATATCCTCCGGACAATTCGATACGATACGGAGCTCGGGCCTCGTTTCAGGGGGGGTGGGGACTCGTTGGGAAACCCGTTCCGCCGCGCTCGGCCCTTGCTGATAGTTTCTGTGGAACCCGTATATGCCGATCTGCTGATCTGCGTTCACTTGCGTAACAGCTACCATCGGAGACGTCAATATCCCACGGCCCGGTCTATTGGACTTTACTGGGAAGGCCAAATGGTATAAGTCTTAGTTCTATCTGGAACTGGGTGAACGGGAAGCGAGCAAAGAGGTGTTCCCTCGCGATCATCCCACCAGGGTTTCATGTCCGTATCGCAGGAAGTGAGGGGTGTGGCACAGTTTATATGGGCTGATCGCTCGTCTTCTCTGCCAGACATCGCCCCCTAGTAGGGCGCCCAATGCCGCTTGCCCCCATTTGTCCTAACCTCGTGCGTTCCCGTCCGCTAACTAAACCTTGTTTCTTGGGGGTGTGGCACCCAGGACCGCCTGGGAGGAGGTCAAAGGGACTTGCACTGAAGACGCCCAGAAAGCATATGTCGCCAAGCTTGTCGAGGTACGATTTCTCCTAAACGCCTGTCGTCCCATCACGGGATGATCCCGTGCCTGCGTGTCGCGACACATTTTGTCTTCGTCCTGCACTCCTCTGGGCGTCGTGTGTCCACAAAACACGGGCAGGGCTCTTGGGTGATCTTTCATGGAGTGGACGCCGCCGGGCGCCATCAAGTTGAGGAATCGGATCACCATGCTGAGCTGTTTCACAGGTTCTGAAGCGCATTGACACTGCCGAGGCCAAGGGATGGATCGCCGAACTGGAGTGAAAAAATCTCCACGACATGGCTGGCCTTTTCTGTCTCCAAGGGCCCGTCGCGGAGGTGCGGAATCTGATAGGGAATGGAGGAGGGCACACAGCGCCTTTGTTCGTGATCGGGGCGGTGGAAATTGGAAATTCGTGGAATGTAGCCAAAGTGAGACGTAACTGTTAGCCCTGGAAATGTGTAGGAAATATTCGACGTGAGTGCTGTGGCAAACTATGGCTGGTTATCGAACACAGCCGAGGAAGGTACGGAAGACGGAAGAGGAAAAGCGGTAATTGTAGTTGGGGTGTGCGTAACGGGCGCTCGAACACTGAACCGTGAACGTGGGCGGAGAGTACTGTTGGATGATGATGAAAAGAGCATGGCGGACAGCAGTGATATCTGGATGTCGACCAAACTACCGAGTGAAGGGGGAGCTTACGGGCCGTAGGGCCAATCGTACCCTCTTTTCCCAATATTGATCAGTTGACAGGCCAGGGATTCCGAATAACGACAAGACCAATGACTGCGGGCAAACCATCTGACCAGCGCTATTTGTAGCACATATCGCGGTGACGCATCATCCACCTATTGGCGGGGAAACAAGAGGTGCTAGCAGACTTGGTTATCGCACTGAGATCCGGTAAGGACGACAATGCCGTATAAGCCGTTAGTGGGAATCGCCGCCGCCTTGGTATATATGTATGCGGGGAAAAGGTTGGGGGTGTGTGCGTCGTGCGCGTGTGCTCTCTCACTCTATTGTGATGCGTTTTCCCAGGACCGATGGTCCATTGGATTATATGGGATTCCAAAACCTCCAAAACGTGTGCCTCGAGTGTATAGAATCGGCTGTGCTGGGTGTCCAATTTCTACGTGATCTTTCTGTTTCTAGTGTGGAAGGGGTGGACAGGAGACATGTACCCTCTATTAGCGCACAATAGGCTAAGAGGTCGTGAGAGACAGGGAAGAAGACGCTTGGTAAGTAAAGTTTTGTACATGGGAAGGGCAGAGAGGAAGATAACCGGTATAATGCAATTGGTCATCGTCACTTACGTTCACAAACCAAACCCCCTTTGTCCCTTTTTTTGTCTGATTTCGATTGGTTTTTCTGGTATCATTGACGCCGCTCCTCTAATCCTTATTCGGCAAAGCATCACCTACGGCATCATGAATTTCCCATTTTCCAAACGGTGTCCGGGGGGTCACAACGAAACGGCAAGGTCGGAGCAAAGAAAAAATAAAAAATACGTTTTTTGTTTGTGCAGGTTTGTGGCGGAAGCTGGCAAGTACGAAACGACGTGTGGGTTGGCATGATTATAACCTGACTTCTCGGGCCTACACCATTCAGTTCGTAACGAAGGTTCACACTAGACCCCACTTGGACAAGGAGGCGAAGTCGGACGGGGGGTTTTTGTTGTGCCCAATTTCGCGGAGTGAGACGCCTGCGCTTTTCGAGTTGATAGGAAACGACAATCCAACTGGACGCTTATGCACACAGTCTTAGATACGCATTATCGACATTTCCCTCCGAGTCACAACGCCAAAAACCCGCAGTCAGTTTACGGCAGCATCTTCTGGCCATTATCGCAGCAAAAGATCAAGTGTGGCGCAACCCGGCAGACGTCCCTCCTCCAAATGGGGTTTCGTTGGCCCGAGTCCTGTAAGAAAGGGGAGCAGCGACTTCTTTTGATGGCCTCGAGTGGGAGAGTGGGGAGGGAGTGGGAAATCTGACCTTTATCCTCTTCCTCTCTCCAGCTTACGGGACGCCGACTCGGAGGTTACAGTGTACCGCCCAACGATAGAGAGGAGGGGAGTTGCGGGCCACAACGGGCGACTGTGAACCGCCACACCTTCCCACCTTTCCCGGCGTCCCGGTTCCAAGATTAACAACCGTGATAGTCGCGCAAAAGGACTCACTCAGCCTTATTTTCCCCCCAGCGCCCCCAGCACACATTTGCTTCCGCTGCCACTTGCCTTGTCGTAGCGCGCGCTCGTTTGCCTATGACAGAGTTGCCGCACCAAGCGGTAAAGCGAGACCCCCCCCCCCCCCTCCTCCCCGGCATCAGAGAATCCGAGCACAGGACCGATGGGCCCGTTACACAAGTCCACACAGCACGTGGAACTCGTGGCAGATACGTGATCTGATATTCTAGACTGAAACCAAAATACCTATCAAGGGGACCTCTCCCCATCCTCCCGTCTTTGATTCTGAAAGCTAGCAGTCGATTCGCGACACGCCAGCTTGGGCGTTTGACGTGACATATCAGCCTTGTTCCGGGAACGTGGCATTCTTCTGTGCCTCGAGAACCGTTCATGCAATGATAACCGCAGTTTTTGCGGTGCGTATTGCAGCATCCGGTTCAATCCTCTTCGTCGAAGCATGTCTTGAAAGGTTCTCTACAGAACACAACACCCGCGGGAACGACCGGCACAAGGAACCGCGCAAGGCGCCCAGTATCACGCTATCCATTCCTCGGCTACCATCAATACTAACTGATTACTACCCACCCGTGTCTCCAAGCCGGTTGCTGGTTACTGGCTAATTTGTGAAGTAAAAGCCAACAAGGTATCGGGTTTGCGCCGACAGCCCGCACTGAGCTTAACTCTTCAGGTCACCCGCCGAAATGAAGAGACAAGGCACCGACAAATGCGTAAGCACACAGTGCTCAGTACCCACTGCTCGATCATGCAGTGCCATGTTTACTCGGTCTCCCAGCGCAACGTCCGAATGAAACCGACTACGGAAACACCCTCTCTCTGGGTGGGGCATCCTCTTCGGTCTCGGCCGACAAAGTCACACGTCAGCACGATCTGCTCACCCCACTGAATTCAGCTTTCTAACAACGGGCAAAATCTTGGGCGCGCCTCGGTCCCATTGCTCTCCAGGGACGAGTGGTTTCTGCTGAAAGGGACTCGTTGACGAAAACACCGGAGATGAAAATTCTCTGATTCCTCAGGCGTAGTGTTTCCTCGCGCATTGGTCATCGATTATGTACTTATGGTCGTCGAGTCGACGAATGGCGACCCAAGCCGGAATCGGAAGGCTGTTTGCCAATACCGCATGTGGGAGATATCGGGATCTCACATTCCCCGGAATAACCGACAAACCGGTTCCTGGACCAATCAAGATCGCTTGGGCCCAACTCCACACTTCATTCAATGCGAAACGAACAGAACCGAGATTCCGCCCGGGAACATGTCGAGGGTATTGTATGTGGCTAGCGCCCGGATGCAGGGTCACCGGGACTCATCATATGCTTTGATCATCCCTTTTAGTGTGAACGTGAAACCTGGAGGCGATTGGCAAAGCAAGGGGAGATGGGTGGACCCCCCAGGCCGCTGCCCCTCCGACTTGAGTTACCCAAGTCGTCCAGGAAATAACACCCCAGATGGTAGGCCTCGATAGCAATGTCCGAGGATTCGGACGAGTTGAATGAAAGAACCGCATAACCCACCATCCCCTATCCATCCAAAAAGTCCACGTGTGAGAGCCGAGACTGCGTGGGACTGCATGTGCTGCACGGACCCTCCCAATTATCGATTTGAAAGAGGTGTCAGGGTCGGTTTTGTTTCCGCCTCTGTTCCACCGGTGCTTCAAAAATGGTCTAGACCGAAGAGTTGATAGATTGTACTTGGAAATTCCATCGCGGGTCTGTATATCCAGTTTTTCGCCTCCCACAGGAATCTCATACCGGTCGTCTCGGAAACGCCCGAGAGTGTAATTCCTCCGTGGCTACCGCACCGGGGGGGGGGGGGGGGACCATTACTCTATTGCTCCGCTATCCCGAACGTCCGAGTCGTACCCACTCTTTTTGCTATTATTATCACGATTCACTCCCTTCTTTTTTTTTGGGCGTTCGGATGCTAATGGCTCGGACCCCAGGATCCTCACCGGCTTCGGAACGCCGAAAGAAATGGAGGGTCGATCTTCGAAACATGGATTGGGAAGTGACTAGTGAGTGACCACCGCGGGTCGGAACGAGCACTTGAGTACCGGTCTTGGGTTATTCGTGTTCTTCATCGTGCGGACGATGTAGAGACACGGAATCAGGTCCGTTCTCCTCCCCCCTTGAGCCTACCAATCTAATCAAGGTACAACTGTAGGCGTTCTATGCAGTGTGGAGCTCGTGATAGACTGACTGATTTCATTCATTCCTTTCCATTCGCATCGTCGTCAGATATTCAAGCTTACCAAAAACACAATTTCGCCCCGACCAGGTAGAGGGGGGCCCGTTCGCGGTTCGGGGGTCTGCTGCGACGGTGTTTTTGTGATCAAGGCATCAGATCCGTGAGTTCGCTCGGGCCGTCTGCCTGGGTGCAGCGGGATGGTCTCGGTTTTTTTTTTTTGGGAAAAAACGTTTGCGTCACCAATTCAAATGCTTTGCCGCAGTGCGACGTTCTAAACCCCCAAGGACGAGAACGTAGGGTCTTCGATTCAGAGAACTCACTCCGGTTGCCAGCTTGACCACCGGCAAAGCATTGGAGAGAATTTGGTATTTTTGAGTTGGAGTTCCGAGAATCTTCCCTGTGTGGCGGGGGGGGGGGGGGGTGGTTTTGTTTTTG
>Ga0307517_10013794_pt1 | contig 10942 bp, 5 predicted proteins | sample 23_EM_MG_FD_194515 | JGI IMG/M metagenome (GOLD analysis project Ga0307517, IMG submission 194515) | Populus trichocarpa ectomycorrhiza microbial communities from riparian zone in the Pacific Northwest, United States - 23_EM | ecosystem: Host-associated > Plants > Roots > Unclassified | place...
AAATGACATATAAACCTTCTTGAACATTCACAGCAATAGTAGCTAGTGGAAGCGGTTGCCCCAGATCAATGAGGTAATCCATCCACAGAAACACCAGAGCATTGTTTACGAAGCTGTGGCTAGAAATCAAACCTATAAACATTTTGAAACAAAGCTTGATGAGCATGTTAATCTCCACTCAAAAAAGACTAATTAGCTGAACATGATCAGGAAACATCACCAAGGATGAAGAAGACGGCCTTCGTAAAATAGACATGAAGTTTGACACAGCCAGTTACTCTACAGAGGGTGCTGAAAAAACATGACGGACGCACCAGTTGAAAGTTGATAATAAGTGATATAAGGTTCCTTTGTACAGAAGTAGCCATTTCACCTAAAAATGGGCAACCCATTAGACAATATTACGCAAGACGATATTATTATATATATAGTTTAGATGACGCGAAATTGAGGAACACAAGAAATGTCAAAATCACTACTTACATGGGCAATTTCTTCTGTTTCGCTATATGATGTTGACTCACAGCACCAGGATTAATTAAGCCGTTGCTCACAAACTTGCAGGACCTGCGCAGCCTTGAAACAACGTTGCTCGCTCTTCAACACATAATGGAAGACTAAATTAATCATACAGGCTTTGATGTTGTATTTTGATTTGACATCAGTCGACTCTTGGCAACATATTATTATTACAAGAAAAGTTAAAACATGTAGGGATATAATGTAGATTTTTTTACAAAAACATTATGAATTATTACAAGAATTTTCCAATTGTTGTACCCAAAAGTAGAGCAAGGAATTTTTCCTCCTTGAGCTATCAAGCAGATATACATAAATTAATTTTCAAGATCAATTATTAACTTATATATATAAATTTCTCAAGTTAATAATAAAGTTTTAATTTGAATTTAAAGTATATAAAATTAAAAATAAATAAATTATACTATCGAAGTTGCACCCTTCCATGTTTTGTGGAATAAAATTCATCTATGATCGAATCTAAATCAATATCTTCAGCAAACTCTCGTTCAATGTAAATCATCATAAAATATACTAAAAATTCATCTTTCATTTTATTGCAAAACACGGTTTTATCATGTTTTATTGCTGAAAATGCTCGCTTTGTGATGACAATGAAAATAGACAAAGTCAAAATAAGACGAATCAACTTATCAATCAAATGATAGTGCAGCGACTTATTTATTTCAACTAAGCTTCGACATAATTCAGAAATGATAGACATATTCTAAAAGCTCTTATGATGAATCATATCAATCTAATAATGATCTATTTGAAATCTCAAATAATATATCTCATGTTCATTGAAATCTTCAGGATAAAATTTCTTAGCAAGCTTGCAAATAACATCAACTTTAAATGATTTAAAGTTGTTCTCCAGTTCTAAAGCAAAGTTAAGTTCAAGGAGTTTTATTGTCCCATCACTAAATCTAGAATTTAATTATTCTAACTAAAAATCTATTGTTGAGTTAAATATATCATAATGATAATGTTGATAAACTATAATTGATTTTTGTTATTAACATAAATGACATGTAGTTTTTTTATACAAAGTATTTATATATGGTATGTCAATCTCATATTGTGTGCAAACATATTGCACATATGCAAGGAGAAAATCAAATTCGGCATCTCTCAAAGTTTGAAGTAATGCTTTATTAGTTGGTAAAAAATAAGATATAATTAAATCAATTTTCAAGTTCACAAGTAGGAGTTCTTCATCTTTTTCAAGAAGACAATATTTTCCTTTTACCTAATAAAAGATAGACTATTCATACCTAAACTTAATGAAAATTATTCAATTTTCTTAATTAGGATTTCACTAGTATCTTATTTAGGTTATTTGCTAATAATAATTTTATCTTCCCAATTATATTTATCTTTTCTATTTTGTAAGAGAATTTATTGTAAAAGCTCATAAATTACCATATAAAATAATTAAATTTTAATAAATGTACTAACAAGATTTAATTAATAGATGTCACAAAAAAACTGGTTAATTTTTTAAATTTTAACCAAACCAAAAGTAATATATTTAATAACATCTTGCTTTTAATATCATAATATATCTCGACTAAAATTTTTTAGTCTATGTATGTGAAATCTAAAATGAATTTATATCTTTTAAAATATTAAAGATAAAGAAAAGAATATAATTTAATTAATTTTGTTGGAGTTCTCTATGAAGATATTCTTACCAATTTGTTGGATAAAATATAGATGTTTTATATAAAAACTTAATAAAAAAATTCAACAATTCAACTAGGTTTTTATTAAGTTATGCATTTTGTTTGTTTACTAAGAATTATTTTGCAATCCTAAATAATATTAGAAGAGATTACTAATGCCAAATCGAGGTTTTTATATGAGAATATATTTGGGGAAATTTAATTGAGACTCATTAGAACACTGAAATTTTTTTTTTCAGAACTTATTCAAACTATTAATTGCTACATTTATGTGTGAATTAGAATTTTGAATTATATTGAAGGTTAGGATTTAATTATTTACCTGAGCTACAGCACACCTCAGCTTTGTATACTTCTTTGCCCTTTGGTCGTACCAACGCTTTTCAAGTTGATTATGACGTCCGAATTTCCTTCTCTTAATAAAAAAAAAAAAAGAAAATTGTTAAAATATTATCTGCCTGAAAACACGTGTGCAGAGAAGGACCTGAAATCACGGAAGCAAATCAGGAGAGAGAAGGGGCCTAAAATCATGGAAGTGAAGGGGAAGAGAAAAGGCTCGCGCGTGCAAATCACTCGTCAACAAGTGAAAGGTGCTGGCTCGCTTTGGGCGGCATGTCATGTGAGGACTCAAACTGCCTCCAACGCGTATTATGAAACGCGTATAAAGATCAATGAGGGGATCAAGGGCAAATTACCATGAACACCTTTTACTCGTTTTTTCCCAACTCTTGTTTTGAAAAAATATATAAAAACAAAAAACTTTTCTGTACAATTTGGTCAGCTTTTAAAAAACTGCAGTCATTTTATAAGTTTTAGCACCTTTTCATATCTTATTTTTGTATCCAATATTTGAAAACAAAAAAAAAAGGAAATAAAAAAAGAAGACATAAAAATAAGCAAAGAAAGAAAAACGCAAAAAGTTGACTAGACTTGATAAAAAACCACCTGACCCCATATTGGCTTTAAGTCAAGTTAGCTAAGGTTTCATTGGTTCGAGAAAATTAATGTTAATGACTCTCCATTTTCATAACCACTTGAAGACTCTTTCGAACGTCAGCCATGACATCAAACAGGGTCCAAATTTCAGAGCAGGGGTATTTTCAAATTAGTTAGCTAAGAATCTCACTAGGTAGGCCAGTTTATTTGAAGAAAAAATGTTTAGTAGCAGTAGGATGGAAAGTAAATTGAAATTTTTTTTTTTAGTATTTGGTTATTTTATGAAAAAAAGCTGGAAAATAGCTTATTAATATATTTTTTTTTAATTTATTAAAATAATAAGGAACAAATCTTATAAATTAAAAAGTTGAATGAGAATGAAATTGAAAAAAATTCTAATATTATAAATTATTTCAAATAAAATAAATAATAATCAAAATAATAGAGATCAAATCTAACATATAAAAAAATTGAAAAATAATAAAATTAAAATAATAATAATTATAACTTCATAAATTATTTTTTAAAATATTTTTTATCTTAAAAATATTAAATTAATATTTTTATAATTTTTATGAATTAAATCTAAAAAATATTATTTTAATTAAAAAAATAATTTCCCTATATTACCAAATAAAAAAAAAACTCAAAGCGATAACCAATTAATTTGTATGATTGTACTGCAACAGTAAAGGAAAGTGTTTTGTCAATAAAGTGTTTTGTTAATAATGGAAGGGAAAGTGTTTTTTTTAGAATAAAGCGTATAAAGTGTATTTTTTATTATTAACTGGAATTTAGTTTTCTTGACCTATTTTTTTTTATATTTATCAAACATGAAAAAGTAAAGAAAATAGTTTCAGAAAAATAAATTCTCGAAAACAAACAAGGTAAGGTATATTTATCAAACAATGGAAATTAATAGCATGCAAGACAGTAGTGAAGTTGACATGTTCTCCAGCTAAGAAATACTGCCTTAAGAGACTCTACATACCTGATCCTTGCATGAACGCCCACTCTTGAGCAATCTCTTTGGAGCAATTGTGTAAGCTCACAGTTACTCTGCCAACCTAATTGAACACTGGAGTTCTGTCTTGCTCCAAAGAAACGATAGTGAGAGGTGTGGGATGTGCTCTCTACACTTCCAATGCCGGTAAGCCCAGTGCAGATTTATATACAGGGAAAGGCAAGAGAGTAAATTAATAAATTATGTCAAAAGAGGAAGACCATAAAAAGAGAAGACGCCAGGAAGAAACACATACAGTTTACTAAGACTAGATAGACGACTTTCGTACAGTCTTTTAAAAAAAATATATATTTATATATAAATATATTAAAATATTTTTTAAATTTTATTTTCCATATCAGCATGGAAAAACAATATAAAAAAATAAAAAAATAAATTAATTTAAAATTAAAAACTCTTAAAAACACAATTGAACTATAAAAACAAACACTACAACAAGAATTTCTGGTTGTTTTATTGGTTGGGACTGCATTTTGTTTCAGCCACATTCTTCTACCCATTTCGGTTACCTGCAATTAATGTGCTGAGTTTTGTGTGGACCTGCAACAAACTACGGTCCAAATGAGAAAACTATTGCTGCAAATCCACTACTAGTTTGCTCAAATAACATCGATCCTTGAGTTTAGCAAAAACAATATCCTTCTACGAGCAATCTTTGGCTTTTCAATTATTTTATTTTCAACATTAATTTTTAACCAGATATTTATAAACTAGTTTTTATTTAAAATTACACAATAAGAGGTGTAAAAGAGAGAGAGAGATGAAAAGGGAGAACGTTATCCAAGAAGAAAATAGACAAAAAGCTGTCAGGCTGTCCAAAAATGGAGCAAACGTGATATGCTTCTAATTGGATGGCTAAAAGCAGAGAAAGGCCAAAGTATATATTATACAATAAACCTAAAAAGAAAACGTTATTTCATTGCCGGTTAATGCGCTTCCTCTCACAGTGCACTCCGCCCCCTTTTTATTTTTATTTTTATTTTACAAGATAACTATTTTTATTTTGAAATTTTATTTTCTTTGCATATTTTTTAGAATTCCAGGTATTTGAAATGATTTTAAAGTTTAATTAGAAACCAATTTAATGAAGTAAGATTTCAATTTATAATATAAAAAACAATTGAAAGAAGGACCAAGATAAAAATAAAAAACAACCAGTCGCCTTTTCTTTTGTGTAAAAAAATTGTTTTCATCATAAAAGCTTTATTTTCTCATATTTGGTTCCTTTAGTTTTAGTCTTTTACACTTAGGTTTTTATATTGTTTATTAATAATTATAGTAGAATAACTTGGGTGTATTTTATGAGATAAAAATCTAAAGTTAATACTATTTTAAGCAATTTAAATGTCTTATTGAAAAAAATATGGTCATTGTATAAAAGTATTGAGAAGTAATAAGAGCAAAGTGTATATTTAAAGATATTTTTCTAAGTTTTGTGAAGATAAAGATATTGAAAGACAGTTCATTGTTTACTATACACCCTAATAAAATGAAATTTCAAAGAAAAACAATCAAATTATAATGGAGATGATGAAGTGTATATTGTATTCCAAGAACCACCTTATGAGTTCTTAGATTGAGTCAAATGTATTAATAGGTGTCTTATAGGTTGTTTAGGTTAACATGCCATTTAAATCTCAGAGCAAAAATGATAGTTCTACAAGGAAGAAAACACTGGAGCCAAGCAATGTATTTTGCCTACAGCCACCTTTTCCTTATTTAACATAGACTCCTATATATATTAGGGTCTCTATTTTGCTAATATTATTGCTTAAGTTTAGGACTTTGATTTATAGGAGTTATGGCTGCGGCCGAAGCGAAGAAGCGAGGGGCAGCTGACCGAAACGATAGGGGAATGAACAGCCCACTTGAGCAACTCGAACGAAAGAAAGAACAGAAAGATGAGTCTATTTTTCTATTTCCTCTTATTTTGCTGTTTATTTCGGTAAGTGATTCTCTTATTAGAATTAGGGTGGCAACTTATGAATATAAGCAGCCCCTACATTGTAGTCATTCTTGATTTTGAATAAGAATTTTTTTTTCAGTAATGTTACTCTTTACTCGTGGATTCGAGTATTGTATTCTTGTTCGTGGATTCAAACAAATAAAATAAAAAAAAAGGTGGTAGCCTTTTTTCATTGTTAGTTTTCGCTATGTCAATTAGTATCACAAGTTTATTTTATAAAAATTAAATTATAAATTATTTTCTTTATTTATGAGAAATAGATTAGTTAGTATTTTTTATTTCAAAAACTAACTATTTAGTCCTTTCCCTTCATTTTCCAATTTTTTTTTTTAAAATAGATATTATGAAAAGATGGATGAGTAAAGAAATTATTTCTTAGGATAAAGTAATAAAAAATTAAGGGTTCTCGAAAATGATAAAGTGACTCAATAGTTCATTTTTTGAAATTAAAAAACCAATAATTTATTTCTCAAACTTGAAGAATTAATTTATTATTTATTATTATTTTTTTAAAATAAGCTGGACATAGACGAGTTATGTAAAATAAAAAAATAAAAGCATTTTGATCCCGGGCCTATGAAAGCCCAAATTCCTAGCTTGGAATTAGAAGAAACCAGTAAACTAATCGGAAAAAGGAAAAGTTAGGACACGCCCCAAATATATGTACCACCGTCTTCCACACGCCGCCGTTGCTCAGACGCTAGCTGCTGCATATTGGAAAAAGGAGACTTGTTTTGTGAGAACCCATTGATCTCTTTTTAAATGGAACTGAGTGTTTGTTTGTGTGGATGTAATATTTTTTTGATTTTTTTATTAAAAGTTTCAGATTATTATTTTTTAATTATTTTGATATATTAATATTAAAAAAAATTAAAAAATATTTTAATATATTTTCAAATAAAAATAATAAACAACTATACATACAAATTAACAATTTAGATCAAACCCTTTATTTTATATCTTGAAGTCAAAAGAATTTTTAATTTTTTTTCTCATTTATTCATTTTCAATCCAGTTAAATCCCTCTCTTTTTCCTACCACACACATATTTTCAAGCTAAAATTATTGTAAATCACAGATGACCTAATCCATCCCAGAATTTTTTGTTACATGGAATTGAAAGTACTCCTATCACCCATAGCTCTAATTTTGAGAACAAGTTACCATTGCCATTCTTCCTCTCTGTCAAAAGAAATGCCAACCACAAACTTGACAGAAATTTGAAAGTACGATCACCCATAGCTCTAAATCCCACATTCAAAACAATAAACGGTGTAGGAAGATAAAAACCACAACAATTATAAATTAATTAAAAATATTTATATATATTTTACATGAGGGAGAGAATCCATTAATAATATGATATAAATCCAATGTCAACTTCTGTCCTACAGACTTCTACCAACTCTTTTGACATCTGCCAGAACACACAAGGACACAAGCATTTCAATCATCCTCAGGAACTGTAAGAACTAAATAGGGATCAATACTGGCCTGGTTAGACTTGTTCAACTAGGCAAAAGCATCTTCATCTTTTTTAACTTGATCTTCATCTTTACTCATCTGACCTTCTTCTTGCTGCTTCTGCTCTTTTTTCTTGGGTTCTATTTTCTTTTCAGGCTCTTTTGCTGGTCCTACTGCAATTATTTCTGCGTGAAAGAACTTTCTCAATTGGCACATGATGACCACTGGATCAATTCCGTCCCCTATCACCGTCATTTTATTTGCCTTCCTGTCAACGGATACTGAATCCACCCCTGCAAATTTGCAAATACAACACCCAGTTCTGTCAAAATTTGAACTACAATCTTGTTTTCGGAAAGGGAAAAAAGAAAAATATAATGAGCCGAAGCCACTATTTGCAGAATCCCACCATAAACTAGAGATGCACCAGGGTGAAGAGAGCATCACTAAACACCACCTGGACAGCATAAAATCCTCAAGGAACACCCCAAAACCAACTACAAACACAAATTCCAAAACCCTCTAGATCCACACTAGGAGAGCATCAACCGCCCAAACAGAACAAACCACCACCACCACCACATACCCTAAACAACATGCACACTCCATAAACCCAAAGTCACCCTTCCTCAAAATCAATCCATCATCATGTAATCCCCCAAATGGCAACAGATACCTTCAAAACCACAGAGCAGCTTTATTTAACCTAAACGACGAAATGCCAGATTGACCTAGGTAGAGCTTTGGATTGAATTGGATTGCAGGAAAACCAAGCTAGATGTTATGGTCATTGAATTAATGGGTTTGTTTGTTGTATAACATAAAGCTGCCATAACTTTCCTAGTTCCTGTGCAGCTTTCTTTAATATCAGAACATATAACAACAACTCACACCAATCCCTTAGCTCTTGTAGGATTAATCAATCAGTTGGACTAGCATAAATTTGCTCAGACACCAAGAATATTCCGTAAGGATCCACTCTATCACCTTGCAATTCAACAACTCAAAATCCACTTCAATCTCCATCCCCCCCTCCCCATTCCAGCAGTAAAATCTGAGATCATATACTGTCTCTCTTGCACCACAACACCCCCCATACTTCTTTTCCAGTCTGTTATCAGTATAGCCTGCATCCATCTTATTGACAGGCATATAGAGCCCTGCCAAAGATCTGTGATAAGACTTCTTATGTAGTTCCACAAGTGGACATACAGATTTGATCTGAACTTGTCAAAGTCAAACAACAGCTCAGGCCCCCAGATATCATCATAAAATATTCTGAGCATTATTTGCCATTTGAAAACAAGAACTTGAAGTCATTTGCTGTCTTTCTTGCCCAACAAACTCTCACAAAGACTAGTATTGATAAACCATCTGTTATTATAGATGTCAAAAAAGATATCCTCTACTTTGTTGGACTCCTCCACGTATGCAAGCAACACTAGCCCATTATGAAGATAACTCGGAACCGTTTACTCAATTCATGCAATTGCACATTTTTAAAACATATCAATTGGTTCTCAAAACATAGCAGTATAATCCATCTTCCACAGTACAAAATACCACAATTCTTCTACAAAGTGGCTCATGTGTGGGCTCAATTTCTGCAATATACTTACTAACAAATTGAAAACAGACAAAATAGTTGCTCAAACAAGCCATTACTGTCCTCCAACAAATTCACACCACACGGAACAACAAGTTCAACAACACAATCAATGAAACCTTGTTGAGCCCTTCTTTCACCTAATTGTCTGTTGCTTCTTACTAATCTCCAAATTAAATTCACCATCATCTTGATTAATCTTTCTATTATCTTCCACTTCATCATCTTTTGTTTATTCTTCAAGAATGATTCTGCTAAACACTCTAAAATTGAAATCTAAAAATTGCCTTCAATCTCAGACTCAAAGATCAACTTCTCGAGGAATTTGGCAAAATATCTTCACCAAAGATTTCAGGGTCTGACAAACATCTGTCATCTGTGTCTGATCGAGTCCCTTTTTCTACTGATTTCTTGCCCTTCAGTTGCAAGAATCAAAATCCCATTTAATTTGTCAAATCTTTCTTCATTGATGGATCATCCAATTTTTTTTATTATCAAACCACTTATTGCACATACAAGTTTTCTTTTTTAAAATCAAAATAAGCATAGAATAGAAGATTCTAATACCTTCCAGAATAGAAGTTGTCTTAATGATCTTGGTCATAGTTTTCTGATCATGGACATCAACTTTCAACACTAATTTCTGTCCGAGCGAAAAAAAAATCATATTTTGCTACAGATCAAAATCCAGATAATCAAGACATAGTGATTCCCTGAAAATTACAGGGAAAAAAGAGACCAAGAATCCCATAGAAACCATTAACAAATTACACTGAGGTTTTCCATAAATATATATACATAAAAAACAAGACACCTCATAATTAACTCTCACCTGCAGCATTCCTATAAAGCTTTGAGAGAATTAAACTACAATCGACTTCGAAAGCTGAGGCGAGCGAGGGGGTTCAGAGAGTGAGGCTGCAAGAAGAGATAACTTTGAGTTAAAGACAAGGCTTATTAGTTGAATTTTTTTTATGCGATTGGTCCCTAAACAGATAAGTTGCTTAATTCAACCCTTATACTCGAAATCCATCTCAAAGTTAAAAAATCCAACCCAGCCCGATGTGTTAATCCAGATCTAGCCAACTTGATATATAAATCAGTTTAGCTAATTGAAAAAAATTGACTTGGTTCTTCCCTTAAAAACTTGAGTTCATTCATTAACCAATTAACCTAGTTAAAACTTCATTTATTTTTTTAAATTTTCTTTAAAATAACATAATTTTAATTTTGTTTAAAATTAATTTATTCATGTCAACTCTCCTTAGAAATCGGTCTTGGACGAATAGACCCGGTGATGTAAAATTATATTTGAAGAAACAATGAAAAGCTAAAGAAAATGATAAATAGGTTAAAGGATAAAAAAAAAAAAACTAAAATAAAATTTATATTCTTAAAAACAAGATGAAAAAATTAAAATCTTAATTTGGTAATATGAGAATCAAAAGAGAGTAAAAAACAGTACAAAATAAAATCATCTTTTAAAAAACTACTTACTTGTGGTGGGGTATATGTATTTTCTTTTGGACTAAAACATTGAACAACTTAATAACCACCGTTTTTCTTAGATTTTATTTTTTATATATACTTATCTATTTTTTATATTTTTATTTTTCATCTATTTCTTAAAATATTTAAATTATATTTCTCTATTTTACTTCCTTTTTAATTTTATTTTTTCTCTATTTTTTATTTATATTTTCAAGTTTACTACTATTTTCTCTCTCTCTCTCTCTCTC
>Ga0307517_10013795_pt1 | contig 10940 bp, 11 predicted proteins | sample 23_EM_MG_FD_194515 | JGI IMG/M metagenome (GOLD analysis project Ga0307517, IMG submission 194515) | Populus trichocarpa ectomycorrhiza microbial communities from riparian zone in the Pacific Northwest, United States - 23_EM | ecosystem: Host-associated > Plants > Roots > Unclassified | place...
CGGCATGATGCGCAATGCCGTTTGCCGCGATTTGGTTGAGCACCTTCGCCGAGGCGCGCTTACCGTCCTCCTCCCAGCCTTGAACGGTGCTGCCAGCGGTTTCGTACCACGCGCCGAACGCGGCGCGGGTGAGAGAGCGTTCTTCGCGGAAGCGGCGGATCTTGGTGCCTGCTAGTGTCGTTGTCATGCGACACGATTACCCTGATAGGGTAAATTGCGCAAGATCGATGTAGTGCGATGGATCGGGAAAAGTAGTTTCCGGGGTAAGTTGCCCGTCGTCACCCCGGCTTCGTGCCGGGGTCCACCGCGCGGCAAGCGACAAGCGAGAGTGTCTTGCGCGGCGCGGGAGGTATCGTGGACCCCGGCACGAAGGCCGGGGTGACGATTGGGTTAGGCGGCTGCGGGCGCCCAATTGCCGTGGAACCCCGGTGGCACCCGGTGAGGGATGCGGATGTTGGCGACCGGTGCAGCCTCGAAGTCCCGCGCGTCGATGATCGCCAGATCGGTGGTCTCGTTGGGCAAGTCGATCACCAGCCCCACCAGCCAACCATCGCCTTCAGGCGCGTCGTCGGCGCGCGGGACGAAAACGAACTCGCCGGGATAGCGGCCGGGGCCGAAATCGTGCGTCTGCTTGGCACCTTCAGCAAGGTCGTGCTTGTAGAGCTTGGTGTCGCCGATCGCGAAGTCGCCCGCGGGCAGACCCATCGTGAACGCGTAGTGATACGGCTGGCCGAAGAAGCGCTCGTCGGGGCGCGGGAATTCCTGCGGGGTGGCGTCGATCGTCTTGCGCTCGACGGTCTTCGCGACCGGATCGATGACCCAGCGCTCGAGCCCGAGCGACTGGCCCGCCGGCCCGCCGGTCATCTCCGCGAACATCGTGTCGTAGACGCAGGCGTCGAGCACCACCCGGCCGTCCGCCATGTCGAAGGCGTTGGCGACGTGGAAAATATAGATCTGCGGGCAATCGACCCAGATTACCTCGTCCGCCCCGCCGTCACGCGGGAGGAGGCCGATGCGCGCCTGATGCTCGGGATTCCAGCGATACGGGAAGCTGTGCCCACCGATCAGCGCCTTCATCGAGAAGGTGACAGGCAGATCGAGGATCAGCGCGTAGCGCGCGGTAATCGCGCAATCGTGGATCGACGGGCCGTGCTTGACCGGGATAGCGACCTCGCGTGTCACCTTGCTGTCGGGGCCGATGACGACATGGCGGACCTCGTCGGGGACGGTCGCCTCATAGCAGATCGCGTGATGTTCGCCGGTGGCCGGATCGAGGTGTGGATGCGCGGTGAAGCTGCCCATCAGCGTGTCGTCGAACGGGTTGTAGGTCTGCTCGTCGAGATTGTCCGACAATTCGACCGGATAGCTGCCCGCCTCGACCAGCGCCCAGGTGCGGCCGCCGATGCCCAGCACGTTGGTGTTGACCGTGTCGAACCCGCCATGCCGCGGGCCGGGCGCGTGGGGCATGCCGGTTTCCGCCTCGACACGCTTCGAGCGGATCCAGCGGTTGCGATACCATAGCGCCTTGCCGTCCTGGAGCGCGATGCCGTGGACCATGCCGTCGCCGGTGAACCAGTGATAGCCCTTCGCCTCGGGCGCGGCCGGGTTGGGGCCGATGCGCAGATAGCGGCCGTCGAGCTCGGCGGGGATCGTGCCGATGACAGGCAGATCCTCCAGCGTCAGCTCGGCCTCCATCGGCTTGTGGATGCCGGTCAGGAACGGGTGATCGGTGCCGGGCATCCGCTTGCGGTTGAACTCGGCGACGACGCCGATCCCCTTGGTGACGGTGCCGCGGATTGCATTTTCGATGACACTGGCCATGACTGGTCTCCGACTCGAAGTTTATGGCGTAAACATAGCAAGCATGATAACAGTGTCAACATGAAAGAATCAAAGAGCGCTAAAACGAGTTATCATCACGGCGACTTGCATAGCGCGTTGCTGGCCGAAGGCCTGCGTATGCTGGAGGAACGCGATGACGACGACTTATCGCTGCGCGAGATCGCGCGCGCAGTCGGGGTCAGCGCGACCGCAGTGTATCGGCATTTCCCCGACAAGGAGGCGCTACGTGGTGCACTGGCCGCGGCGGCGTTCGACCGAATGGGCGAGGCGCAGCGCGCGGCCGCTGCCGAATTCGATACCGTGCACGAACAATTCCAGGCGATGGGACGCACCTATGTCCGCTTCGCGCTCGATCACCCGGCGCTGTTCCGGCTGATGGCGTCGATGCCGCCGCACGACGATCTGTTCGATCTGGACGCCGAGGATGACGACGAGGCGGCGAAGCTGCTACGGGCCTATGCGCGCAAGATCGCGGGGAAGGGCGCGACTCCGGAGACGGTGCGGACGATCGCGATGCGGTCCTGGGCGCTGGTCCACGGGCTCGCGGTGCTGATGATCCAGGGCTATGTCCCGCGCGACGAAGCGCTGATCGACGCGGTGGTTGATACGCGGGCGCTGGGAATGGGGCGGCCTCAATAACCCGCATCGAGATCGACGACATTCTCCATCGGCCGCCCGCTCACGAACGCGTCGATGTTGTGCAGGAACAAGGCGGCGGCGCGGGGGAACATTTTGGTCTGGCTGCGGCCCGATAAATGCATCGTGATCAGGCAATTGGGCGCGGACCAGAGCGGGTGGTCGCTGGGCAGCGGCTCGGGATGGGTCGGGTCGAGGAACGCGCCGGCGATCCTTCGCCCGTTGAGCGCGTCGAGCAGCGCGGCCTCCTCGATCATGTCGCCGCGGGCGATGTTGATCAGCCACGCGCCCGGTTTCATCGCGGCGAGCTCGGCGGCGCCGATCATCGCCTTGGTCGCGTCGGTCGAGGGCGCGGCCAGGATCACCCAGTCGAATTCGCCGAGCTTTTCCTGCCACTGATCAGGTTGGAGCGTCCCGCCGCGGCCCGACCGGGTGACGCCGGTCACCGCCACCCCGAACGCCGCCAGCCGCTCGCCGATCAGCTTGCCGATCGCACCCATCCCGACGATCAGCGCACTGGTTTCGAACAGCTCGATCTGGCCGGGCGCCTGGAGCGTCCATTCGTGCTTGGCCGCGACGAGCACGCCCATCACCGCATATTCGGCGACCGCCAGCGCGTTGATGCCCGTCCCGTTGGTGACGATCGTGCCGTTCGCGCGCAACCGGTCGAGATCGAGAAAGTCGATTCCTGCGAAGATCGTCGACAGCCATCGAAGCTTGGTCGCCTTCGCCACCGCTTCGCCGGTCCACACACCGCGTTGCATGTCGACCCAGGCGATGTCGGCGTCGACGATCATCGCGCTCGCCTCCTCGCGGCTGGCGAACCACGACACCTCGATGCCGGCGGGAAGCTGCTGTTCAAGTATCGGACGCGCGAGCGCAGGAAGGACGGCCTTCACGCCGTCGTCCGCTGATAGCGTCTGGCGAACTCGTCGTCGGACATGACGAGGTAGCGGATCATGTCGATGAACGCCCAAACGCCAGTGATGATCACGCCGACAAAGGTGCAGGTGAGGATCAACATGACGACGCCCGACCCGACCCGCCCGAGATAGAAGCGGTGCACCCCGAACACGCCGAGGAAGAAGGCGAGCAACGCGGCGACGATCTTGTTGCGGTCGGTCTGCGGCGCCACGGGCCTGGCGGAATAGGTGCCGGGCTGGCGATAGATTCGCCGCGCGTTTCGCCCGTCGGCCTCGAAGTCGATCTGCGCGCCCACGGAAGGTCCGACGCGGTCGGCCCAATCGTCGGGGCGGAACACGTAACGCTGGCCGTCCTCGGCCGAAATCTGGCCATCGCCGGTCGCCACATCGACCCCGAGCACCTGTCCGCGCATCTTAATCCCCGAATCGGCTCACAATATCGGCTTCCAATCCCATCCCAGCGGGTCGCCGTCCATCACTTCGACACCGGCGGCGGTCAGCTCGTCGCGGATGGCGTCGGATCGCGCGAAGTCCTTCGCCGCGCGCGCTTCGCGGCGATCGGCGAGGCGGGCGGCGATGGCGGCTTCGGTGAGTGTCGCGGATGCGGGGCGAATGCGGAGGTCCGACCTCTTTAATCGAAGCAGATTTAGACCGAGGACCATATCCATGCTGGCAATCAGGCGAAGCCTAATATCAGGCTCTACCCCGGACGCCGCGACGACGCCCTCAAGATTCGGCAGCGCTTCTGGCGTCATAAGATCGTTTGATACGGCAACATCAAATCGTTCGAGGCGAGACGTAGGGGCTATCTCCAAACCCGCTTCGATCGTAGCGCGGTCGCCCGCTGCAACCGCACTCTCCAGCCAAGCGGGTATGGGCGATTTTTCACGCAAGGCCTCGATACCAATTACCAGCCTTTTCAGGCGGGTTAGCGCAGAAGCGAGATTTTCATCCGAAAACTCCAACTCCGATCGGTAATGAGCCGATAGGCACATCAGCCGATAGGCGAGGGGATGCACGCCGGCATCGATCAACGTCTGGAGTGTGCGGAATTCGCCGCTCGACTTCGACATCTTGCCGCTGCGCTCGACCAGAAAATTGTTGTGCATCCACCAGCGCGCGCCCGTGTCGGAGCAGTCGCAAAACGCCTGGTTCTGCGCGATCTCGTTCGGGTGGTGGATTTCGCGGTGGTCGATCCCGCCGGTGTGGATGTCGAACGGCGAGCCGAGATATTTCTCGCTCATCACCGAGCATTCGAGGTGCCAGCCCGGCGCGCCCTTGCCCCATGGGCTGTCCCATTCCATCTGGCGCTGCTCGCCGGGCGGTGACGCACGCCAGATCGCGAAGTCCTGCGGGTGGCGTTTGCCCTCGACCGTCTCGATCCGGCCCTCGCGAACGTCGTCCTGATTGCCGGCGAGACGCCCATATTCGGGCACGGTCGAGACGTCGAAATAGAGGCCCGATTCCAGCTGGTAGCAGTGCTTCGCCGCGATCCTCTCACCGAACGCGATCATCTCGGCGATGTGGTCGGTGGCGACCGACCAGCGCGACGGCTCGCGGATGTTGAGATCCTTGAGGTTCTGCCAAAACGCCTCGGTGTAATGTTTGGCGATGTCCCAGATGCTCTTGGCGCTGGCGCGGGCGGCGGCTTCCATCTTGTCGTCGCCGGCATCGGCGTCCGAGGTCAGATGCCCGACATCGGTGATGTTGATGACGTGGGTGAGCGGATATCCCTTCCACGTCAGCACGCGGCTCAGCGTGTCGGTGAAGACGTAGGCGCGAAGGTTGCCGATATGCGCGTAATTATAGACCGTCGGTCCGCACGAATAGACCCGCACGTCGGCGGGATCGATCGGCTCGAACAGCTCGAGCGAGCGTGTCAGGCTGTTATAGAGGGTGAGCGGTGCGCCAGAGGACATGCCGCGCGGCTTAGCGATCCGCTAAATAACACGCAAACGGGGCACGGCGCTGTCCAGGCTGCCGTGCCCCCGCCTCGCTTCGGGGTGCTCCTCGGGGGCGTTTCCTACCGGGCGATGCCGATGATGGCGCTGCCTGTGTAGCCGGCAGCCACGCTGCCGGTCAGGGTCGGCGTCTGCTGGGCGATCTGCGCGGACGTATTGTCACTGAACACGTTGTCCGACGACAGCGTGATGCTGCGGAAATTGCTGGCGCTCGACGGGTAGGTCGCGGTGTCGGCATAGACCGTGGTGCACACCGCGCTTGGCAGCGCGAGCTGGGACACCAGGCTGGCGAACCGACCGCCGGTCGCGGTCGCCAAGCTTGAGAACACCTCGAAATGGATGTGCGGCCAGCGCCCCGAATAGCAGCCGGGGAAGATCAGCGTGAAGGTCACCTGGCCGTTGGCGTCGGTCACCTGGACACCGCGCAGATAGCTTTCGGCGGGCGCCGTATAGAGCGAATAATTGCCCTGCCGGTCGCAGCACCAGATGTAGACGGCGTAGCTCGCCAGCGGCGCGCACGCGGCGTTTACGTTGACGACGGTCAGCGTCAGCGTGAGCTGGACGCCGGCGGCAGTCGTGGTGCTCGTGCCCAGGAAGCTCGATCGGATGTCGCTCCGGACGATGCCAGTCGCGGTCAGCGCATTGCTGGTTGATCCCGACGAGGTGTTGGTGCCGTCGGCGGGGTAGGGGCCGTTGGTCTCTGTCGGATCGACGATGCAGCTGCCGGTGCTCGTTGCGGTTGGGGTTGGCGTCGGGGTAGCCGTGGCGGTTGCAGTCGGCGTGGGGGTGGGTGTCGGTGTTGGCGAGGATGTGCCCGTTACCACTGCGACTCCGGAGCTGCCCGACTCGCCGCAGGCGGTTACGAGCGCGGCGGTGCCGGCGCCGGCGAACCATTTGAGCGCGCGGCGGCGGGCGACCAACGCCTCCATCCGCTCCAGGTCTTCGGCCAGGCTGTGGCCGTGATCGTTGTCGTGATCGATCGTTTGCATCGTGCTTCCTCCTCGAATGACTGGAGGAATGCGGGGAGGTTCGCGCGCTGGTATGTCGTCATGTCGCCCGATTGTTGCGGAATGTTTCAGCCGATCGGCAGCGTCACAGTAGCGCGCGCCCCGCCGCCCGGGCGGTTGGCCAGCGTCGCATCGCCGCCATGGCGTCGCGCGATCGAGCGGACGATGGCGAGACCGAGGCCGGCGCCGCCGGTCTCGCGGTTGCGCGACGGGTCGCCACGGACGAACGGCTCGAACAGGCGCTCGGCCTGCGCCGGGTCGATCCCCGGCCCCGCATCGTCGACCGTAACGCTTGCGATTCCGTCCGCGGCGGTCCAGCCGAGCATCGCGTTGCCGCCGTAGCGCGCGGCGTTGTCGATCAGATTGGCGAACAGCCGCCGCAGCGCCGCCGGGTCGCCGCGCACTACGGCACGCGGGCCGGGCTCGATCTCGACCCGCCCGCCGGCGACCGCCATGTCCTCGACCAGGCTGTCGAGCAAACTACCCAGATCGACCCGGGCGTCGGCGCGGATGGTCATGTCGTCGCGCGCAAAGCCGATCACCGCGCCGATCATCCCGCGCATCTCGTCCACATCGGCGGCGGCGCGCGCGCGCGCATCGTCGGGCAATTGCTCGACCCAGAAGGCGAGGCGTGACAGCGGCGTGCCGAGGTCGTGCGCGATCGCTGCGAGCATCGTGGTGCGCCCTTCGGCGTGGCTGGCGAGGCGGCTGTGCATCGCCTTGAGCGCCTCGCCCAGCTCCGCCACCTCGCGTGGGGCATTCGCCGGCAACGCGTCGAGCGGCGCCCCCGCAGTCGCCCGCGTCGCTGTCGCCGCGAGCTCGCGCAAGGGCCGCGAGATCGCGCGCGTGATCACCCAGCCCATCGCGGACAATACCACCAGGAGCACCGCCATCGTCACGATCGTCGCCCAATGCCAGCGGGTCAAGAACGCCGGTGGCGGCGTGAAGGCGATCCGCCAACTGCTCCCGATCTTCGCCCCTGCGACGAACGGCGCGGCGAGACCGTCGGGCGGCACGTCGCGGGCGGGGTCGCGATAGACGATCGCGTCGCTGTCCGGCACGCCGAGCTCGAACGCGAGGAGGTGCGAGAAAGCCGGGTCGCGTTGCTCGCGCGGGTGCGGGCGAGGGGCCGTTGCGCTGGTAATGACGCGAAGCTGCCATTCCGCCATCGTCGCGGGCGCCTTGGCGCCTCTCAGCAGGGCAGCGATCGACGCGATCGGTTGCGGCGCAGGCTTGGGCGGTGGCCCCGAGAACGTGACCGCGAACAGGGCGATCGTCGCCACCGCGACCGACGTGACGACGAGCGCGAGGATCGACCAGACGATCGAGCGGCGGGAACTAGCGACGGTCAACATCGGCGCCGAACAGATAGCCTTCGTTGCGGACGGTGCGGATCAAATCGTCGTCGCCGGCGCGTTGCAGCTTGCGGCGCAGCCGGCTGACCTGGACGTCGATCGCACGGTCGAAATGCTCAGTATTCACGCCCCGCGACAGATCGAGCAACTGATCGCGCGTCAACACGCGGCGGGGCCGCTCGACAAAGGCGAGCAGCAAGCGAAACTCGCCGTCGGACAGGTTGATGATCACGCCGTCGGGATCGGCCAGCTCACGCGCGAGGGGGTCAAGCTTCCACCCGACAAAGCGATACAGCGTGCGCCCGTCGCGCGGCTTCGTCTCGCCGCCGCCAGCGTTGCGGCGCAGGACTGAGCGTACGCGGGCGAGCAATTCGCGCGGGTTGGCGGGCTTGGCGAGGTAATCGTCGGCGCCCAATTCGAGCCCGACCACCTTGTCGATCTCGGTCCCCACCACCGACACGATGATGACCGGCGGCGCGGTTGCGGGGGCGAGCCCACGCAGGATCGTCAGGCCGTCCTCGCCGGGCATCATCACGTCGAGCACGATCAGGTCGTAATCGTTCACCGCCATCGCCTCGCGCATGGCGGCGCCGTCGGCGGCGGTGTCGACGATATAGCCATGCCCCGTCAGGAACGCGGCGGTCAGCTCGCGGATGCCGGGGTCGTCGTCGACGATCAAAAGGCGAGTGATCAACTCCACGTGGTGGGCGGCTTGCAACATCCTGGCGAGGTGACGTGCAAGCGTATCCACGACATTGCACCGCTGCAACAATTGCTCGTTCGTCGCGGGCTGTGGATTTTGGGCCACAGGGGCCGGCGTTTGCCAGAAAAGCCATGCACCCGGTTGAAGCGGCTCTGATCCATGTTTATCGCGCTCGATTCATAAAAACGTCGCACTCGTCCAACGGAAGTTATGATCAAGCGAATTATCGGCCTGCCGAACTGCATGAAGGGCCGCCATGAGCGCAGCGAGCGCCATATCACGCCCGACGGCGACACCTATGTCAGTCGCTGCTCGCATTGCGGGGTGCGGCTCCGCCGCCGCGCCAAGCGCGATTGGGTCGTCGATCGCGTCTGATCCCGGCGCTTGCCTTTATGCCGGTCGTTTGTTAGGGGCCGCGCTCTTGCGGCGCTGACCCTGTCTGCGGCCGCGATACTCATTTCGATTCGGAGTTGACGGGTTTTATGCAAATCATCGTGCGCGATAACAATGTCGATCAGGCGCTTCGGGCTCTCAAGAAGAAGCTCCAGCGCGAGGGCGTGTATCGCGAGATGAAGCTGCGCCGTCATTACGAAAAGCCGAGCGAGAAGCGCGCCCGCGAGCGCGCCGCCGCGGTTCGCCGCGCGCGCAAGATGGATCGTAAGCGGATGGAGCGCGACGGGGTCAAGTAAGACCCTCGTGTTCGGGGCTTGCCGCCGGCGAGCCCCCCATCTACCGACTGCGTGTCCCGGCCGCGCGCAAGCGGCCCATCCCGTCGAGGCTGCTTTTCATGACCGTGACCGCCGTTCCGCTTCAGCCCGTCAAGCGCAGCTATCTCACCTGGTTGTGGATCGGCATCGCCGTTCTCGTCATCGGCGCTTTTCTGCTCGCGCGGCAGGGCGACGATTATTGGGCGAAGTCGCAGCGCGGCTGGTTCGGCACTGACTCGGCGATCAAGACGACTGCGTCGGGTCTGCAATACAAGATCCTGACCCCAGGCGCTGGTCCACATCCCACCGATTCGGACGTCGCGCTGATCAATTACGAAGGCAAGCTGCGCTCGGGCGTCACCTTCGACAAGTCGCAGCAGCCCACGCCGATGCCCGTCGCCAAGGTCGTCCCCGGTTTTTCCGAGGGGCTGAAGCTGATGAGCAAGGGCGCCAAATTCCGCTTCTGGCTGCCCGCCAAGCTTGCCTATGGCGAAAAGGGTGGCGGCCCGATCCCACCCAACGCACAGCTGGCATTCGACGTCGAGCTGATCGAGTTCCTGCCCCAGGCGGTGCTCGACCAATATCAGCAGCAGATGATGATGGGCGGCGGTGGTGCCGGTGGCGCTCCGGGCGCCGGCGGCCCTCCGGGCGGCGCCGCACCGCCGCCAGGGATGTAACGTCGGCGACTGACATCGGATCGCACGAAGCCGGCCTGTATTCGGTGACCGCAGCGTGGCTATCCCGTTGACTGGAATCACCTGGTAACGGACCATCGAATGAAGCTTCTCAACTCTATCGTCCCCGATCGGGCGGATCGCGTTCCGTTCCTGATTTTTATACTTTTTGTCGCCGTGCTCGCTATCGCTGGTGGCGGATCGCGAGCTGACATCCTTGGCCAGGCGGTCGTGCGCGGCGCAGCGGTTGCGGCGTTGATCGCGGTCGTGTTGACTGGTCGGAGCCTTCTTACATTCGACTATCGCATGGTCGCGCTGCCGCTGGCCGCCATCGCCTTATTAATCGCGATCCAATTGGTGCCGCTTCCGCCGGAGGTTTGGACCAGTCTTCCGGGCCGAAGTTTGTTTGCGACCGTCTCGCCGGCCGCGGGCCTCCCGCAACCATGGCGACCGCTCAACATCGTACCCGACGCCGGCATCAATTCGCTTTTTTCCTTGCTGGCGCCTGCCGCCATGCTGCTGATCGTTGCGTCCTTGACCGGGCGAGGATGCGATCGGTTGCAGATGCCGGTCCTGATATGGATCGTCGCCAGCGCGTTGGTGGCATTGGTTCAGGCGGCAGGAATGATGCCGGACAATCCTCTGATCAATGCCGTCGGTGATAATGCTGGTTTTTTCGCCAATCGTAATCACCAGGCATTATTTTTGGCGATAGGGATTGTCCTGGCATTTTTTTGGGGCTTCGATCGCGAAGCGCATTGGCGCAACCGACGAATGTGGCTGGCGATCGCGATGGCCATATTGCTGTTCATGTCTATTTTGATCACGGGATCGCGATCGGGGATGCTGTTGGGCATCTTTGCATCGCTGGTTGGGTTGCCGTTCGCGCAACGAAGTCTACGGGTGCCCGGTTCGCGGAGGCGCATCATCGTTGTGATGACTGCGGCAGTCACATTGATAGGCCTTACGACCTATTTGAGCATTTATGCCGGTCGGGCGTTCTCGATTGACCGAGTGGCAACGTTGTCGATTGAAGATGAGTTCCGGCTTCGTGCGCTGCCCACCGTGTGGCACATGGTTCAAACCTATTTTCCGGCAGGGGCGGGCTTCGGTACCTTCGATTCGGCATTTC
>Ga0307517_10013796_pt1 | contig 10940 bp, 14 predicted proteins | sample 23_EM_MG_FD_194515 | JGI IMG/M metagenome (GOLD analysis project Ga0307517, IMG submission 194515) | Populus trichocarpa ectomycorrhiza microbial communities from riparian zone in the Pacific Northwest, United States - 23_EM | ecosystem: Host-associated > Plants > Roots > Unclassified | place...
ATCCTCTCGAGCTTTGTCGTACGCCGATGACCACTTGGCGCCCTCCCTCAAGATCCAATAGGCTGGTATTGGGATCGACTTGATTCTCGCTCTGGCCCCATGTTCCGCCACCGTTCCCACAACATCCCCACTCTCCTCTAACTCTGGTATCCACACAAACCTCGAATCCAGCGATTCTAACTCCTCCTGCGAGACTTCCAACGAAAGGTCGCGCTTGCCGAGCAGACCGAGCTTGAGAGGTAGCTGTGTGAGTTTCCGGAGTATTCGTATGCTGATCGTGCGGTAGAGGGTCCAGCTCTTTCTGGGCCTGTTGGATCGCCAAGAATAGTAGGTTAACCAGTACGGAAGCTGGATGAAGATCATGACGAGGAAGAAGCAGAGGAGATAGATGATCTTGAAGGGTTGGTGATGGAGGAGTGGGGCCATGGTTGGCCTGGAGGGTGACCGGTGAACAGGGAGGGTTCCCGTTCAGGTTGTGGGGCGAAGCGAGGTCAAAATGGCATTGCCATGCGACTGGCCGGATCAACCGCGGATGTCTTCGCTGCGGTCTTCGGTTTCGCCTTGTCCGACAATTACTCCGGTCCGAGACAATCGCCCGACACTGTATCTTCCCTTCTTACTGAAGAACCTAGCGTTGGGCCCGTAGGTCATCGCACGTCTCAGCAGCTCGACTTGTTGGAGCCGTGGCTCATATGCAACACAGCGACAGGACGGGATTGCAGGTGGTTCGTGGGTGGCCATGGTCACCCGTGCCGCGGCCCCGGTGTAACCAAGAGCCCCGGAGAAGCGGGGAATGGTCGTCGCCTTAGCATTTCTCTGGAACGGTGGTCCGTGGAAGAATCACTTATTTCTTAACCTCTGCGATCACCCGCCTCACCGTTGAGACTTGCGCTGAGACCTTCGTCATTCCCTTCGCACTGGTGGACATACACCATCCCGGGACATCAATATAAATCTCCTTTGTCGGTTCAACTCTCTACACCATCACGACCAGCAGGGATGAGGGACTTCCCCCAAGAACTTGTGGACGAGGCAGCTGGTAGGCTTTTCGACCTCGTTGGAAGAGGCCATTACTACCGAGGCCCCAGCACGTGTCCCCGCGACTTTTCCAGGGTCGTCAATGGCGTTTCTGACTACTCGTTGGTGTCAAGAGCATGGGTTGTTCCTACGCAGAAACACCATTTCAATTTCCTCAACCTTGATCATCCAAGCAAGATGGAGAAGTGGTGTGCATGCTTTGAACCTGATCCCAATGGCATATTGTGTTATGTCCGCCGCTTGTTCTTACAGGCCGTCGAGCTACCATATTTTGAGGGTTTCAAAGAGCATCTACTTGCTTTTACCTAGGTAGAGTGTCTGATGGTTGCGTATTCTAACTCCCTTCCATGAAATAGTCCCCACAGATGGGGTCCAGGTTGGTTGAGTTGCAACTTAGCAGATAATCAGCCACACTGCATGACGTCACCTCTCTACTGCCCACATTCCCCCAGTTGAACAACCTCGAAATCTACAACCTGGTACCAATGGACAAGGATGAGACAAATCTACCCCACTCCCAAGTCCCATTTCTTTAAGGTGCTAATTGCTCAACTTTGTATCCCAACTATTTTGGAAGCTACCCTGGCTGGCTGCTCAATTGGAGATGGATATGGAATGTGCCCTGGACCGGCTGGACTTTGTAAACCAATGGTTTGTCTCCTCCCATCCAACATGGAATGATCTGACAATGTTCTGGAATTATCACCATGGTATGTCTGGACCAAAGTAACATGGTTTATATCAGTTTGTCTCACTGACTGAGTTTCCCTCCAGCCCCCATCTCCAGTGAACCTACCTCATTGAATACCTTGCTGTGTGCTGTGCTTTGATCATTGAAAATCCTTGTGCTGCCCTTTGCCAAAACTCTTCTTCAACCTTGTCACAACTTGCAAAGGTCACCTTGGACCTGAGCAGTGAGGACTACATGGATACACCAAAGGTGGACAGTTGTACATGGGAGGTGATAGGGAAGCATCTTTCTCAACTTGCCAGATGGTACAATGAAGCACACCATACAAAAATGGTAGTGGAGATGCTACTCAGTAGGTATGTATGGGATCAGGGATGCAAGAAACAGATCAAGGTCATGGGAACTTTCAGTGACAAGGGGTTTATGCCCAAGCTGAAGGAGGAGGTGGAGGTTATGATTAGCTGTTGAGTGGGTGTGGAGATTTTGTAACTTCAGTAGGGTCTACCTTTAATTTAAGCTTCAGCACCCATGCATTGACCTTTTGAGGGGTCAATATGCCAGAGGGCTTCAAAATGATGAAGATATCCAAGTGCTACATTCTCTCAGTAAGGGATCCTGGTCCCTCTTGATGGTTTTCCATCATGGAGTGCCTCATGCTAGCAGGCTCATGCCCAGTCAATGTGCTGGCTGGAGAACCACAAGCCACACTGTGATTTTCTGGCTAGTACACTCCCTCAGTTATGTCATTGCAACTTATAAGAAAACTGTCATTGAAGGTGCACATTATTCAGATGAACACAGTTACAGGAAAATATACAAATATAGATCTCCACTAAGAAAGCATATGACTAAGATCCAGAATCAAGACTTCTCCTGATTCATAACCAGCAATCAGATAGTGACCATCCCACTGTGTGGCAGAAGGTCTTGCAAATGGACCATATAACTGGAAAACCACCTTTCCAGTAAGCCTATCCTCAATCCCAACCAGACCAATGCCTGAGTAACTTGTACCACTAATAAAATCTAGATGGGGTCTGTCTGAGGATGTTGTAGATATCTTAGTGGGGGTTGAGCCTGGAATCCCAAAGTCCCAGCCCAGGGTTGATGACTGCCTACATCGAACTAAGACTTTTGAGCCATCTATCCAGAGAGGGTCAAGGGTACATGGATATTTAACCCCTAGTGATCTCTTGCCTGCAGACTTCCCTGTCTGTATAGACCAGGCTTGAATGTTAAAGCCATCCACACAAAAGACACTGGACCCATCTCCTGACATTTTTATACCCTCAGCTTGGTTTCCAGTTCCATCCATTGTTTGGAGTTCACCTTTCTCAGCATCCCAGATATGGATTTTCCAGTTCCGCAAAAGATCCTCTTTGCACCCAACAATAGTAAATCTACCACCAATAAGTTGTATGTCTCCCATGTGGATGTCTTTGGCTTGAGTTTCAAAGGATTCCTTGCAGAGGCCAGTTGAGATGCTCCAGGTCTTCATCACCCCTGCTGAATCAACTGAAAAAGCCAACCCTTCCTTTGCTTGTAGACTGACAGCTCTGATTGGGGCTGAGGTGAGTGATATGGACTCTGTATGAGGTGTAACTGGGTTTGCCAATGAGGCACCAATCTCCCAGAACTTGACTGTACAGTCCTCAGATGCTGAGACAAGGGTGAGGGAGGAGGTAAAGACTATGGAGGTGATCTCTTCTGTGTGTCCAACAAGAGTTTTGATGAGGTGAGGGTTTGGGCCAGTGATATCCCAAATGTAGATAGTGTAATGAGCAGCACAAGCAATGAACCTCCCATCAGGGGAGAAACAGCAATAGTAGGGTTTAGCATGTACAAGGTTAAACACTGCTATGGTTGCCCCAGAATCAGTGCTTTGAATGGTAACAGCTGTCCCTTTACATGAAACAAACTGAGTGCCATCTGGGGAGAATGTAACATGGGAGCCAGCAACTGGGGAACCAATCTGATGACCATCTGTGTTCCACTTCTGCACAGTACCATCCCTAGATGCAGACAGGAGGAGTTGAGAGTTTGTGGGGGAGAAGCTGACAGTTGTAACCCTATCATTGTGTCCCTTTATAACATGACACTCCTCTGTTCCAATGTTCCACAAACAAATTGTCCTATCATCAGATCCTGAAGCAATTGTTGTGTTGTCTACTGAGATGGAAACAGAGCGGATTATATCAGTGTGGCCATTGAAAGTTTTGACAACCCCACCAGTCTGGACATCCCAGAGCTTGATGGTATTATCTTTACCCCCAGATGCAAGCAATGTACCATCTGATGAGAAGGCAAGAGACTGAACATAGCCCTTGTGCCCAGAGAGAACAGCTGTCTGGCTGCCTGTCGCTGTATCAAAAATTGTAATGTTTGTGCCCAGACGACCAGTAGCAATGGTGTTGTTCTTGTATGCAAGGGAAGGTGTATACTCTCTATTCCAGGAAATTGTACGGGTGCATGCACCCCATTCCGCTGGTTTCACTACTGCCTTGACCCTTGGGGTATAGCACTTATGGAGCCAGGATGAGGAAGGGCAAAGTGTGAGAACAGAGCCATATATTTGGGAAGGAGAGTTGCAGATTGTATCAAAGTTTTCCAGGATGAAATGCTTGCTATCACTTGTCCACTTGTCAGGAACTCCTGTCTGAACAGATGTGAATATAGGTTTGGCTAAAGCTCTAAGAATGGATGACTTACCAAGACACACCATTGCTGGATGTCATTGAGAGCATAAACGCCAATGTCAAGCTTTCCCATAAGGACCAGGACCTCAACCCAAAACAGAAAACCAGTTGGAAAGAACCCATTGATTGCCCTCTGTACTTCCTCAACACAATTTCTCCTGCCAGAAACCTCTGCAAGATGCTTTGTCCAGAAGCAGCATGCATATTCCAGGGAATCCCCAATACAGGTGGCCCTTTGTGTTGCAAGGTCCCCAACCTTACTGAGGATAGTATGGTCATCTAGGTTGCAGATATTCCTTCTTAACCTCTCCCCCATCATGTTGAGGCAGGAAAACAATATCTCATTGTGATGAGTTGGAGGGTCTATAAAGAATTGGGGGTTGGTGCATCGTCCTGGATCAGTAAGGAAGTCAGGGAATGATTTATGGAAGATGCGGACTGGATCTTCTGTGTTGTCTGGGATCATGAGGAGAGAGTGGAGGGTGTGCAGGGCACTGGAGATTCTGGATGGGGTGCCACAGTTCCTGAGGAGATTGGAGAGGGCCTTGATGGAGAGTGGATGGAAGATGAGGATCACTGCCCCCACCACAGATTTGAAACGGGAGTACAGCTCATGGTCATTGGAGTCTACATCTTGGAAAGCTTCCTCCAGAACTTGGGTATAGAGGAGATCAACACCTGTCCTTCCTTCATGAGAAGTGTCTTGTGAAAGGGAAATGATGAGAGCAAGTCTTTCGTCGGGTGGGTGGTGGTGGGATGCAACAAACTTGACAACTGTTGAAGCGAAGATGAAAAAGCCGGCCGCTTTCTTGCAGAGGATATCAATGTTGTGTGGGCCTGGCCAATCTGCAAGGCCACAGTCACGTCGGTTCTTGGCGATCTCGATGAACCGAGTTTTGAAGAACAGCTTAATATCGTTGTCCACCGAAGAGGGTTCCACTTCATGGAGCCTAAGGACATCCGTGTGAGGCTGAAGCAACTCCAGACGGAATCCAGAGTGAATCCGAGGTTCGGGCCTGCCAGTGATGAAGAACTTGACAAGCGGGATGTCGTCCACGTAGCGGGAGAGGACGGATAGGAGCGCCGATGCGGGCTCCTCATCTCGACACTCGTCGAGGGCATCAATAACGATGATAGTTGGAGCTTGCATCGCTCGGAACGGACGGACGATGAGTTTCTCCATCTGCGAACAGAGTGATTCCCTCGCAACGTCGGGGTTCTTTGTCAAGACCGGAAGCAGCTCTTGTCGGAAGCGTGGATACTGGTGAGCAAGTTGGAAGGCGAGGGTGGGGAAGATGGACCGAAGGTTGCTCCTTTCATCGAAATCCCGCGAACAGAAGAAACTGGCCCCCAGATCCCCGTCCGCAAAACACATCTCTGCGAACGTTTGAGCGATGGTCGACTTCCCCGTCCCGGCGAGACCGTTGAGCCAGAATACTCGTTTGTCTTGCTCATCCTTTGACCACTGCTCAAGCTGGAAGAGCACTTCTCTCCTGGTCCCCTTCATGCACCCCTGTCTGTCTCCACAGAGGTACCCGGCGTCGGCGACGTGATACATGCGGTCGAGAAGGGCCAGGTCGGCTCGATCCTGCCGGCAAATTACTATGCGCCACTAGGTAGTTGAGATGAAGACTTACGATTAACAGGCGGGTGCTGTTGTAGATATCTTGTTGCAAGGAGGTCTGAGGCACACGTTAGGTGCGATGAGAGCAAGGGCTTTGGGAGTGCAAACCTGATATTCAATCACGGCCTCGTGAATGTCATCCACCAGATTGTTAAGCTTCTGTGCGTTCTCGGCGTTGTTCAGGAACTGCGCGATATCTTTTTGACTTGTAATTGGGACCAGGGCTTTGAGGGCGCCCTCAAATTTTCTAGTGGCCCCCACGCGTCAGCCTAAGCTTTCCATCTCGAAGAGAGTGGGCTTACCGTTCCAATTTCCTTCTCCTTACTTCCTCCCCGGAATCGCCCTTGGAGGTGGGAGCGCAGAGCGTTTCGATAAGTCCCTCTACCCGGGGTGCCAACGATTCTATCGTTTGCTTGTTGACCTTTGTTTGCTGGGAGAACTGTGAGCACCACAGATCGAACGGACGAAGGTGGATCATACTTCGCAATTGTCGAGGATAGCGCAGAGCCCTCCTGCAACAGACTTGAGCGGAGGGAAGGCGTCTGAAGATTTTTCCACGGTGCGGAGCAATAACTTGGCTGTGGAAGATGCAGTGGATTTCCAGCTCGATTTCCCCTTGGATGTGGTGGCACCGACACGGACTGATTGGTCGGATCGCTCGCCATCGGAGTCAATTCCCCTCCTCTCTGACCCGTCCCGGCTCTTCAATAGCCCGTGTTTTATCTTCTTCCGAAATCTGGAGAAAGAGGCTCGGAAACTCATATCGTCGTAGGATCGGTGGGCTTGCGGATGGTGGTGAAGTAGGTGGGTAGTTTGACACGTGGTCTCCATGCGGCGCAAACTCGTCCAGCAAGCGCCAAGCCTGCAGTAACTGCCTTGCTGCTGAAATACTAGAGATTGTGGATCTGTTCCAGTCTGTTCCCCCCTATGCGTATCTTCCTGGCGTTTACGCTCTTGTGCCAACGGCCCACGCCCACCTCGGTTAGATCGTAATCCATCCTTTTCGCCCAAGAATTCTTCCGTGCCGGCCTTTTCTTCAGTTCTCTACGCGGTGCGTTCAATACCACCATTCCCCGCCGATTCATCCGACGGTCATTCGGCCGAGTGGTGCATGATTTAGTGATCAACGCCCCGCACCCAGCCGGGCGGTAGACCGGAAACCCGCCTTGCGGACGGGATTTCCATGTTTATCTTCCAGTGCGAGAAACCGCCCCGAGAATTCAGTACCAACACGTTTTCTGTTCAAGCAGCCGTTCGCCCGATAAAGGTTTCCGACTTGTGTTCGAGTCACCAAGCAGGGATCGCCGCGGGGAGCGGACGTAGATCGCGGAGCTCCGGTCTTCGCCTTCCCTCTCCCCCTGCTCAAGGCATTCAAATCAACGAGCGGGGCGGCCCTAGGACGGCCCTCTCTATTTGGGGTTGCGAAGAACCACCATCCGCGGATAACGGTGGATAGCAACCCGCCCATGCTCACCTGCCACCGTTCCGCCCTCCCGCCGGCTCGTCCCCAGTCTTCAGATTCCTCTCGTTCACTAATCTGACTGATATTGGATGCTTTTCTCGACCCTGCGTACCGAGTTCAACCGACGATCGCCTTCCCGGAACTGAGGGCTCTCGCGTTGATCGAGCGGTCGCGCAGTGTCCACAACTGTCTGACCCCTCCTCTTCCCCTTCGTCCGTCCCACGAAGTTGAAACGCCTGAACGTCCGTCTCTACACGATGAACCTATAGACGAACGTATTGTGCACGCCGGGCTATGCTTACTCGCGGGACCCATGCTCGAGGCCCAAATGTACCCTCGAAGCGTTCAAAAACACTCGATTAGATCCCGCCCTCCGCACAATTCGGCGATTTGGGAATCGACACATCGTATATTCTGTCCGAAGCGGTTCCTGTGAACCAACTGTTTTTCGGTTCGTGTGTGGCTCTCACGTCCTGTAAGTACATGGGAATCCTGATGGTAAGTGTTGTATGAGATACACGTCGATTCACCCCGCTGACGACCCTAATTTCCCTCTAGTCCCCCCCAGCCGTTTGACACCGTTGGACCCTTCGTCATGTTGTACGCTTGTGCGGTTACACGTCTCCGTCCGGCTGGAAAATCCTGGGATAGTTCTCGATGCCATTCTCCCCCCCAATCACTTCGTCCCAGCTTTCCTACGTTTCTCAACCCAGCTTGGGCGGCGGAATAGGTCCACTTTCGTCGGTTTTCAAAACGCTTCGGCGCTGAAAATCCCGGGAAAAAGATGATAGTATGTTTTGGGGATAATTGGTGTGATCCCGGGACGAGTCTCTTATTGGAGCGGGTCAAGTACAAAAAGCTTTTGTCCAGATCGAGAGAAGAGGCGACCTTTACTCTACGTGGGTGGATATCTGAGGATGAGCAGAGATCTGGCCTCACGGGATAACGCCGCTCCTCCCACTTCCGCATCTCAATTGGAACGTCCTCGAGTGCTTGTTTCCTTATTCCAATAGTTTGCTCCCGAGGACCTGATCCTGTGGTAGATATCACGCATGGTAGAACTTATACTCATGGCGATTATTGCCCAGTATTCACCTGTGCAGTTCCCGGAGCTCAATGTTTTTGAAGCGCTAGAGGCAGTCTCATCGACCCTGAGTTGCGAGCAGTCCATCTTGCGAGAGTATCTAGACATCGAGTGTGGAACGCGTAAGATAAGGAGGATCTACACAAGGGTATCTTCTGATTGGCGTGATTGCTCTACAACCACCGTCATTGCCTGACGCCCGTCCAGCCAAGCGGCGCACTTGACGAAGGACTCGGTCCGCTCAGGCTCGTGCCAACCGAACATAGGGTAAGCGTGCACGGCATCGGGAGGGAAATCCGTCACGACATCCACTCCGTCATCTTGCATCTTTTCCGTGAGCGCGACAATGTCGTCAAACATATATTCAGCACCTCCACCCATGATATAAGATCGAGGGAATCCAGAGAAAAGCTTGGTATCTTCATCAATGTTGGTGGGTATCACAAATTTGGAGGCGGGGGAGATGTATCGATTGTGAGTCGCTTCTTTCAGGTCCATTTCGCCGATGTATGCTCTGACGGCGGCGTTGCCGATGATGTGCGGGTGGACGTTGGGCGGAAGGTCGAATATATCTGATTCCGAGTTGACGAAATGAGATGAGCCGAATTCCGCGCGAGAAAACTACATGTCTGCCCATGGTGATGACGCGATGAGCCCTCCAGGGGGTGGTAAATGGGGTAAACGGCTTTCGATGATGTAGCGAGTGAGTGCCAGAGCAAGGTTACCGCCTGCAGATTCGCCGGCCACGGTGATGTTCTGGGGCAGGAATCCGACCTGGCAGACGAGATACTTGTATGCTGCAATCGCGTCGATGATCGCTGTTGGGAACGGGTTCTCCCATTCAAAAGGAGGCCCGGAACTGAGTCGGTAGTCGACAGATAGCACTCTAGAGAGAGTCGTAGAATATTTGAGTATTCCCTTGGGAACGGACGCCGTTGGGTGAGACGGATGAGCAGTACCCGTCTGAAACAAGGGTCGGTGCGAAGAACAGGCGCGAGGGAGAAAAGAAACGGACCACAAACGCGCCGCCGTGAAGGTATAACATCACCTTCTCGTCCTCTCGAGCTTCATCGTACGCCGATGACCACTTGGCGCCCTCCCTCAAGATCCAATAGGCCGGTATTGGGATCGACTTGATTCTCGCTCTAGACGCATGTTCCGCCACCGTTCCCACAACGTCCTCCTTCTCCTCCAGCTCCGGTATCCACACAAACCTCGAATCCAGCGATTCTAACTCCTCCTGCGTGACTTCCAACGAAAGGTCGCGCTTGCCAAGCAGACCGAGCTTGAGAGGTAGCTGTGTGAGTTTCCGGAGTATTCGTATGCTGATCGTGCGGTATAGAGTCCAGCTGTTTCTGGGCCTGTTGGATCGCCAAGAATAGTAGGTTAACCAGTACGGAAGCTGGATGAAGATCATGATGAGGAAGAAACCGAGGAGGTAGATGATCTTGAAGGGTTGGTGATGGAGGAGTGGGGCCATGGTTGGCCTGGAGGGTGACCGGTGAACAGGAAGGGTTCGCGTTCGGTTTGTGTGGCAAAGCGAGGTCAAAATGGCATTGCCATGCGACTGGCCGGATCAACCGCGGTCTTCGTCGCGGTCAAGTTCGGTTTCGCCTTGTCCGACAATTACTCCGGTCCGAGACAATCGTCCGACATCGGGTCTCCCCTTCTTACTGAAGAACCTAGCGTTGGGGTAGGTCATCGCACGTCTCAGCAGCTCGACTTATTGGGGCCGTGGCTCATATGCAACACCGAGACAAGACAGGTTTGCGGGTGGTTCGTGGGTGGCCATGGTCACCCGCGCCGCGGCCCCAGTGCAACCAAGAGTCCCGGAGAAGCGAGGAATGGTCGTCGCCTTAGGAATAACAGCGGTACAAGTCTCTGGAACGATGATCCACGGAAGAATCACTTATTTCTCGACTTGTGCGATCACCCGCCTCACCGTTGAGACCTGCGCTCAGACCTTCGCCGTTCCCTCCGCACTGGTGGACGTACACAATCCCAGGCCATAAATATAAATCTCCTCGTCGTTTCGACTCTCCAGGCCATCACACAACCAGCAGGAATGAGGGACTTCTCCCAAGAACTTGCAGACGAGGTAGTTGGCAGGCTTTTCGACATTATCGGAAGAGGGTCGTCAATGGAATTTCTGACTACTCATTGGTGTCAAGGCCACGGGTTGTTCCTATGCAGAAACACCATTTCGGTCTCCTCAACCTCGATCGTCCAAGTAAGATAGAGGAGTGGTGTCCTGTACTTTGTATCTGATCCCAATGGCATATCGGGTTGCATCCCCGCCGGGGGGGGGGGGGGCGCCGGGCCGGGCGCGGGCGGCCGGGGGCCGA
>Ga0307517_10013797_pt1 | contig 10939 bp, 5 predicted proteins | sample 23_EM_MG_FD_194515 | JGI IMG/M metagenome (GOLD analysis project Ga0307517, IMG submission 194515) | Populus trichocarpa ectomycorrhiza microbial communities from riparian zone in the Pacific Northwest, United States - 23_EM | ecosystem: Host-associated > Plants > Roots > Unclassified | place...
TCGCTGCTGCTGCTGCCCCCCGCTTGTCTGATTATCCTATCTTACTCACATGTTAGTCACGTGTTTTGATTAATTTTCTTTTCTTTCCTTTTTTTTTTCTTGAACTTTGGTGTTTTGTACGTGAATGAATGAGGGGTATTAAATGCTAAAGTTGCTTTCTTTGGCTGAGAAGAGGTGAAAAAGTTGTAATTTTAGCTTTCTTTTGGTGGGTTTTGTGTTAGAAATGATTCGACTTTTTCCTCTTACTTTCTCAGATTGATAAGTTTGTGACTCTGTGTGTGGTAGTGAATGTGGAGAGAGAGAGAGAGAGAGAGAGAGAGAGAGAGTTGATATTGGGTTTTCTTTTCTGTGTTGAAGTTTTATTGCCTTTCTTTTGGTCATGTTTGGTGCTTTTGATTGGTTAATTTGAGTTTTTTTGATGTGATCATGTAGTATTTATTTCGTTTTGCTGACTGTATTGAGGGATTGAAAACTCATTGGTGTTTGAATTTGATTAGAATTTTCTCAAGGCAATCTCTATCACAGAAATTGGAACTCTGGGAACATGATTCTACAAAAGCCAACACTTACATCAATAGAAATGAAACATAAACATGATCTCCAGTGTTTTGGAAGATGAGAAAGCCAAAAACTAAGAAGAACAAAAAAGTGATGCCATTAATTTGTTTCTGTTTTGATGGCCTTAATTTTGTCTTCCCTCAAATGGATAAATATTAGTTAATACCCAAACTCAGTACTGTCTTCAATTTGGAGACTTCATTCAAGTTTAGTGTTCTTTTCACTAAATTTCTATCCTTCGAAGTTTGTGATCATACTGAGGATTTTGCAAGTCTACAGTAGTTATTGGTAATGTATAAGGTTGTTTTTTAAAGTATATTTTGTTTGGAAATGTATTAAAATAATATTTATTTTTTAATTTTTTAAAATTTATTTTTGAAATTAAAACAATTTAATAACATAAAAAAATTAATTTTAAATAAAAAAAATTCAAATTTTTGTGAAACGCTATTTGGGCTGGGTTCCTAAACGGCAAGTAGGCTGCTCCTGCTCTTTCACCAGTTAACTGCATCATTTAGTTTTTTGCAGTTTATCTTCTCTATATAGTACTACAACTCATTAAGCACCATCAGGATGGTGATCATTTGTTTGTTTTTTCTTTTCTAACTTGGAAATTTGCTTAATGCAGGTAATCCAAATTTGATAACCGAAAGCCAAGGGGAAAATGATGATAACAGTAAACTTCCTTCTCCATTTTTGGGATTGATGCCTATTGACAACCCAGATGGGTATTGTATGATAAAAGAGAGAATGACACAGGCCCTAAGATATTTCAAAGAATCAACTGAACAACATGTTCTAGCTCAGGTTTGGGCACCTGTGAAGAATGGGGGTCAACATGTATTGACAACTTCAGGGCAACCCTTTGTTCTGGACCCTCATAGTAATGGACTTCATCAGTATAGGATGGTCTCTCTCATGTACATGTTCTCTGTGGACGGCGAGAGTGACAGAGAGCTTGGGCTTCCTGGCCGTGTTTTCAGACAAAAATCTCCAGAATGGACTCCAAATGTTCAGTATTACTCCAGCAAGGAGTATTCACGGCTTGATCATGCTCTACGCTACAATGTCCGAGGAACATTGGCTTTGCCGGTCTTTGAACCTTCTGGACAGTCTTGTGTTGGTGTTCTTGAGCTCATTATGAATTCACAGAAGATCAACTATGCACCTGAGGTTGATAAAGTGTGCAAGGCACTTGAGGTTGGGTTTCATTTCCTCTAGATATGCACATTAATCACAATGTTATTTCCTTTCCTAATTGAGCTCGGTGCTCTCCTTTAATTTTTAACTGGATTTCCTTTGGAAAACTTGGATATATGATTGGCAAATAATACATATTGAGATTCCCCAGTCACATAATTTCAGTTATTCTGCAGGCAGTAAATTTAAAAAGTTCAGAGATATTGGATCCTCCAAGCATACAGGTGAGCTGTAACGATATATTTTATGTAAAATCTGGTATTGTTGGGAGAACAACCAGATAAAACTTGTGCTCTTCTTTCATTTCTTGCCCCTCTATTCTCACAGACGTATACTTGGCACTGCTTTTAAACCAGATTTGTAATGAAGGTCGCCAAAATGCGCTGTCTGAAATCTTGGAGATATTGACAATGGTGTGTGAAACTCATAAATTGCCCTTGGCTCAGACATGGGTTCCATGCATACATCGTAGTGTCTTAACGTATGGTGGTGGTCTGAAGAAGAGTTGTACCAGCTTTGATGGCAATTGCAATGGCCAAGTCTGTATGTCCACTACTGATGTGGCATTCTATGTAGTGGATGCTCGCATGTGGGGTTTTCGGGAGGCCTGTCTTGAGCATCACTTACAAAAGGGTCAGGGTGTTGCTGGGAGGGCGTTTTTGTCCCAGAACTCATGCTTCTGCCCAGATATCACCCAGTTCTGCAAGACTGAGTATCCTCTAGTACATTATGCACGCATGTTTGGATTAACCAGCTGTTTTGCAATCTTCTTGCGGAGCAGTTATACTGGAGATGATGATTATATTCTTGAATTTTTTCTGCCCCCTAGCATCACAGACAGTCACGAACAGAAGACATTTTTAGGCTCCATATTGGCAACAATGAAGCAGGATTTCCAGAGTCTCAAGGTTGCTTCAGGGATGGACCTTGAAGAGGAAGGATTTGTAGAGATGATTGAAGCCACTACTAATGGGAGACTTGAATGCATTCAGATACCCCAACCTACAAAATCTCCCCCTGGTGATAATATGTTGCCAAATGAAGGACACATTGAGCAAATTGATTCAGAAAAGAACAAGTTAATGTTTGACTTGGATGTCATAAAAAATGGAGGCAGTGCTGTTCAAGCTGACAGAAGACAAACTCCTCCATCTCATCCAGAGAAGAAAGGGACAAAAAAGCCAACAGAGAGGAAACGCGGAAAGGCAGAGAAAACAATTAGTCTAGAGGTTCTCCAACAATATTTTGCTGGAAGTCTGAAAGATGCTGCAAAGAGACTTGGTGGTATGATTACACACTTAAAAATTGTTACTTGCAATTTTCTCTTGTCATTGCAAAGATGCTGATTTATTTCTTTATAAATGCTGGTTAATGTTGTGATATAGGATGTTATAAATGGATTTTTCTTAGACAATTTCTTGTGTCACACTTTACAGTTTGCCCTACTACAATGAAGCGCATTTGCAGGCAGCATGGGATCTCCCGCTGGCCATCTCGCAAGATCAACAAGGTTAATCGTTCCCTGTCTAAGCTAAAGTGGGTAATTGAATCAGTCCAAGGCACTGAAGGAACATTTGATTTAACTCCTCTTACTACAAGTCCACTTCATGTTGCTGATGGCACCATCTCTTGGCCTTCCAATTTGAATGGGAGCAATCAACAGACCTCACCAAACTCTAAACCCCCTGAATATCATGGCAACAGGAATGGATCACCTACCTGTAGAAAACCAGGAAGTGATGGGCAGGCTGGTTTTGAAGATCAATTGCTAGGATATAGAATATTGAGTCAAGAGAAACTCACTGTGCAAAACAGGTTTTCACCAGAGTTAGGTCGAGGCTCAAACAGATCCAAAAAAAGGAGTGGCTCAAGGGATGGGAGTGCAGGGACTCCTACTTCTCATGACTCATGCCAAGGTAGCCCAGAAAATGAAAGTGCACCTGTAAAGGACCCATCTGTTTCTCCTGTCCATGAGCGGTGTATTAAAGCTGGGGGATCACCTGGACTGGCTCTTCAACAAACCAAGGAACAAAATCTGTCATCTGCATACTCAATACCTGATGCTCTTGTTGCAACAGAAGCCCATGAACCGTTTGGTGGAATGCTAATAGAGGATGCGGGGAGCTCGAAAGATTTGAGAAACCTTTGTCCTGCTGTGGCTGAAGCTATTGTGGATGAACGAGTTCCAGAATCTAGTTGGACAGATCCTCCATGTTTCAATATGCTTCCCACACAAATGTTTGCTGCTCCTTTGCATGCAATTCCGCAGGCAACACCTAGGCAAGAAATGAAGAGTGTAACCATAAAGGCAACATACAGGGAAGACGTAATAAGGTTTCGAATTTCTCTGAGTTCTGGGATTGTGGAGTTGAAAGAGGAAGTGGCCAAGAGGCTGAAGCTGGAGGTGGGTACTTTTGACATCAAGTATCTGGATGATGATCAAGAGTGGGTTCTGATAGCATGTGATGCTGACTTGCTGGAGTGCATGGATGTTTCAAGATCATCAAGCAGTAATATAATCAGGCTCTCAGTTCATGATGCAAATGCCAATCTTGGGAGCTCCTGTGAGAGCACTGGGGAGTTATGATTAGGCCGTCATTGTAAATATGGAAAGTTTTGAGCACAATTATTAGATTACTAGGCAAACGAAGCTGTAGAATTTTGGTTCAGAGAAGTTGACTGGATTGTAAGAAATTTTCCTTCGAGCTATAGAGATCCACTTCTTTAGATTTATATACTGCCAGGGTGACTGGAATGACTATATTTGATTACATATATCCCTTCCATGCCGAGGGTTCTCATGTATTAAAAGCCTAGTTTGTTTCTTTCAAAGAGTTCGGTGAAAGACCCAAACATTTCCAAGCCAATAGGTTGCTTAGTGAAAGACTGCTGGAACCATTCATGGTCTGCTGATATCTATGGATCATAACTAGACAAGTCACATCATTATTAAATAAATTAAGTGATAAATAAATTGTTTTTATATTTTATTTTACCTTTATCATCAAGAAATTAAAGGTTAAAATTATGTTATCGTAATTTTATGATATAGTAATAATTATCTTCAATATCATTACAATATAAAAAGTTAAAAATAACTAGGCCAAGGCACGAACCATGTCGATTTTTAGAGATGATATGTGTTACTAAGGAATTTATCTAAAGAGACACATTAAGGATGATAATTACACCTGATCTAGTGGATATTTGGTGTCAGCCTATCCAATTAAGTCTGCTTCGATAAAGATTAAACTGAATCGTATAAAATCCAACTTATTTAGAGTATGTTAGAGATTGTAATAACAGTGATGGTTTAAAATGTTTTTTTGTTTAGAAATACATTAAATAACTTTTTTATTTTTTAAAAATTATTTTTGACATCAGCACATTAAAATAATCCAAAAACATAAAAACACTTTCATTTTAAACAAAAAAAATATTCAAATTTTGAGGAACGCAGTTTGCACCGCGTTCACAAACACTCCATTTATTTACTATTTTTTTTGTTTTATATATATATTTTAATATTTTAACTTTTTAATATAATGCATGGAATGCTATTTTTATAATGGAAGAATATAAAGTATAAAATTGAGATATAAAAGACATATCTTTCTGTATTTTCTATTTTTAAAATATATAATTCATTTTAAGACTGTTTCAGATATATTTATTTTATATTTTTATTTATATCTCTTGAACTAAACATATTTATATTTTTTATGCATCTGTTTCTTTTATCATGGACAATGACCAAATGTAATCATAAAATACTTTTACATTACCTAAGCAAATATGAAAATAAAATATCATTAATAGTATTATACTAGATGGGGAACCACACTAATTTTTTCATAAAATATTTAGAAGCCACAAAATATATTTCAATGAAAAAAAATAAATCTAATAACCAGAGTTATAGTCTTGACTAACCAATTATCACTTGACAAACCTAGTTAAAACCGGTTGGTCTTTATCTTTAATTTTATATATAAAAAAAACAATGTTATTTTTACATTTTTTATAAAATAAAAAAAGATTGACTCGGGTCAACTCACCTGACCCAAGTTAATCTAAATCAACCCACCTAACTCACGACCCAAGACTTACTCCAGGTTGATCCCCGAGTTTGGTTTGAAAAACATGCAATATATAACTTTTAAAACCAATGACACGAGTCATTAGAACGAAAGCACCACACATGAAAAAAATAAAAGTTCAATCCTCAAGTCAACAAATCAAATGCCGAAGGATGGAATCCAAAAAAAAAAATTCATTACAAAAAAGGATTAAATTGAAAAATAAGTTAACAAAAAGATAAAAAATTAAAAAAATGAGGAATAAATTATAGCATCGATTGAGTTGAATAAGTAGACTTTATTTTAATGAGGTGATTAAAAAAAAAGAACAAATCTTTTTTTATTGAAAAAATAACCACGATAACCTAGAAAAAAAATAGGAAATATCTAATTAGATAAAAAAAAAAAGACTAAAAAACTTGGCTCGAGTAAACCCAAGATTGTATGATAAACATGTAACCTAGGTAATGAAAGGTAAGCCAACTCAACTTAATCCTCAAAATCTATGGTCCAAGTAATGATATCAGGATAACTTGATATATCATTTATTTAAAATTTAACCTGACCTGATAGCTTGACCCATGACATTCAGGGTAGTATTTTGAGTTTATCACTTTATAAAATAACTAAATTATTAAGATCACTTTGAGTTTGTTACTTTATAAAATAATTAGATTTTGAAAATCACTTCGAATTTATCACTCTATAAAATAAAATGTTTTTAAAATTACTTTGGGGGTAGTCACTATATAAAATTACTATATTTTTTAAAATCACTTCGAGATTGTCACTTTATAAAATAACTATATATTTTAAAATCATATTTAAAAATGAAAAAAAATTTAAAAATCATTTCGAGTTTTTCACTTTATAAAATTGCTATTTTTTCAAAATTACACGAGTTCATCACTTTATAAAACAATATATTTTTAAAATCACTTCTAATTCATCATGCTGATTGATTCTAGCATTTTTTAATTGATTTTTTTTTATTTTTCTAATAATTCTTCGATTTAGTATTAAATTTCATCCAGCCTGATGTTATTGAAGGAGAAGAGAAGAATAAAAAGAAAAAAAAAATGATTGATCAATCTAGTTAACGCATTGTGGTAATGCTAATAAACGGAGTCATGAATTTAGTAATTAATTTGGGTTTACCGAGGATTGGATTAATATATCACTTTCTTGATATAAAAAAAACAAGATATCACCGTGAACTCGGATCAGCTTCAGCCTTAATTAGATAAATAGCATCCCTTAAAAAACCATATTTTTTAAAAGCATATGCTTCTTGGTTTATTTTAGTAAATAGACGCATTTATTTTTCCTTGCACAATCAGAGCGCGGATAGCTAGCTGGTTTCTTCTCTTTCAGCCCTCTGAACCGTGGCCATTCCGAGAGGAATTTGTCTTCCTCGAGCTTCCATTGACAACCAGCTCTGATAAGCCCACGTCACCCTTGGCCTGCCTTGCTGCTATCTGTCTTTGTGTGGATCTGTAGTACACAGCATATAGGATCAATTGGGCCACTGCAAATAATGCGCCCGTTCCATTGGGAGCCTGAAAAACAAACCATAGGACTATGTTAATTTAGAACACACACAAAGAGAGGAGGGGCGGCGGCGGGAGAGATAATTACCAGAATGAAGGGGTCAAATTTGATAAAAGCATAAGCAGACCAGGCAACACTATTGGCAAAGGAAGCAAGGGAGACGTAAAATGGCATGTACTCCACACTTTTTGTAGTAATCACGATTTTCTGCATGATTAAAACAATCCTATCAGTCAACTGAACAAATTATATTTAGCCCAGAATTAAGCTCACAATTTCTCCTAATCTAGCTAGTAACCTCCATTATGAAAATCAGCACACACATGGCATTATGTCACAGTCCATATATATTAAACCACAATGAAATTAAAAAGATACATAGAGCAATCAAGATTTAAGGAATTGACTGAAATTTGCATGATTTAGGAGACTAACCATGACAGATAAAGGTGAAGCATACATCATGGTGTTAAAAACTATGGCAACAATTCCAACAATGGCAGTTCTCTTCTTGGTGGTATGGACTAGAGTTAGGACCAGAGTGGCGAGGAGAGCGATGGATACAACCTCAACAAGCAGAATTTGGAGCACCTTAAACCTCCCTTTCTTGTCTGAGTAAATAAGAAAAAGGAGAAGGTAGACCATCTCAATAGCAACCCCTGTTCCATTTATGGTCCAAACCAAGGTGCTGTTGGGGTGCACCATGGGTAGTCCGTATAAGACCCAAACCATGCAGTTGATCATGGTTGCAAGGTACGGGGCTGGTGAGAATTGCTCCACTGATTTCTTTCTCCATATCTGTACAAAAGTTGGCCTGAGAAAGTCAATAAAAGAAAAGGTAAGTTATTAAATTAATATTCAAAACATGCAAGTTTTACATTTTACTTTCTAAAGAAGGTTCTGCAAATCAAGTCTTTTTAATTTATTTTTGAAGACAAAAACAATAATAAAAGAAAATGCATATGTGATTTGGTCCCAGATGAAGTGGTTGGCCAATGTTTCTTGTGATGTAGCGCATATATATATATATATATATAAAATTAAAAAAAATGGGGAAGAAAATTGATATAAGGATCGATAAAGTAATAATCAAATTAAACATGCATACAAAAACCTATATATATATATTAAAAAAATGGGGCGACTTTATAATTCACATAATTTGGTTTAAATAATACCAAATAGACAAAGCATGCTATAGAATATATTAAACTGAGAAAGAAAATTGATATAAGGATAAAGTAATAATCAGATTGAACATGCATACAAAAACCACACAGCGTTGGTATCTCAAATTGACAAGGTTTATAAAATATCCACGCAGTTCAAGGGACTGTGTGCTCAAGAACCATTCGCAGTAGTACTTACACTGGTGAAAAGAACAGGAGAAGTGAGATGACATTTCCTACAAGATAAGCAAACAAATCCCACATCATTAGAGAAAAATTAATTATAAGAAACCCAAAAGCATTCTCCTCTTCTCTAAAACACATACAAGAAACCTACAAAATCCCTCAGAATGTTAATGGAGCTTAAAGAAACTAATTAGAACATCTTTTTTATATAATTAAGAAACTAAATAATTAACCTTCTTACCTATGATGCCAACCACAGTTCTAACAAGGTCTGCAGAAACCATGATTCTGAGATGTGAGGCTCTAATTAAACTAAAGTGAAGAAATCTAATTTCTTATATTGAAGATGTTTTGATGTAAAGAAAATATAGATAAAGAGTCTCATAAACAAGGGAGAGGAATTAAGGAGATAAAGTGCGTGTCTTGAAAGCTAAAATTTGGCAGGTGAATCCAGAAGAAATGGTTACATGCATTGCAGGAATTGGCTCGTGAAATTTGCACTAACACGTGTATCTTAACTCGCTTCCTGTATTTAATCCTTTTTTACTTTTCGTCCATTTGTAACTTTAGGATGGGATAAGTTTGAAAATAGAAAAGAATTATTATAAAAATAATTGTCATGTATTTTTTTTTAAAAAACTATGTTTTCAATGAAGTTTAATCATTTTTTAATTTTATTTTGTGTGATGAGATAGATAAATAAAATTTAAGATAATAAAAAGAAAGAATATAAGGGATGAAAAAAGAGGAAAGAAAGAAAAAGGGTCCAAGGAATCAAAAAACTATATAATGGGAGATCATGCAAAAAAAAAAAAAAAACTAAATAGGAGAATCGATTAGAAAAATCCTAAAGAGATCCCAGTTTAAGATGCAAATAAGGAAATAATATAAAGTTTTATTATTTTTCTAGTTTAGTTTTGTTCCATGTATTTTTAAAAATAAAAATTTTCAAAAAAAATATGTTTTCAATGAAGTTCAATCATTTTTTTATTTTATTTTGTGTGATAAGATAGATAAGTAAAAATAAAAATAAAAATATGAATTAATGGGTAGATGAAACAAATGTGGTATAGTAATATCATGGTTTGTGGAGATAAAATAATTATTGGGTATTCCAACTTCCAAGAACGCACTCCTTCAACTCCTATATCAACTATTCATTGACCCCCGTCGCCTCTAACGTACCTGATACTCATGAGCTATGAATAATTGCTCCGTGGAAGGTGGGTCATGGCGAGGTCTTGAAGCGCACATGCATCTATCTAGGATTTGCTTTCCTTGTCAAGTTATTGCTATTTGATCTTCTTCTTCTTCTTTTATGGAGATTTTGGTGTCATTAATTCCTCGAAGAAAATATTTGCTGCGAAGTAATTATAAGACGCCATTGTTATTTGATATGGTTAGCTTATCTATGCATTTCAAGAAAAAGAAGAAGAGAAGAAGCTTATCTATATGTTAAAAAAGAGCTCAAAAGTATAGCCATGTGCTGGCTTCGTAGTGGCTAGTTTTAGTGTAAAAATGGATGGTGATGGAATTCTATTACTAAATAACTCCAAATCAAATTCATTATTTCAACGCTCATTAGAGTAGCAGCACAATTCATTAAATACAAAACCACCCCAAGATTTCATTGCATTTAAGTTGCTAAGTTTTTCGCTTAAAAAAAATATTAAATTGATGTTTTGTAGGTGTTTTTAAATGATTTTAATATGGTAATAATAAAAAATTTTAAAAATATTATTTTAATATATTTTTATTTAAAAAACTCATATACACGGAAGAAAAGAATTAGATTGGGTGGAGGTAGCCGGTGAGCCAACCACTAAAGATGGATTCAATTGAGGTACTTTAATTTTCTTTATTTATCCATTAAAGACAAGGAATATATTCCTCAGTATGGTTAGAGCATGTTGTCACCTCATTTAAAGCAAAGTTACAGCAGCTAATTCCTCAGGGGCTTGTCCATGTAAACGAGGGATTGCATTACAATTAACCTGGACATGGACTCATGGACCCAAGGGCCATGGCAGTACAGTTCAGTACCATATCAAGAAATCTGCAGTGCCCAAATGAATGGTATGCCCCAACAAAAATGATGCTTCCTTCCAATCTATCTAGTTCTTGATAGATATCTTATCACCTGATATTGAGTACGAGAAGATGCTCCAATATTGAGTATCGTGGGCACTGAAGTCA
>Ga0307517_10013798_pt1 | contig 10939 bp, 10 predicted proteins | sample 23_EM_MG_FD_194515 | JGI IMG/M metagenome (GOLD analysis project Ga0307517, IMG submission 194515) | Populus trichocarpa ectomycorrhiza microbial communities from riparian zone in the Pacific Northwest, United States - 23_EM | ecosystem: Host-associated > Plants > Roots > Unclassified | place...
GCATTGAAAGATCTCCAACAATATTTACGCCAATCATTATACTGCGGAACGATCCCAATGCTTCTCCAAGTATCAGTTCCAAAGCCTCTTGGTGTTGCTTTATCATTAAATAAAATAGTCTGAGCTCTAAACGTATATGTCACTGATTTTCTAATTTAGTACTATGTGTAGACAACTTTCTTGATCTGCAACTTCCACCTCGTTGCGATCTGCAAACCTCTACTTTCTTGATCAATCTGAAGGAGGATCTAGTGATTCTTATGATAAGAGCCTGGCTGCTGCGTTTGAATGGAGTTCTGAGCTTTCACAAGATTTTTCGGTAGAGAATTCAAGCCAGGGCTTGCTTTGTGTATGCTCCAAAGTACGTGGATGGGCTAAGGTATATAATGATGTGTGGATGCTAAATCCTCTTACGGGTGAGTATATCATTCTTCCATTCCATCTGAACACCAAATATTTCTATCGGTGTGGGATAGGGTCTTGTCCTAACACGAATCAATATAAGATTATCAGTATATTTTACAATGGGGATACTACCAGAGGAGCTGAGGTCACCACAATTGGTTCTGCCGAGTGGAGAAACATTGTTGTGCCTAAATATAAATACTATAATCGGTATAACTGGGTAAGTTTTACTGATGTCTACGTTAATGGTTCTATTTATTGGCTTATCATGGACAGTTCGGTGGCTGATTCGAATGTGTGCTTTTGATTTGAAACTGAGAAATTTATATCACTCTCAATGCCACCAGATTTTCAAAATTCTAAATCAAGGGTAGATGTAGGGTTATTTGAAGACTCCATTTAGTTTTGTAGTTATGATCATAGTTTAAATCCAAAATCTGCCGAGGTATGGCTGATGAAGAAGTATGGCGTTGAGGGATCTTGGACTGAGATTCTTGTTATGGATTTCAATATTAGATACTGCTATTCAAGGGATGTTCAAGTGATAGATTTCTTGGAGAACAGGAACGTTCTATTAGAAGATGGCAAATTTATAACATTATTTTTGCACAATCGAAAGGAAAGGTCTCGTAAAGAAGGATAAAGGGAGGACAGAATTTTTCAACTCTGCCTTTGTTAACAAACCAGGCTTTGCTTCTCTTGAAGATGTGGTGGGAGATAGCTTAAAGTTTTTGAAGGGTTTTAAATGGGATCGTCGAAAACCCTGAAGGGTTCAAACAAAATGATAATAAGTGGTCTTAATTCTGTCAAATGACATAAGAATATGTGAATGGCATGGAATTCAAAATTAATTGATGGGATTTCAAAGGGATAAAGCTCTTGAAAAGGCAAGGACATTCTATTATTGCCTTTGAAGTTTTATCATGATGAGGCTTATCCTCTGCAGTTGTCCTACAGAAGTTGTTTTGTACAAATTGCATTGCCTGTATATGCAGCTAAACTTACTTTCACTACTAGTTAAGAAGATTCCATTCATGAAGGAAATGCTCACATTTGCATGTCTTGATTGAATTAGATTTATTGTTAAAATTCAACTCGTATTCCCACAAGGAAATCATAATTTCTTGTTAATTTCTCAACAAGAAGAAAAAATGCAACTAACATGGCCAACAACAGGCAACCTACTTCTGAACGCAATGAAATCACAAACACTGCATGCTCTCAATTTCCTTAACATATGAAAATCCACTTAGTTGTGTCCTCTTGATCCACCATTCGCACCCCTACTAGATATTTCCTTACCACAACCCACATTCTCTCTAACAAAGATCCTTGGGATGGAGAAGAAAGGATCACAAAGAGATGGGACCTTGTTGCAGCATCCACTTCTCCTTGTACTTGCTTTAGCTATAGGTTTTGTTATAATGGATCCGTTTAAAATGGGACCTTTGGGACACCATGATTTCAAGCCTGTCAAGCATGACCTTGCACCTTACAAGCAAGTCATGGAAAACTGGCCTAGGGACAATAAAAGCAGATTAGGGTCCGGGAATTTGGAGTTTGCCAATGAAGTTTTCGGCCCTGAATCGTTGGAGTTCGACAGCCTGGGGCGAGGCCCTTATGCTGGGTTGGCTGATGGACGTGTTGTGAGATGGATGGGAGAGGATGTTGGATGGGAAACATTTGCTCTTGTTTCCACAAACTGGTGAGTTCTATTAATGACATCATCAAAACACACAATATTTTCATTTGGTTGAAAATTAACCCACTATATATCTCAACAAGTCAAGAGGATCTTCAAGTTCATCTAAGCAATGGAAGCATGAGAAAATTTGTGCTAATTATTTTTTGAATTGGCTTTGAAACATGCTAATTATTCTTTGAATTGGCTTTGAAAGGTCAGAGAAACTTTGTGCTAGGGGAGTTGACTCAACCACATCTAAGCAATGGAAGCATGAGAAACTGTGTGGTCGTCCTTTAGGTCTGAGGTTCCACAAAGAGAGTGGAAATTTGTACATTGCTGATGCTTATTATGGCCTTCTGGTTGTTGGACCTGAAGGAGGACTTGCTACTCCTTTGGCCACTCATGTGAGAGGGGAACCAATACTCTTTGCAAATGACCTTGACATTCACAAGAATGGATCCATCTTCTTTACTGACACCAGCAAAAGATACGATAGAGTGTAAGAGTACACAAAAACAGAAGCTGTTTTTTCAAGATTTGGCTAATTTTGTGAAGTTTTGGAGATTTTAATAGGAATTTATTTTGCAGGGACCATTTCTTCATATTGTTGGAAGGAGAATCCACTGGTAGGCTTCTCAGATATGACCCTCCTACCAAAACGACTCACATTGTATTGGATGGCTTAGCATTTCCAAATGGAGTTCAGCTATCTAAGGATCAAACTTTCCTGGTCTTCACTGAGACCACCAATTGCAGGTAATGTGTATAGATATCTCTGTAATTCCACAAAATTTTCACAGAATTCTGACATAACCGTGGTGTTGTAAGATCCAAAATTAGTACTCTATTCAAATACTGGACTATGAACATCATGAACATTAACACTTTGTAGGTTACAAAGTAATAATAAGCTTGATCATTTTGTTATGGTAATGCCACAGAATAATGAAATACTGGCTAGAAGGACCGAAAACCGGAAAGGTGGAACTTGTTGCGAACTTGCCTGGCTTTCCAGACAATGTAAGATTGAATGAAAAAGGCCAATTCTGGGTTGCAATAGATTGTTGCAGGACAGCAGCACAAGAGGTTCTTACAAACAATCCATGGGTGAAGAGTGTCTATTTCCGGTTACCAATCCGTATGAGGTACTTAGCGTGGCTGATGGGCATGAAGATGTACACAGTTGTTTCCCTCTTCAATGAGAACGGAGAAATCTTGGAAGTTCTTGAGGATCCGAAGGGTGTAGTAATGAAGCTAGTGAGTGAAGTTAGAGAAGTAGAAGGGAAGCTGTGGATTGGAACTGTAGCTCATAACCATATTGCTACCCTTCCTTATCCCTAGCATCAAGACCATCCTTGATGGTTATTTTGTTTATCTGTGGTGTACTAAATGGTGACTTTAATTTGGAATTTCCTTCATTTAGCAATGGTTAAACAACTTGCAGACTTCTCTGTCACTTTCTAGCTCTCTTCCCCCCGAGTTTTTTTTTTCCTTGAGAATCTTCATCCCCTTGTGATCAAAAAGATGTTTTGACAAATAAATCCTGAATTTTGTAGCTTAATAGTTAAGAAAAATGCAGTAACTAGAAGAATCTTGAAGTTGTGAATTTAAGGCTGTGGTATAGCAACAAAGGTGACCAAACACACAAGCATCCATATCACACAAGAAGTAGAGAACAAGAGTACACCCGAGGACAAAGCTTAGAGTTTTGAATCAACAAATCGCCATCAAAGGCCCATGATTGCATCAAGGTTCTACATAAACTATAACATATTAAATGCTTAAGCTATAAACTCAATCTTCAAGGAAACTAGAATATAGAACCCGCCTAAATTAGGTATGAATGTAATGTATCTAAAAGACTGGAGATAAAAGCTAACTGTCCTATGTGACAACAGATTGTAACTAGGATGTAAACAACAGTAGACAGAACATGCTGTAGTTGGTCTGATGATCATGCTATTCTCAGTCCTTTGATGAAGAGGAATTATCCTCAGATGAATTATCTTTCCGGCTTGAAGAAGCCATTGATCCTCTCATTTGCAAATCCCCACCTTGTTGCTGCTGCTGCTGAAGTTGTTGCTGTTGAAGCTGATGCAGCTGGAACTGCTGCTGCTGCTGCTTCTGAGAATGAATTTGGAGTTGTTGAAACTGTTGTGCAGCTAAGAAAGTATGCATTGCTTGATTATTGGGATATAATTGCTGGCCTCCTCCAAAAGATGCATAGTTTGGCACTTGACCGGTCAGTACCTTCAGATGCTGAATTTCTTCTTTCAGTGCGTCATTCAAGGCTATTGCAAAACAAATAACATCATTAAGACGAGTAACAAAAGAAGAAGGTGGTAATCCAAATAATTTCAGAATTAATATGCAAAACCACACAGAAACAGGGACGCTGTGCAAATTTTATTGAGTACCTCCTATTTAATAGTTCTAACAAAGTCATCTCAAGTTCCAGAAGCGTGATACAAAAAAAAAAAAAGAGATTATTCACAACCCCGGATGAGAATAAAAACTACCGCCTTCCAAGGTAAGTTATAAACCTCAAAGCATAGGGTAAGTTAGCAAATAATTTTTTAGAGTTCATGAGAAATCATTCACAAAATAAATAGCATGCACGAGAACTTGGAAGTGGAAGAGCTACTTGAACACCAACTTTATAAACAACAATCACTTCTGCAATAAACGTCCATCAGAAAGGCCCAAAAAAATCTATATAACTCAATGCATAGCATCCTTGACACCTTTTACATGCCACTCAATCTACCCAGGCTATATCTTATATCATCTTAGAAACTTCAAAATTTATTTCCTCTTGTGTGGTAGACATTTCTTATCGCTGTCCATAACTACCACCATATCAGAACATTATTGCATCCCAAGCAAAGTGCACCATCAGTTGAATGCTAACAAGTGCGCATTCATTTAAGACTCATAAATAAATAATACCCAAAACCCGACTTTAAGACGACTGAAGTATGCATATTTTGGAGAATTTCCGAACTGAAAAGGAACATGAATAACACCTATTATCTTACTAATTAAGAAAAGTCAGCTCAATTCCTAGCCCTGGGCCCTTATCAAGGAATGAAATAATTAACTCTCAACTATGGTTTTAATGCATGCTCCAGGCTAATATCAACAAATAATCAAAGTAATACCAATATAATCAAGCATACAGATAACCACAGCTAATCCCATATTTAGCTCAACAAAAACAACTACAAAATCCTCTAGCACTGAAATGTGTTATAAATGACAAGTAATCAGCATGCCTGGCCACTAGACAGAGGAGGATATTAATTTTTCTTCACTGATCAACTGACGTAAGAGGGAGAAAGAGAGGTTTAGTGCATGCAGATACCATATTGAACAATATTTCTAAGCAAAATCTAGATCACACACAGCTCAGAAAATGGACAAGCCTCTGTGTGTGTGTCAACTGACATAAGAGAGAGAGAGAGGTTTAGTGCATGCAGATGCTATACTGGACAATAGGTCTAAGCAAAATCTAGATGGAGTACAGCTGCCATGTTGAGCAATAGTTCTAAGCAAAATCAAGATTGCACACAGCTCAGAAAATAGACAAGCCTCTGTATGTGTGATTGCACACAGCTGCCATATTGAAACAATAGTTCTAAGCAAATCTAGATTGCGCACAGCTCAGAAAATAGACAAGCCTGTGCAAGGCAATATGCAAGTCATAGACTGATGAAGCGTACACAACTAATGCCAAATATCTAGCCCATGCATACGCTGACATAAGTGGATATCACTATTACATGACATGGGCAAGAAAAGATAAAACAGGGCAACATTGTAGTTTGCACTCGTATACTTTTTATACATCAATGGGTTTTGATATGCCTCATCATAAAAATCATAATGAAATAACAAATATTGATGAAAAAAAGAACAAAAAAAGCAACTGAAGTTGTCTGATTGTATTTAGAAAGTTCAGCCAAGACCCTTACCATCTTGCAAGTGGACCTGTTGCTCCATCGTTTGCAAACGCAGTTTCAGTTCACTATTTTCAGCAGTCAGGCTGTTTGTATCCCTCTGTCACAACATAACCAAAGAAAGATACATCCACTATCAATACAACATACATTAATGTGTTCTGGATAGCAACATTACTAATTTGAATAACATACAGAAAACATGAAAGGTAGGCTACAACATCCATGGTACGATCAAGTCAAACCAGATACAGTTCACAAATAAAAAAGCACTTTGAGCTTATGCAACTTACCTGAAGAAGAGTCAATTGAGCAGACAACGACGTCGCTTCTGTTTGCAGTGTCTGCATTTTCCTTTCAAGTTCAGCTATGTACCGCATCTTCCTTTCCTTGGACCTTGCAGCAGATTGCCTGTTAGCCCAAATCCTAAGATGGAACAGAAAAGAACACGTCAGATGTCAATCTAAAATACATGAGAAGATGGCATGTCTATTTTCTCTCCCCCATGAGAGAAGGGTATAAAATAAGAAGGATGAGAGTGGAGAGAGATGTGGACTTCGCGGCAGAGGAATTCAAGTCCATAGTTTTTATACAACCAGTAAACTTTATTTAACAGCTTAACACAGATTCTGTACCATCTGTATAACTAACTATTCCTAAAACAACTCCCTCATAAGCCGGGCATCACTACAACAAGTACCTTATGAAAAGTGAAAACTATTAAATTCAGCACTTAATAAGACTGTTGTTACGGAGCCAATAACTAACTCAAAGACGCCCAAAACAAACAAAATGTTTCAAAAACATTCAATTTCTTAGAACAGGCACAACCTTTTAATTTTCATGCAATACTTCCCATCCAAACACGATATTACTAAATGAAATTAGCATCGAAAGCAATCTCATAATATAACAAATCACACCTTACCAATAGAAAAATTAAAAAGAATGTGAGACAGGATACCTTTTTGCACGCTTTGGATCTATAAGTGCAAGTTCAGCAAGCTTTGCCGCAGATATGGACTTCTTGGAATCAGCGTGAGATGCCTCCTCAGAACCTGACATGAGCATCTCCGGCTTGATAGTTGTCGAGCCATCCATTGAGAGGCTATGTTGATGCCTAACTTTAGGCCTTTCGCTAGGACCAGCACCCAAATCCATTGTTGCAGGCAGTGGTGCCAGTGGTTGTGCTGGCACTGGTGGAGCCGATGACTCCCCAACTTGAAAAGCAGATGTGGCCGAGGATGAGCTGAACTTATCCATATCAAGGTACATTGACAAATAATCTTCCTCGGTTTCATCAGAGAAAGTTGTCCCATCTGTACCACCACCCACAACACCAAGATCACTGTCAAAGCTAATATCATCAGGGAGAGTGAGAATCTCTGAATGGGCTCGACGGTGGCCCAAATTCTTAGGTGGGTTATCAGACATTCGGCTGATATCATGACTAAATCGATTAGAATCCAATCCATGACCGAAATGACTAGGGTCTGAACTACTGCCAGGAGCCTTTGGAGGAAATGTAGAAGGCGATTGCTCAGGTTTTACGCTATAAGAGCTCCCAGAGGGTGAAAAACAAGAATACCTCCCAGAAGGTGGTGGTAGACCACTACTATGGTTGCCAGGAGATTTATCCTTATCCATCCAGACAAATCACGAAAACCCCAAAACCCTATTCAAATTTTAAAACAGCTAGTTCAATAACTCAAGAAGGCAAAAACAAACAGTCCAAAAAATGAAGATTTTGCACACAACAAAGAGTGAAATGCCAAAAAGTCTTGATTTTGAAGCTACACAACATTCAAACACCTAAGAGAAGCAAAAAAAAAACCCTCAGAAACACCCAAATTACACTTCAAAACAATAGATTATCCACTCTAATTCCAACAAAACACTAAAAACTAAAGACACAAACTCAACAAACCTAATAAAGTATCAGACTTGATACAAAGCTTCAAACTTTATGCATAACAACAACAAAACCAAGAAAAATGAGAGAGATCTGATTACACAAAACACAGAGAAATTACGAAAAACAGGGAAGGGATTATTAACAAGCAAGGAAAAGTAAGCAAACCCAAGAAATCAGGCAGCTGAAAGCTCCTTGGGATTGGTGAGAAAGAATTTACCAGGAATCAGAGAATCTCCTAAGAAAATAATTCAGACATGAATTCTCTCTCTCAGAGAGATTTTGGGGGCTTTTAGATCTTCCAATTCTAATTTTAAAAACAAAAACCCAAAAGTGTAAAAAAAGTTTAAAAAAACAGAAAGAGAATCATATTCAAGCCATTTCACATGGTCACACTTTACCTTTTTCTATATGTATACATATACTATATCTATACAATACACCAAACATGTATTTATACACACATAGATGTATGTATGTATTTTTGTATTAAAAAAAGGGAAGGTTTTTGGAGGGTGTAAATGCAGTTGTATTACCATGTATGGGGATTGATAATTACATAGATTTTTACCCTTTGTGAATTTCCAAATTTGGATTTCTAGTTTTTATTGTTTGGACAAGATTTCCCCACTGGCTTTGTAAAAAAGATGAGGGGTGAGGGAGGAGAATGGATGGTAATTTATCCTGAAATTAATGGATACTAATTTAATTTTATCTGAATTTGTGGTTTTAATAAATAATATATAGGATATAAATATTATTAAACTCGATTCAAAACTCGACCTTTTATTTATTTATATATATATATAAATTTTTTATTCAATATATAATTTATAGTTTGTGTATTAAACTATTTTTCCTTTTCGTCTTATCATCTCATCTAGAATTTTTAATATAAGCAAACTTGGGATGCGATTTTGGTTTGATTGTGTGAGATATGAGAGCACCTGTGAATAAGAGGAAAGAAATTGAAAGACTTAGAACCAACCAAGTTTGCTTATATTCAAAATTCTAGATGAAAGGATAAGAAAGGTTATACACACACACATTTTATAAATAATTCAGTTTAATTAGGCTTAATTTTTGAACTAGAAAATAACTATATTAAAATTTTATTTTCTTCATTAAATATTGTAATTTTTAATTGATTAATTTGTAAATAAAAAAGTTATAAGATGGCAATCTAGTTACGGAAGAACTTATCAATCCTTTAGATATAAAGATTTTATGAATCTATGAAAATATTTTAGACGCATTTATGTAAATCTTTAATATCGATAATTGAGATAGTGAATTTATTAAGATAGTTAGATAATTATATTTTTTAAAACATCTTTAAGAAAGTTTAATAAATACATCGATCATCATTTAAATGATCTTTAATAATTTATTTCAAAGAATTTATTATCGTATTATAAATATTATCTTGTGTCATAAGAAAGATGAATTTTAAATTATTGAAATTGATGATTAAGCAAAAATAAAATTGGAGTTGTTGACAAGATAGAGTAGGTTAAACCATGATTGCTACCTTGTAAGCAAGTCATAAATAGGCCTACCACCATGCTATTAGCCCACATTGAGTTTGCTGCCTGCTAGCAAGTCCAAATCAAGCTTGGCTCCTTGTCCAAGCTCAATTTTCTTCCTTTTTTTTTCTTTTCACCTTTTTTTTCTATCAGGCATTGACACACACCTCAAGAATATTTCTATTCTAAAAAATACAATACCCTTTCTCGCCAATAAATAATCTCTCACTAACTTTTTAGGCTAGCCTTTCCATTAATAGTCATCCTTGTGGTTTGTTTTACCATATCTAAAACACCAAAAATTTAAAATTGTATTTAGAACTCGAACTTGACTTGTGGTTTGTTTAGTTATTGATTCAGCTTAAACGAATGGTGTTTGTTCGTTGGTGTACACCTCCCTGTTAATCTGGTAAAACTAAAAGCCACATTTGTTAGTTACCCCCAACAACTTGTTATTTCTCCACAATCAAAGCCCTCAAATATGCTTCTAAAACTATGTACAAAGACTGCAAACACAATACATCTTGGATGAACTATCATAATCCATTTAAATATATGGAAACCAACTGCTTTTCTGTTTTTGACAAATCAATTCATGCCCACTAGTTGGTAGAAATCATCAGTGTATTTATCAATAGTTCACCCACCTTGTCTCAATGTTATGGATTCGTTGATACAAAGTTTGAATGTACCAGAATGAAAGAAAGTGCTCTTTCATTTTCTCACAAGCATTAACCTTTTATTTGTCTTATTTCTCACGAGACCTTTTTATTTTATTTTATTTTGGTGAAATAAGCTCACCCCTTTAATCTAATGGTAATGAGCTTCCCCCTTATTTGCTCTGAAACTTCCTTGTATATAAAGATCCTCTCAGCTTCATTTAATCAATCGATAAACTTCTTTGCTTGTAAAGTTCCTGGAAAATCAAGAAGTTTAATTCAAAACCCAAAATCTCTATAATGTTATGCCCGATCAAAAGGCTACCTTCTCCGAAACGAGGTTTCGGTACTGGTAAGGGACCTACAATTACTATGCTCTTATTCTCGTTGGGTCTTTTTTACCAACCGCCAAGTAAGCTCTACGATATGCCTTTGTGTATCTTTAATCGCCATCTCCTGAACGTTTTTCTCTCAAGAGGGAATCTCTTTATCCCCTCCTTCATGAACACATTTTATTTTGTGACATTTTCCAACCATGATTGTTTTACAGTATACAACAAGCAAACAGTAATCATGGATCATTAGGCTCTGATTCCAATTGACACAAAGCTCTAATATCAACTGACATAGATGAAAACAACGCAAGAAAAACAATAATAAGAAACAACATAAAATTCTGCTGAATATGGTCATTGCATCAAAAACCTTAATTCAAAATTTTATTTCTCAATTATTAACCACATTAATTAGCCTCCTCTTTAAAAGGTTTACAACTCATTTAATAAGCTCAAAAA
>Ga0307517_10013799_pt1 | contig 10937 bp, 2 predicted proteins | sample 23_EM_MG_FD_194515 | JGI IMG/M metagenome (GOLD analysis project Ga0307517, IMG submission 194515) | Populus trichocarpa ectomycorrhiza microbial communities from riparian zone in the Pacific Northwest, United States - 23_EM | ecosystem: Host-associated > Plants > Roots > Unclassified | place...
TTATTTAGATACATATTGCTTTTGGGGTTGGAAAATATTTTTGTAAATATTTAAATTTTTTTTAGTTGTTTTATATTATTTTGATGTGTTGGTATTAAAAATAAATTTTAAAAATAAAAAATATATATTATTTTAATGTACTTTTAAATAAAAAATAATTTAAAAAACAATTATTATCATAATATAAACTGAGTTAGATTTTCGATGCAACTAGCTCTGGTATTAATAAATGACCAATAACAAAATAAAGAAATGACTATCTAAAATAATAAAAAAAAGTTCTAATATCACAATTCACAAATAGAGATATAGTTGTGATAGCTGTTATTTTTTAAAGTATTTTTTATTTATAAATGTATTATAAAAATATATTTTTTAAAAAAATTATTTTTAAAATCTACGGATGAAAACGATTTAAAACCATAAAAAAAATTAAAGAAAAATATTTAGATTCTTGCAAAAGCACTTCAAAATATAAACAGATCTTATTCTTAGTATATTATCATCACTTATCATATAAAACCACAAAAAAATTGAAGAAAAAAATTTAGATTCTTGCAAAAGCACTTCAAAACACAAACGGTCCTGATCGTAGTGTATCATCATCACTGATCATATACCAATTGGTATTGGCATCTAATTGACGAGAAGAAGTGTTCAATACTCTCTAAGTTCTAAGAACTCGCTCGATCGCTCTTTATTTACTGAACTCAAAAAGAAATGATCACTTGTATTTGATTTCTGCTAACCTTCTTGAATGACTGGATTATACAACATGAATGTAGTAATTATGTAACTCTCTTCTTTCTTAATCCCATCTCGGTCTCGCCGAGCAGAAACTACTCTCAAATTTGATTGTTTATGCTTGCCTTTTCGTTTTATATAATGGCAACAGTGGTGGACACGAGTTTTAATATGAACAAGTAACAAAATTAAAAATAATTAAATATTTTAAGAAGATGATGCACATTTGAAGGCACCATATATATATATATATTGAATGCCCAGAGCAAGTCGTTTTTCATACATTAAGATGATAATCCATTACGAGAAGTAGAATAATTATAGCATAATAATATTTAAAGAATTATTTTAATTAATGCTTGGAGAGATTATTTTAAGCTCAGGGAGCTGGCAAAAAAAGTGAAAAGAGAGAGAACAGTTAGGCAGACTCTTGCAAATGTATCCTCTTTTGCTAATACCATGGAAAAAAGAGTCAAAGGGGTCAATAAAGGAGTCTACATTTACATGTTGTACACCTCCATCATTAATCTAATCCTGCCACCTAATTAGTCCCATTAATTTGAAAGAACAACTGGTTTTGATTCCTCAACAGCTACCACCACAGGCTCTCAGACCTCAGCTATAAATAGGGGTCGTGAAAGTTCATAGGCTCTCATCCATCGATCTTCTTCTTCTTCCCTCCTCCTCTCATAAACTCTCTCAACTAGCTAGTTACCTTGCTTATATATATTACTGCGGCAGCGTGATAGTACTTATCACTAAGATAAGTTATGGGATTTGCATTTAAATATGGCTATTCCCTTCTTTGTATCATGGCACTACTGCCCGCAATAAGTTACTCCCAAGACTACACATTCTCAAGAGCAACTTATTATGGTAGCCCTGATTGCTTAGGGACACCATGTAAGTATATATCGATGTCTCCTATTTATTCAGAGTTCATTATATTGTTTATCATCTAGTCATGCAAATGTACATAGTTGAAAGACTGTGTAAGCTTTATATATATATATATATATATATGTTTTGCATGAAACAAGCACTGACATGCATGTACTGAATAATATTGCAGCTGGAGCTTGCGGGTTTGGAGAATATGGAAGGACGGTCAACGATGCTAATGTGGCCGGAGTTTCAAGACTCTACAAGAATGGCACTGGCTGCGGTGGTTGCTATCAGGTACTTACTCAAATTCAAACCACTTAATTATCCCAGTCTTAATTAAAAGCAATTAGCTGCTAAAAATAAACTCCATGAAGATATTGTTTTCCAATATAATAAGTAACTGGTACTGTTTGTGTGCGTGTCATGAGCTTGCTGAAGTGCTTGCTTTTACATACTCCTCAAACAATTGGAAATACTTAACAATTTACGATTGTATTAATTATTAGTTAGGCTAATAAAAAAAAAAGTGCTAAGCAATGATAATGCTGATTTTACGTTTTGTTAATTAATTACAATTTCAGGTTAGGTGCAAAGCACCAAATCTTTGCACCGATGATGGGGTGAACGTAGTGGTTACTGACTATGGTGAAGGAGACAAAACTGATTTCATCCTCAGCCCACGCGCCTATGCAAGAATGGCACATCCAAACATGGCCGTAGAACTGATTGCGTACGGTGTTGTCGATGTAGAATTCCGGAGGATCCCTTGCCGTTACTCCGGTTATAATCTCATGTTCAAGGTCCATGAGCATAGCAGGTTTCCTGATTACTTGGCTATAATTCTCTTGTACCAAGCTGGCCAAAATGAAATTTTAGCTGTGGAGTTATGGCAGGTATGTTTCGATTTTCTTCTTCTTTCCAGTTTCTTGATGTAACCCCATTTCACACACTATATTACATAGGAACTAGCATGCGCAAAAATTGATGTGGAGTCTCTGATTTGTTTCTCAATTAATGTGCAGGAGGATTGCAAGGAATGGAGAGGCATGAGAAGAGCCTATGGGGCAGTGTGGGATATGCCTAACCCACCTAAGGGTGCCATCAGCTTGAGGTTCCAAGTAAGTGGCAGTGCAGGCGTCACATATTGGGCCCAAGCAGCAAATGTTATACCGAGTGATTGGAAGGCTGGGATTGCTTATGACTCTACCGTTCAGCTTTCTTAAATATATTGAAGAAATAAGTTATTGGTTTGTGCACTGGTAGGGCATCCAGGAACCTCCCAAGTAATTGTTTCTTGTTAGCTTGCTTCTGTCTTTAGTTATTGATGTATTTTGTAATCCAGCAAGTGCTCTTTGCTGTGAAGTGTGAGCAATAAAAAATTGGGGTTCTGTACTTTGTATTAGTAAGAATATGAATATGAATATGAATATAATTCCACTTATTGGGATCTTTTTGTTGTCATTTGAGGAACGAATTGAGCATTACAAAACCAAGTAATCACAGAGAGAAGCCTAGTTATGTTTTATACCTAACTCCCTTAAAAATTGTGCTCTGCCGGTTCCAAATACTTTGATATAGCAGGGTAAATAGACTACTATCGTGGCAAAGTGTTTAAGGAACAGAGCCTTAACTCGGGTCTCTCTGATCCAAGTGACAAATTTGCCAAGCTGCAAGTCAGCGGTGTTTGAACACAGGTTTGACAGGCACAGCACCGTCTCCCCCACCACACACATGACTCTTCTAACGCCACAGAGCAAGCTCTGCAGAGGTATAGCAGATGAAGGCTACCTGCTCCAGGTTTTCAACGTCAAGAGTGACTCGTGACGTACATGAGAATATAGCAAAAAACGCCATATCATTCACCACATGAAAGGGACAGGTGAAAGAAAGTTTGAAAACTTCTATCGTAGCTTTTTGAGAACCATATGAAAATTACTGGATACAGCTACAATTAGTTTGTTTACACCCATGTTAAAAGCATTTTGGGATTTCCCTTCTGAAAGCACAGATCTGGGAACAACAATATTACATGTAACTACTTGAAGATTTTTATCACCAAGCAATCAAACTATCTGGGACCCCACTAATGCACAGGTGCTGCCTCTCTTCGCAGGGCAAATCTTAATACAAGACGAGTGTGAGCGATTTTGTTTACTTTCCTTTATCCTGTTTGCTTCTTGCCAAAAGGCTCGAGCTACACCATAAGGCTTCTAGAAGTCAGAAGTTTGATATCTTTGCGAAGATAAGAATTATTTGCAAGTTTCAAGAATTATCCTTGTAAGAAAAAAATCGTTTCCTAAGAACTATGAATGTTGAAAAAAAGAAAATCCTCTCAACCACACAACCCTATTGATCGTTTACTAACAGTCACAGCATTTATCCCCAGATTGATTAAAAAGTGAGGCTTGGATTGTGCTTAACAACTTGGTTTTAACATGATTTTGAATCTTTTTTATGCAGTGTCTTGAAAGAGTTGGCAAATTAAAGAGTTCAGTATACATAAAGAACAGGCTATGCTGTCTTTGTATATCCATTTATCTGTAGTGGCGACGTCCAATTTGCAGACTTTAATAGGCACCTACAACAAAAGCCCAGTCCAGAAATCCTGACAAGCACTAGACAGAACACAACTACTCGTATTGATCTGAAAAACATGGCCGCTATCATTGTGTGTTTTAAGAGCCAAATGCACATCATGCTCTACCACGGTTCTAGTTTTTGTGTATCTTTTTGGATAAAGGACAAGGATGACCGCATTGAAAAAGTAAGGTAAAGTAACGGCCAAAGACTAGCCAATAAGAAGATGGCTAGAGAAGGGCAAGGAAAATAAAGGGAAACCAGTGCAAACCAAAACCAACCTTCAGAATTAAAACAACAAACAAATGAAGCCAGACAACAAAAGACAACTCTCTGGCAAAAGAAACATAATAGACTCTCTAGCAACAATTAACTACTAACAGCTTGCTAAATCAATCAGCTAAAATTTTGGCCCTTGAAAGCCTACAGAGAATGTAACACTGCAGGGTTCAAACAACTCTATTTCAATAGTTTGCGTATCTATCAATCTATTTGTATTGCCCACATAAACATAAATTGATTTCTTTCATGGGAAATAGAATGCGATGCATAGGAACGGGCAGAACAGCCCTGATGCACGGGAAGTAGGCAAAAAAACATGCATCGAAAATAGAGAAGAAAAAACAAGAGAAAGCAAAAGATCATTCGAACTCTTATCAAAGATTGTGCTCCAGTGCGCACATATATCCAACCATGCAAACATATTTATATGGAGATACTATACCCATATCCATGATCCATTCAGGAACTTACAGAGAGAAAACTATCAATGCCTCATCAGAGTCCAACTATTAGCAGTCAGCCTCTCAATACATCCTACCAGTGCACTCTGGAGAACCACAATGGCAACTCTTCTTCTTTATATTGCCATTGGAGTCAAAAACCTGATCTATCATGTAATTGTAATGGTAAGTGAGCTCTTGCAAGGGAGGAATGTTCTCGACAGCAAAGAACATTATGTGAGGAATTCTTTTGTCATCATGGTCATAAAGAACATTTTGGGCATAAAGATTTGGGGAGCAACTGTGGTTAATGAATCTCCCCACGTTACCACACTGTGCTGCATCAATGGTGAAGCCACTGTTCTGCACTTCTACAACAGCATCTGGCTGTGCTTCAGGCATGAGGGTTGTAAGTCCATCCCAAAGAGAATTGTCATTGAACTGATTTCCAATATCAAACAAATACTCATCGTTACCAGTTCTTTGTTCAGCTTCTTTCTCTTCAAGGACCTCGCCTGCATACTCACAGATAAAACTTCCTGAAGGAATTGAATTTAAAGATCTCACGCCCCATCCCCTTGATTCAGTTTTAAAGATTTCAAGCTGAAATTTGATACCATGCTGACTGACTCTATTGTAGCATAAAGGAGGACACTTGCAAGAAGGACCACACTCATACACTAGGGGCTTCGCTTCCACTATTGCGCCATTATAGTTATATGGGATCCCTCCTCCATTCTTTTCCAGACAAGGACATTTCCTAGATTCAGAGCATCCATTAATACAATCACAGCCCTTGGGAGGCAAACGGCGACACCAATGAGGATATATCATATGAGTTGTGTATTTAAATGGTGGAGGCTTCTCATCATTTATGGTGTTCACAGCACAAATGGGAATTTTCTCTTTCCCCTGTGAGATATCATCTACACAGACACCCTCCCGCACTTTAAATTTTTTGGACTTCTTCACTACATTCCAAGCAAGCTCTGGTTGACCTTGAATTCGAACCAGCTTAAACTTAAACACCAACTTACCATGTGACCCTATTTCCTGCCAGCACTTCTCCACCAGATACAACCCATCATAGATATAGGTCCTCCCTCTTGCATCAACTGAATCAGCCCCCTTTGAATCACCACGAATCACCCTTACAGGATTCTTTGCATCCATGCTGTTCTTCAAAGCTAGATTACCTCTCTCAAGCTTCTGATCTTCAGGTTCCTTGTCTCCACTCATCATGTTGCCTCCAGAACCTGTGTAAATCAAGACATCTGAGTTATCTGTGTCGTCATCATAGGCCCCAGATGATACAATACTTGTCGCAAGGAGTTTTCCATCTTGTTTCATATAATCTATACCACCCTGAATTTGGCGATGCAGGCCAACAATATTAAGCTCCACCCTGTAAATAAACTCATCACCAACTTCAACTCCTGGGACAGAACCAATAATGCGCTCACCTATGTTGACATATTTTCCTTTCTCCTTAAGAATCTTTGATGCTTGTAAATCAACCCTCCTACGAGTATTTCCTCGCTCCTTGAAATTTGCTTCTTCTTCATGCAAGAGCTTCCTACAGATAGCCTGGAACAAACGCAATGTCTCCCTCACTTTGTTTCTAGTAACGACTGCATCATTGCCATTACCTTTGCCACGTGAAATGGTGGGACAAGATGGAGGAAGGCTCACATCAAAATTGTGCGATCGTGCAACTACACGAAAATCATCGGATTCCTCACCATTTTCCAGATAATCTTCTTTGTTACATTCAGTCTTTTGGCCCACACCTCCTTCCACCTTTATAGTGGGAGATGAGTTCTTTTTCATAATTCCTCCATGTTTGCCTAACTCATTTATCTTCGTTTTCAAAGCAGATTTTGATCGTTCGAGCAATATGAAATTATGTTTCTGACCTTTGCTTTCTCTTGCATCACCAGCCAACATAGTAGGTTTATGCACCATCTGCCCCTTCCTCCATGGACAATTCCGTTCAGCCGGAAGACCCTGCACTACTTCCCTACCTGATGCAAGCTTCAAAACCTCAAACTTGTCTTTACACATTGAATTCTTACCACCAGATAGGTCTGAAAGCTTTCTCTTGGAACTTTTATCCTCCAAGTAAACTGTAAGGTCCTTACCCTGATTCTCTTCTAGACCACCAACTTCCATTTTGACTGATTTAGAGACTGCCGTGGAATTCAGGTCATGCTGATTTAGAATGATTTCTCGAGGAGATTTGATGCACCTTTCATGTCTATTCTCTTCAGCTACCTTCACCTTATTCACAGAAGAATCAGGTTCAATTCTAACTTTATCGTCATCCATCCTAGAAGCACTTTCTAATCTGCTTTCATTAAGATCTCCATCTTTAACATCATTACCCATTTCTTTCACAACATTCTTCACCATTTCTTTTGTTGGATTTTCTTCGGTGCCAGACTTCTCTTGATCCAAACTCTTCTTCTGCACAACAACCAGCACTTTCGCAGCCTCTTCCTTGTTAAGAAGCGGAGCATTAGGTCCACAAAATGGAGGGAAGTCTCTGACAGCAGAGATTCTTCTCCGAGGAGGATAATTGTGCTGGACAAAATTTTCAACTGGAGCAACAACATCCACCTTACACAGATTCTCTGATGCATCAGCAGTTTCATGTTCTAAAGCTTTTACTGCTTCACCCACAACAGAAGCTCCTACCGATCCAACCACACTTACATCATTCAAAGCACCTACAGCCTCTGGAAGCAACATCCCTGCAGGCTCTTGCTTCACCAATCCATGCCCATTCACCTGATCTGAAGAATCTATCGGCTCCTTTCCCTTGGTTTCCACACGATTTATTTTTTCAAGACAGCCATCACCACTTTTCTCCTTACTCGCTGCAACAAATTTTTCATTTTGTTTAAAAATCAGAACAGCCAATGGTCCACAGCCAGGGGGGAAATCCCGGACAGCAGAAACTCTCCGCCTTTTGAACTTGGGAGCAACATCACCATTTTCCATGGAGCACATCCCAGATTTATCGGAAGATACCACCCTCGTAGACTCCATTTACAGCAAATTGTCCACAAACCCCATTCAATGAACCACCCAAACTACTTAAAAGAAGATAATTACCATTAGCATTACCACCCATTTAATGCAAAACACACACACACACAGAGTAATTGAAAGTAACCCTCCCTCTATTATTAATTACCAAACCAAGAACACCAAGTAGAAAACATATTAACAAACCTAAATAACATAAAAATAATCCCATGAATCATCAAGCATTGTCTCCTCAGTTTCAAATGTTTGCTTAAACCCTAAAATAATTGCTAAAAAAAATACATGTGAATTTTGGGGTTCATTGATGTCAAAATTTGCACTTCATTAGAAATTCAATAAGCAGAAGAAATTAAAAAAAAATAAAAGAAAATGTGAGAGAAAAAATCGAATTTTAGAAAATGATGCTCAAAAGAAACAAGATGATGCTGATGATAACTAACCTATAGGTGGTCCAGTGACCAAGCTAGTAGCGAACCTCGTATCTTTCAACAAAATCAACTGTTAGAAATGGCGGGGAGAGAGACTCATCGGCAACAACAAAATCAACAGTGGACAAATAAAAAGGCTTCTCTTTCTTTTTGGTTCGTCTGTTGCAAATGCACACAGAGGTAAAAGGAAATAATTGGTTTGTAACATAGTTATAAAACCCATTCGGGGTGATCCGGTCAAGAGACTGGATTTTGAATTTTAATGGTCAATTCAAATTAACTCAGAAAAATATAAAAAAAAATAATTAAAATTTTAATATTTTAATATTTTATATTAAAAAATTAAGAAATAATTCATATAAATATAGACTATATATATTATAAATAATAAAATTTAAAAAAAAATTTAATTTTTTTTATCCCATATTAAAAAGATACTAAGTTATCTTTTTAAGTTGAAGTATTTAAATAAAAAAAAAATTATCCCACGTTGAAAAAATATAACTTATTTCTTATAAACATAGAATATATATATTAAATGACTTCAAATCCCACATTGAAAAAATAACTTTTCTCTTATAAATATAAAGTATCTATATTAAAGGGTTTTAAATCTCATATTAAAAAAATATTGTGTTATTCTTTTAAGTTGAAATATTTAAATTAAAAAAAAATTTATCCCACATTAAAAAAACTTAATTTTTTTTTTTATGAACATAAAGTATATATACAGAAAGGTTTTAAATATCACATTGAAAAACAATTTTTTAAAAAAAATATAAAGTATATATATTAAAGAGTTTCAAATTCTATATTGAAAAAATAAAATATTTTTTTAGTATTTATATAATAAACTTTAAAAAGTGTTAATAACTAATTAAAAAAATATAAAAAAAAATACAAGAAAAAAACTACATTTGACAAGAAAAAAAAAATCTTGTTTGAATTTACCTGGATCGCTCGGGCTATGAATCAACCCATTGAATTGTTGTACTAGTTGGTTTTTTATCATACCAGATCAATTCAGCCATTAAATTAACCGGATTTCAAATTAATATACCGGTCAATCCCGGATTTAATAATTATGGTTTCTGCAGATGTGGCTAGTTTGCAATAACTCGTTCCGTACACGCTCATGTTAATGGAATTTTCCTTGCACTTGTTGCATATAACTGGGTTTGGCATTTTGGGCTCTACATTACTAAGCCTATATCAACTTAGATACATATTGGATTTAGCCCATTTAAGAGTATGTTCCAAATAAAAATTTATAAAAAAATTAATTTTTTATATTTTTTTAGATTATTTTAATGTGGTGATATAAAAAAATAATAAATATTATTTTAATACATTTATAAACAAAAAACACTTTAAAAAACAATTGCTACCATATTCTCAAACATCAATTGTACTCATTTGTTTCACCTATTTACTAGGATTTATATAGGATTATTTTTTTTATATATTGAATATAAAACCGTGTAAAATAATTATATCCTCATGAAAAAGAAAATTTTTTCCCTATATAGAAGTCAAACTAAAATTTCTTATATATATTGAAATTCTTGTATTGGAGTTTGATAAATACCAAGATATTTTGAAGAATTTTTTAGATAGAAAAATATTTATAATAATTTTGGTAAATACCCTAAAGGCATTAGGTTGTTGGTTAAATCTTAACTCTATACACTAGTATTATGTTATTTATTTATTTATTTAGATATAGGATTATTGATCTAACAATATCTCTTATTTATAATTAATTCATCAACATATAATCCACTAAAATAAATCAAGTGGTTTGGATCTCAAGGTCTTTGTTAGATTGTTCATCTTGATGTGCCTATTATTATATTGATAGATTTTTATTTGCAACTTATCTTTAGAGTTATCAAATGGATTTCGACTTCACAATATTTGATGGGGGTATTGAGCTTCTCTAAGGCTTCGAAAGTAATTTTATATTAATTGATATCCTACCGTAATAATCTATGGAATCATGAAGCTATATGGAAAAAATCCATGAATTTTTATTATTTTTTTTTAGTGTAAAAGATCTAAGATATGTTGTTGAAAAATAAATGTTACTCCTACCTATGAATTGCATCACTGAATCATGTAAAAGAATGAAGATGTTATACATTTTAATTAAATATCATTAGACACGCATGGAATAAATGTATAGAATTAGATTTTTGACATATTTATTTTTATTGTTTTACTTCTTTAATTTTTTAGATTCTCTAGGATTTTTTTATTTTTATTTAATTAAGCAAGTGGTTTCTTAAAAAATAGTATTTTATTTTCCTATTCAATATTATTAGTGTTGTCACTTTTTTTTATATATAATAATACTTTGATTGATGAAAATAAAATATACTGGGGTGTTTCTCCATAGTTATGATGCTCTTGATCTTTGAGGGTTTTAACTTATAATAAACCTCGTATCTTTCATTATACTCCACTTCAATTAGTATTATAATAGGTTGGTTTGTTTGGTGACGAAGATATTAACAACATCTTCCCACCT
>Ga0307517_10013800_pt1 | contig 10937 bp, 3 predicted proteins | sample 23_EM_MG_FD_194515 | JGI IMG/M metagenome (GOLD analysis project Ga0307517, IMG submission 194515) | Populus trichocarpa ectomycorrhiza microbial communities from riparian zone in the Pacific Northwest, United States - 23_EM | ecosystem: Host-associated > Plants > Roots > Unclassified | place...
TAGAAAAGAGGCCCCAAATATCACAATGAATTAAATCAAAAGGTTGTGTGGAAATGGATGTGCTATGGGGAAAAGATAAACGATGTTGTTTGGCCAATGGACAGATGCTGCAATTCTTATTAGATTCATGTAGAACTTGGGGAATTACATGAGAAAGTAATTTCAAAAGAGAGTCTGAAGGATGTCCTAATCTATAATGCAATAAGCTATTATTGACAAAGTTTACAGAGAAACTAGCAGAGGCTAAATCAGTGATTTCATGATTGGACATGAATTTTGCAGAATTGACAGAAACAGAATTCTTAGTTAAAACAGAAACTAGATTTTACAGCAAATGATATAAACCTCCAGCTTTTTTACCCACACCAATCGTTTTCCAGCTTGTAAGGTGCTGAACAAAACAGAACTTTGTTAATAAGATGACACAACATTGTAGATTTTTGATCAGTTTGCTAATAGATATTAAGTTGAATGAAAAAGAAGGAATACAAAGTACATCAGTTAGAACAAAAGATTCTGAAATCTTAATTGTGCCGATGTGAGTAACTGAAGCATATTGTCCATTGGGTAATCTTACGGATTTGGAAACAACAGAAGTAATACTTGTGAAAAATGATATGGAACAGATCATGTGATCTGTAGCACCAATATCAATGATCCAAGAAGTTTTGGTAGAATTTGTGAGTGAAGACTGTTGAGTTAAAGACAAAGAAGATGCAAAAACAAAATGTTTTGAATCTAGAGTAGAAAGTTGCATATCATTTGTGAGTGAAGAATCACCTGCACTTGTCATACTTTCACCTTGCATGGAGACTTCTGACTCTTTAGTTACAAATAAGGAAACTTGGTTGACAAACGATTCATGCTTTGAGATGGACGGTTTGAACATGTTAATGAGCTGCTGACATTGTTCATAAGTAATAGGAAGCTGAGGGGTATTACAGCCAGAAACTTGATTAACACTAGAAGGTGCATTCTTTCCTCTGTTAAACTTATAACCAGGTGGAAAGCCATGAATTTTATAACATTTCTCCACAGTGTGACCAGAAATACAACAATGAGAGCATATAGGTCGATCTTTTCGAATATGAAAGGATTTGTTACAAGCAAAACGAGTTGGAGACATAGTCTTTGTAAACAAAGCAGTGGTGTTTTGATTGAATGAGAGGCTTGATGAAGAAATCATACGTTGCCTCTCTTCTTGGATGACAAGTGAGAAAACCTTATTGATTGAAGGCAGTGGATCAATCAATAGAATTTGACCTCGAACATGTGAATAACTTTCATTCAATCCCATTAGGAACTGATAAACTTGTTGATGATGATGGTAAGACATAATAGTTTTCAAAGCTCCACATGTGCAGATAGGAATTGGCTGGTGATTTCCTCACTCATCCCATAATCCTTTCATAGCAGTAAAGTATGAGCTGACAAAATTATTTTCTTGTGACAAACATAAGATAGATTTCTGGAGCTGAAAGATTCGTGGCCTATTGTGCTGAGAAAACCGATCCTAAAGGTCATTCCATATTTCAGATGCATCATCAATGTAAATGATGCTATTACCAATCTTTGTTGAAACAGAGTTGAGCAACCATGAGAGAACCATGTTATTGCATCAAGTCCATGCCAAACCTTGAGAATCATAAAGATTGGATGGCTTAGGTAAAGTGCCATTAACAAAACCGAGTTTGTTCTTGGCTGATAAAGCCATCATCATCGCCCTTTTCCATTAATTATAGTTTTCACCATTGAGTGGCTTTGAAACAATCATGGCTTCAGGACTGTCACCATGATGCAAGAAGAAAGGATTGGAAGAATCCATCTCTGATGTAGGGTTGGTATTGACAGCCATTGTCAAGAAAATAAAGAGAAAGAAAGAACTTATGAAGAGGATGAAGATGCGGAAATAAAATTTCAAAGAAATCGCTCTGATACCATATTGAAATATTGAAATGAAGATTATGAACTGAAATATCTCTTCACTTGAATAATAACAATAGTCTATTACATTGTTTATATAGACTAGTATGGAAACAGAATAATCAACGGTTAATTAACAGAATAACAAACTCTTATAACAACTTTAACTAACTCTAACAACTTTAACAAACACTAACTTCTTCACTGTTGCTTGCTGAAGAAGTTAACTGAAGATTGCAGGATTGCTTGTTACTATTGCTGCTAGAGATTTGCACTGCTGAATTCATTGTTGTAGCTATTGATGTGGAGAAAACAGAGAAGACAGAACTGTTGGCTTCATTGTGGACGTGAAGAAGATTGAGCTGCATGCAATTCAATACTGGTCAACATATGGTTAAGCATATATTGATGTTGGAGGGGAGCTTGCTGCAATACTAAACAAAGTTATCCGAAATATTCTTAAGGTTAAATAAAAAACAAATATTTAATTATGTTCAATCATCATCTAAACTTACATCTTGCCTAAAGTTGATTAAGTTACAAAAACAATTGAAAGAAATTAAAAGATATCGACATTTTATTGTTTTTTTTATTGTTAACAAAGAAATTAATGGACCGTTGATTGCTACACTGCAATATTCATAGTGGTTCTCTCTTCTTCTTTTTTTGTCTTCCAAAAACTATAAAATACACAATCATTGAACTTTATCATTTTTTTTAATTTTATAATTCCATGTTACGGTTATTGTGATTTTGTATTTTAGAATTTATTTCAATTTGTATACTCTATTGTATTTGAAGCATCATATAAATATTTCAATATTAAATTGAAAGGTTCATATTATAAAATATAATTTTAAATTATATTTAAAAAAAATTAAAACAACAAGAACCAAAATTAAAATTTAATTTTTAAGGGTAAAACTTGACTTTTCAGTCATTAAAGATAATCAAAAGTTGAACTAGAAAATAATATGTCGTCCATTTATTAAAAAAAAAAAAGGATGGACAACTTGCCAACCATTCATTTTAAAAAAGAAAAAACAAGGAAAGCTAGGTACATAGGACTTACCTTCTAAGCTCATGCGCGTCTAGGCTTTTTTTGATTATGACACCAATGATATCATCAAAAATATTTTGACAAAACGAATACAACAACAACAAGAAGGTTATTAATAATAACTAGAGTGGGCTACATGAATCGCCCACAAAAACAAGTGAGTCTTATCATCTTTATGTAGCTCGTGTGACCACTTCATTCACAATTAATACCTTTATTAGTATTGTTGGTTTTACCTTAATAAATTTTTTTAATAATTTATCATCAAAGTTCAATTAACCTTCTCTCCTGTTTGCCTGCATTCCAAAAAAAAGAAATCTCTAATTTTTCAATCAGAGCTTCTCGTTTCTTGTGCAATCACTTTATGCAATGTTCAATTGCATCATTTCTGTATGTGTTTCAATAATCAGTTCACTAGCTCTAAACATGCCCTCAAAAGCTGGTTTTATAACATCTGAAATGCCCCATTCTGTTTTGGACGTAAAAAAAATACACATATTGTAATTCGACGAGTGATTAACGTATCTATATCTACATTCGTAATCTTTTTTTCTTTTCTTTTTTTAATACTTGTTCAAGCTGAGGTCTCTCACGTATTATTTTATGCTTCAATTTCAACTTTTCAACCGAATGCCTTTCTTTTCAGAGGATATATATAAAAAAAAACAATGACAATATTAATGCGAAAGTGACAAAAAAAAAGGAGCTGTTTTTTGTTGAAAAAATCCCCACAAAATACTAAAGTTTTAATTATAAGAATATTGGATCCACAAGATAAAAGTAAAAGAATATCAATCAGACAACCAAGCCGTTGAAAATATGGTTGCTCACAAAGCATGTTTCATGCACAAACAGACTTTCTGTAATATGATTGAAAGCGCTTTAATGAAGACGAGAGGCATGACCACAACCAAAAGAGGGCAGCTGCCTGCCGAATAGGAAAGCAACATGATACCAAAAGAAGAAGAAGCAGCAAAATATATATCATCTAAAGAGAACAGGGAAGCAACATCAACCACATGGCCACAAATCCTTCCCTGCACTGAAGAATTATTTCCTCGTGTTAAATGCACTGCTGAAACTTAAGGTATCGATCTGAGATCTGTACAACAAGACATGTTCATCACATTTAGTATAAGAGTCGTGTTGGGTCGACGAGGATGTTGAGTGATAAATTGACTATATTGTTCATTATTTTGATGATTTTGTTAAGATTTTTATTTAACTCACAAACCTTAAAATTATATTTCAATAGTGTTGGGAAATATGATGAAAATTGTATTTTTTTGTCAAGAGAAACACGTCTGCCCAAATCTCAAAGCCAGGCTACTACTTGACCCCATTGCTCCAGGCACATGCTCTTCTATCTTTCTAAGAAACTCCCCCTCCACATCTTCATGTCCAGAACTTCATTTCACTCTTGTTTTTTAATTTTGTCCTTTATGTTTTTTTAAATTCAATTTTGATATACTAATTCATTTCAGTTATTTTTAATTACTTTATTTTTTAAAGAAAGAAAAATTTTCGCTGAAATCCGGCATAGAGAAATAAAATCGTTGTTTTTGCAAATTTTATCCATCAAATTGGTTGATGTTGGTGTCCACCCGGCATAGAGAAATAAAATTGTTGTTTTTGCAAATTTTATCCATCAAATTGGTTGATGTTGGTGTCCACGGGTTTCATTTGATGAAAGGAGTTGAATGATGGTTGTTTCAAACCTCAGTATTACCTAAAAAAATAGATCAAGGTTGAAGAGGTTTGATTTCATGTTTTGGGGTTGTTTTTGAAGTTTTTTAGGTTGCTAAATTGATTTCTAGGTGTTGTGAGGGAGTTTATGAGATGTTTCTCGGTTAAAACATGTTGAAAAAAAAAGGATTTTTTTAGCAATAACACTTTTACCTCGATTTTTCGGCCACCACAGTGGTGGTCGGATTTTGGGTAAGCAGGCAACACATCGTCTGCTTTAACAAGCGACGTGTCTCCTGATCTTTTTTCTTAATAAAAGGATTGGATAACAGGAAGTCTGCCCCTTCAAAATTAAAAAAAAATATAGGCCATAGGCATGCAGGCCTGCCTCCTTTATTCATATGCCTAGACGTGTTGGGTCGCTAGGCCCGTGCACCTGAGATTTTTTATGGGTATTTTTTTGCAATTCTTTTTAATCTTTATTTAGGTGCAACATAAATTTATTGAATAAAATTATCAGACCTTGTTGAGCCCTTTATACAAATCGCTGATTTGATGGGTACACATAATTGAGGGCTTTTTTAATACATTTTCCCTTTAAATTAAAAAAATAATATTAGCCCTTTTTTATCATAGATTTTTTTAAATTTAACTTAAATAAATAAATAAAAAAATTTCATTGTTTTTTATCGCTTAGCTTAAAACAATCATGTCTGATTGGGATCATATTTTGACCTGGATTCTAAATTTTATTTGTTGATTAAAGTTGACTAAAACACTAGTATAATTTTTAATCATCGTTTCAAATATTTCATTGCAAAAGGCAAAAATAACACTATTTATATTTTTTTAATGCAATTATATGTTTTTATTGCGACTCGCAGAGAAGCGCAGGCTCAAAGCCTAGTAATATACTAAAACCCCTTGGTATTTCATTGTAGTAGTGAATAGCAAGGCATTGTACACTTTAGTCCTCAAAAATAAAAATAAAAACAATTTGAGAACTGTTTTTGTTTTTTTAGTGTTCAACTTTTTTTTTCAATTTCATCCTCCAATATTAGGTTTACTGGGTATTAGACTTCATACTTTATTTCAATTTACTTTCCATGTAGTTATCCTAGTCTCCTCACATGGGTTTGATAAGTTAAGCCGGGTTAAGTCGGTCATTTTTTTATCCTTTTTTTATTTGATTTTATTTTCAATTTAATCATTCAATATTAGATTGAATGAGAATTGAGTTTCATAATTTATTTTTTATTTGTTTCTATAGGGTTATCACAATCTTATAACCCGAGTTGCGGGTTAAGCCAGTTGACTTGAGTTTTTTTCTCTTTTTTTAGTTGATTTATTTTTCAATCGTATCCTTCAATATTAGGCTGATTGAGAATTAAGCTTTGTAATTTGTTTCAGTTTGTATTCTATGAGGTGTTCCTGGTCTCATCATCCGGGTCACGAGTTTATTTTGTTGACTTGGGTGATTTATTATGTCTTATTTTTCATTTTTATAATCTAATCCTTCAACACTCAGTTGATTATGAATTAAGCTTCATAATTGATTTTGATGTGCTTTTTATAGGGTTATTACAATCTCATGACTCAAGTTTGAAAGGTTAACCTGGGTTGACTTTGCTTTTTTTTTTTAATTGAATTTAATTTTTAATTTCATTTTTCAACATTGGGTTGATTGAGAATTGAGTTTAAAATTTTTTTAATTTGCTTTCTATAGGGTTATTAGGGTCTTATGACCTGAATAACAGATTTGAAAAATTAACCAGAGTTGATATAATATGTTATCAATTTCTATACTAAAAAAAAAGTTATCGCCTTGATTTTTTTTAGTTAAACCATATTTTTCTCGGTCATCCAGGTTGTCTATGAACTTGCTAGGTCGACTAAGTCACATCAAGTCAATCCCTATATAATTTTAATTTTTTCATTCTAAAAAACACATTAACAACATCTGGATATTTTTTTATGTCAATTTTTTAAAAAACAATTTGACCTATAGTTTAGACAAGAAACTTATGTAGTAATATACTAAAACCCCTTGGAATTTCAACGTAGCAGTGTTCAATTTATTTTTTCAATTTCATCCTCCAATATTAGGTTTAGTGGGTATTATAGATGTACTTTGTTTTAATTTGCTTTCTATGTAGTTATTCTGGTCTCCTCACCGGGGTTTGGCATGTTAAGTCGAGTCAACTTGGGTTATTGTTTTTATCTTTTTTTATTTGATTTTATTTCTAATTTAATCATTCAATATTGGGTTGAATGAGGAATCAGCTTCATAATTTGGTTTTTTATTTGCTTTCTATGAGATTATCACAATCTTATAACCTAGGTTGCGGGTTAAGTCGGTTAACTTGGATTTTTTTCTTTTTTTCTTGATTTTTTTTTCAATATCATCCTTTGATATTAGGCTGACTAAGAATGAGGCTTAATAATGTTTTTTAGTTTGCGTTGTATGAGGTTTTTTAGTCTCATCACCCGGGTCATAAGTTTGTTTTGTTGACTTGGGTGGTGTTTTTTGTCTTTTTATTTTTTATTTTTTGTAATTTCATCCTTCAATATGGAGTTGATTGTGAATTAAGCTTCATAATTTATTTCAATGTGTTTTTTTTATGAGGTTATCATGGTGTCATGACTCAGGTTTGAAAGGTTAACTTAGGTCGACTCGACTTATTTTTTTAATTGAATTTAGTTTTTAATTTCATTCTTTATCATTGGGTTGATTGAGAATTGAGTTTAATATTTTTTTAATTTGTTTTTTTATAAAGTTATCAATGTCTCATGACTCGAGTAACAGATTTTGTAGGTTAACTCGAGTTGATCCGAGTCAATTTAATATGTTATTATTTAAATACTTAAAAAATATAATCTTGATTTTTTTTAGTTAAACTATATTTTTCTCGGTTATCCGATTTGTCTTTGTACTTGACAAGGTAACTAGGTCACATGAAGTCAATCCCTATATAGTTTTATTTTTTTCTACTAAAAAACACATTAATAACACCTAAATATTTTTTTATATAAAAAAAATTTAATCTGATTCGCAGCGTAGCGCAGATAATTATTCAGCGTTACCTCTAAAAAGTTGTAAGATTGAAGATGAACGAAGACATTGAGAAATTATTTGGACTGAATTTGGACAATGATTTGATTTAAGTGTGTGATAGATTACAATTTGTTTTTTCACTACAATAGTTGACAATACAGTAAAAAAAAAAAAGAAGACCAGACAACTTTAGGCCTAGCTCAATGCTAGCCAGATTGGCCACTTGGATTACTGCCCAACCAAACAATGACAAACTTGTTGGGCAATTTGTTAGGCCCAATAACCTAACCAAATAAAACTTTTATGCCAAACACCCAACTAGGTAGAAAACGAAAATTAAAGGAGAAAAGGTTATTATGCTAAATAATATTTATGCTCATATTGCCAGAACATTCTTGGTTTTTATAGTGCCGCCTAACACAACTAAATTACCTATTTTAGAAGTTATAAGTGTGAAGCTTATGAAATACATTGTTTCATAAGTTATCACATATACAACTTGTATTATTGGTTAGCAAAGTAGTCATAAAAGATATCCAAGTGGGTCATACATTATCGTCCAATTAAACAATTCATTTTATTGATGAGTTATGTAGATGTTCAATAAAGATATTGTTCTCCAAGATTTCTCCTACAAGTAGATTTCACAATAAGCCTATAACCTTATTCATTTGTAAGTAAATCCATGTGATCAAAATAATCAAAGATTGTATAAATAATCAAAGGTTATAAGTGCTGGGTTTCTCAAAACATATATACACAACATGAATGGTAAATTTACTATTTTTCAAGAGTTATAAGGATATTGTTATACGAATCTAGAATTGATTAGAATTTATCGAAGATTACCTGAAGATAAAATGTTTTTTTAGGCTTTTAATAATTGTTTCAAAGTTGGGTTGTCGTAAACAACAAGTCATTCAAATGTCCGACCTTTAACGGTAATTCACACAAACCACTAGTGAGAAATCTTTTAAACCCTTTTAGGAGAGAGGGATTGCTATGCTTTTAAGTGTTAACTCTTTTCTTTAGTGTTTTTTAAGTTTTCTATAACCTGTTTAGTTTTCTTCTCTCTATAGAAAATAAAAGGCATAACATTTTATTTATAAGGAAATCGAAAAACCGTATAAATAGAAAAATATCAATTTGCCCCTTGAATAATATCACATATATTATTTTAGAAAATTATTCAATCAAGTCGCTACTTGATTTTTTTCTCGGTCTCGAATTGTAATCGCCTATATTAACTATATTTTAGCCCTCAATTTCTAAAACTTATTTATAATCAACTCACACTTGATTAATCATCCTAGTTTAATTTCTAACCAATGGTTCTTATATGTGTGGCCCATTAGGTTCCCTAATAAACTGACTCGCTATAAACCATAATCCTAAATAAAATAAGATTAAATAAATTAATATATTATCATTTCAATAATTGATAAATTTATATTTACAGATCAAGTAAAATGTCTAGCAATGTGTCATGATCCCCAAATATTAGAAAAGTCATAAGTGTTTTGAATTAACCTTTCAATGACCAATTTCTCAATGTAATTATTATCCCTTTATTAATAATGTTCTAATTTAAATATTATAACGTGGTGTGTATCTATTATGTCAAATCATGTTTGTTCTCAACACTATAATCATTGATTTTTTAAATAAGATTTAAAACTCATTTCAAATCTCATTTCACCTTGCACAAGAATATACAATCAATATTTTTAAGGATATATGAAACATTTTCTCTAATTCACTTAGGATGACGAATCTTTCTTGATTACTAAAATACCTTCATATAGTACCCAGTATCTATTTTCTTGTTTGTTACCTTTGATTAGGACAACGTGTAGCAGAATCAAAGCATAACATTCTCTATATAAAATAATTTAGTGATATCAAGTTTAAGGATTACTTACATAATTGTCATATAAGTCTTTCCATAGACATAATTGATCTCCCCATATAGAATTTTTGTGTGGGTCAATTCAATTTACATGTAATCTAATAAGCATCTACATATTAGTTCTAGGTATCCCTCGTATATTATTTTAGGAGAACAACTGCTTCCTTTCATAAAGAAAAGAACATAATATGTACTAGTCGCAATGACTTTAATTAATGTTCAATCTTAATAGAGCATTGACAAGGAACATTTAGGAACAATGCTTTTATACAATAGGTGTAAACCCTGAGATAAATTAAAAATAATATAATAGAATTTAAGCTATAATAAAATGAAATAGGAAAAATGAAGAGGAAGAAAAGGAAAGTTAAAAAGAGAAAAGGAGAAAGGTATATGACCGAGTATGTAAATTGTTCTAGGATCATAAATGGTCTAGCCACTTTGAGAAATGGCTAAACCGATTTAATAAAATAGTCAAACCATTTTTCAAAACGGCTAGACCGTTTTGGCTATTGGATTTCTTAAAGCCAATGGTGTACAATCAAGAGAAAAAAAAAGGTGTTTTCATTTTTTCTTCTTTCCTTTCACCTTGAAGGGCTAAAGAATGGTGTTTAAGAGTAAAGAAAGAGTATTGTGAGAGAGAAGAACACATCCACACTAGAAATTAAGAAAGATCAAAGAGAGAGAATATTGTCTTACAGAGAGAAAGTGAAGAAAAAAAAAGGAAAAAGGAGGAGGCTTGGGAATATTTTAACTGATTGGTGTTTGAAACTTAAATTCTAACCAAGTAAGGTGTCTAGAACCCATCTATGTCAATTTAAACAAGAACTAGATTTTTATCAAAATAATAGCAAAAATTGATTGGGGTTCTAATATAAAATTTAGGGGAAAGTTGAATTTCCTTGAAATTAAACACCTAGGATCATTATGGATTGATGAATGAGTGAGTTTATGAAGGAATAATGAAGAAATTTTGGTGGGCTAGGGAATTCCTAGATGGTCGACCAATGATAGAGTTATTCGATAGTGATGTATTCATGATATCTCTTATAAATTGTGTTATTGATAATGTAAATAATAATTATAGATGATTGACATTATTTTTAGATAATGAGAATGAATTTTTAATAACTTGAGAATTTAATTCAATTGGAGAAAATTGTTGGATGAAAGATAAGATTTGATTATGTTATACTAGATTTTTATCAAAATAATAGCAAAAATTGATTGGGGTTCTAATATAAAATTTAGGGGAAAGTTGAATTTCCTTGAAATTAAACACCTAGGATCATTATGGATTGATG
>Ga0307517_10013801_pt1 | contig 10937 bp, 7 predicted proteins | sample 23_EM_MG_FD_194515 | JGI IMG/M metagenome (GOLD analysis project Ga0307517, IMG submission 194515) | Populus trichocarpa ectomycorrhiza microbial communities from riparian zone in the Pacific Northwest, United States - 23_EM | ecosystem: Host-associated > Plants > Roots > Unclassified | place...
CGATCAAAATCAAAGACTAGAAAATCATCTTTGATTTGATTTTCTTGATCTGATTTTTTATTTTTACAAACGTCGATTACCAGTAATTATGGCCACCACTGGAAACAAGAATATCAATGCTAAATTGGTGAGTTTCTAAGCTTCTTTCTTTATTTTATATTGATAATCGTTATCTGGGTGTGATTTAATTTTGAAGAATTTTGGTTCCATTATTAGTTTGTAGGTATTTATTTAGTTTTTTTATGCAATTCCTGATGTGGGTTTTGTTTAGTTTTGGAAATTTTTATAATTTCAGCAAAATCTGATGTTATTTTATCTGGACTTTTTTTTTGTTTTTGTGATCGCAATTGAGAACTGAGTTAGCTCGTCGTAATTGTGAATGTTTTGTGTGTTCTGTTGTGGGTTTCCGATAAATTTTAAGGATCTTATATGAATTTGTTTAATTCTGATCGCTTAGCACTGTTTTGGGTTATAAAATTAGATGTACAACTTAAGTAAGCTAAGTCTTGATGTTATCTACTACATGTGAACAGCTTTTGTATTCTGGTGATATTTTTTCTTTTGTATAAGGAATCAAGTGGGATTTATACATTAGGTTAGTGGTTTTGTGAATTGCCTTTTTAGCATTGTTCATGTGCAAATATTATATGCTTTAGCCCTTGCTTTATGAGTCCGAGATTGAGACTTGTTAGGGGTTCATTTATCTTTGAATCCCAGACGCATTGTTTGTCATTTGTGTCTGTTTTTGCTTGTAGAGAATTTGTAGCATGTCCTTCATTTCTTTTTGCATAACTAAATTTAAGGTGGCTGTGTTTCTCCATGCCTTTGGTTTGACTTTTTTTTTTTGCTGTTTTTTGAAATACATCTTGGATTTTTTTGAAATTTAATATTTGGTTTATGGTTGCTTTGTGCTGCAGGTGCTTCTCGGGGATGTTGGTGCTGGTAAGTCCAGTCTCGTTTTGCGTTTTGTCAAAGGACAGTTTGTTGAGTTTCAGGTTAGTGTGTACTGGACATTATGGGGTTATAAAATTGGTAGCAGAAATTGTCCTGTTTGATTTTGGAGGATGACTTTTGCTGTCGGTATGTTATTGTAGGAATCAACCATAGGTGCTGCCTTTTTCTCGCAAACATTGGCTGTCAATGATGCAACTGTAAAATTTGAGATTTGGGACACAGCAGGCCAGGAGAGATACCACAGCCTGGCTCCAATGTACTACAGGGGAGCTGCTGCAGCAATCATTGTGTATGATATATCTAATCAGGTAAGAAAGGTTGCTAATTCCCAAACCTGATGCATGCCATTCCCCTCTGAGCAGCATTTACTTTAAGAAAATAGTTATTATGTCTAGGTTTTTATTATATACTGTGTTATATAAGGAAACATTTGACTTTTTGGCTTTAGCAGTCTGTAGTGTCAGTCTGCAGGTCTAAGGGTTTATAGTTCAGGCCTCTTGCTCCAATATTTATTTGCTTGAAGGATATGGAAGAAGTGGGAAGTGTTTGGCAATTTGAATTTCGTCCTCCTCATTTAGAAAGAATTTCATGTCAAGGCGACAAATTTTCATTTTGCAAATCTTTGCATCAAGAGCCTTCATTGTTGAATTGATTTGCTCAGTGTGCTTCTGCTACCTTTAATAGTATTAAAACTACCACGTTTCATTTTTTAAGTTAGCTGTATGCTTTCCTGTTATTATATCAAGGCTGCTGATTTTCTTTGTGATGTGTGTGCGCGTGCTCTAGAGTGACAAGTTTGTAGTATGTTTGCATGCCTTAGATAAAGATGCCATTGCTAATGGCACCTTTAAATTTTTCCCTCTTTTGAAAAAGTTAATTTCATCTATAATTCATATTTTCTGTTTTTGGGGAATAGATGAAAGATATCCAGGTTCTAACATCATTCACTGTGAACTAATTTTTAACTAGATAGGTGACATGTGTCATGGTGCATTTTCCTTTGTAGTTGCACCATGCTAACATACCCTCTTGCCCCATTCGGTTCTCTCTCATTAAAAATCCCAGTTATAGAAAAAGTCTCTTCAGTTTTTCCTTTAAGATTATATATGACAATAACAGATCTCAGTTAATGCATACAACTAAAGGTGGTTTAAGGTGTTTACTTGTCAGACAGTCTAACTATTTCTTTGCTGTTTTCATGTCCTGTGGTTTATGTCCCTCTTCCCTGAGTGGCAGAGCCTGCCCTGCTCTCCAACTTGCTGGAAGATCTTTCTCTTCCACATTTTCCTCTTGTTTCTCCCTCCTCTTGCAAGGATATGTGTCCCTTCCATTTTGTCTTGTTCCTTTTCAAAATTGTGCTTGTTTTCAGAAAATAAAGTGTCAATATCAGCTTCGTTCTATAGCTCAAAAAACTGAGTCACTCGCCTTCATCAAGAAATGAAGGCAATATTGCATGAAAGTGCTTTGGCTTGCCTGGTTTAAAAAGTTTTCAGAGTTGCCTTGAAAATCTAATGGCTCTTAGAAATGGTTCCTTCATGAAAGATTATTGGCTGAAAAAGATGACTGCCACCACTTTTTTTAAATTGTTTTACTAAGTTGGTTGATCTCATGTAGTCACTAAAATTCCAAATCTTGATTCTCTTGTAGGTCTCATTTGAGCGGGCGAAAAAATGGGTTCAAGAACTTCAGGCACAAGGTAGTTTTTACATGTTTGCTTGTATAAATGTGTATATGGCTGTTCTTGATAGCCTTCTTCATGTGGCATTCTTGCGTCCTGTTGCTGATATTACTGTTAAATTACCCTTATTTTCCTTGAACTGTATTCTATCCGTATCTTTTCCTTTCTTTTGTTACCGGAAGCTTTAATCATTATATTCTGCTTGCTTCCACATAGGCAACCCAAATATGGTTATGGCACTTGCAGGGAACAAAGCTGATTTGCTGGATGCAAGGAAGGTTACTGCTGAGGCAAGTAGCTCTTTTTATGCGATAGTGACTTCTTACTAGTTGATTTTTTATCTTCAGTAGGTCCTTTAAATCATGAAAGGTATAGCAGCTTATTGTCAAGGATATAGGAAATTGAAAAGAAACTGGAATGATTTTTTATTGGTTTATATGAGGTGACTTGGACAAAGTAAACATGTCCTTAAAGATCCTTTTTGGCATAGATTACATGGGAAAAGTTAGCAGCAAGAAGTTCTCTCTTTTTCTTTTTTCTTTTTTTTGAGTTCTAATAATTTGTTACATAATTTTTACCTTTTTCATAAATCATACCTTAGCATTTATTGAATAACTTGGCAAGTTCATTTAGAGATCTGCTAGGAATCTTCATTTGGAGAAATAATTTTCATGCAGGAAGAAATGTTATGCAATGGCACATATGCAAGCCTTTACCTTATTTGTGTATTTTCCATTAAAATAATTTCTTATAATTCTTTCTTTTAAAGACTTATACTGATCTGCAACCCTCAAATTATTGATGATCTAATGGCGATCTCTATGTTTAGACTTAAGACTGTCTGTGAATGTTTGCTGCTTTCTCTCTGTGTTCTAAAGGAACATCTTATAGATACTCTAACCAGGTCATTCATTAATGCTTTGCAGGAAGCACAAGTTTATGCCCAGGAGTATGGCCTTTTCTTTATTGAAACATCAGCAAAAACTGCAACCAATGTCAATGACATTTTCTATGAAATAGGTATGGGATAGGTTTAAATATTTGTTGGTCGAAAATAGAAAACAAAGACCTAAATTGTTTCTAAAGTGAGTTCAATATTTATCTTCCAATATGTGTATATGAAGTTAATCTTGTGTACAAATGAAGGATGAGAATATTTTGCTCAAAACTCAACAAAAACTTGATCATGTTGGACTATTTAATTGCTCTTTTGTTAATGCACATTTACTATCTCTTTTCTAGAATTTGATGGTGATTATTTTGGTTTTCTGGCCATTCTATGTGCAGCAAAAAGACTACCTCGAGTACAGCCAGCACCAAACCCTTCTGGTATGGTTCTTATGGATAGACCTACTGAAAGTACAGCAAGTGCATCTTGCTGCTCTTAAATACCTGAGTGACAGCGGTATTGCTGCGTATCTGTATCTTCTTTGTAGTTCTTGTGGTGCTCTCCCTGGAAGTCTATGTTTGATATTCTCTGGTTCGTTTGTGTATTAAGAATTTCCTTTTCAACCAGTGAAATGGAACTGTAGTGGCTTCTCGTGTAATGAAATGGCGTCCTTTTCTTTCACATTTTAAAATTTGCGTGGAGTACTCCCGTACATAAATATATATTTATTTTTTTACTTTACAGAACCATTCTTTTTATGTAAAAAATTGCAGAAGGTTTGTTTTCTCGTAAGATGATGACTCATGGTGTAATTAATTAAGCTGCGAAGCACAATGTAAAACCTTTACACCAATTTCAGCATCAACATTCTGAATTTGCCTTGTCTTCATTCTTTGGCTGTTAGGTCACTCACAAGTTGAAAATAAAATGGCCATAATTGACCGCAAGCAGACAAGAGAACGTTGGAAATTTCTATGGATCGGGATGTTGAACCGGATGGTTGAAACATCTAATTCATCCTTGATAAATGTCTTTGCGTTTCTAAAGGGGAAACCTAAGGATTCAAGGTTAGTATACGAGGAATCGGTATTCGTGCACTGATTGCACTAATCTCCTGTGTTAAAAATGGGCGTCTAGATAAAATGATCGTGAAGGAAACTTCGCCGCTAGCTTCTGGAGAGATGACATACATCAACGTTTGATAAATCTTGTTCTCAAAAACACCCTAAATTTTAGTCTCAAAGTAGATGCGATACGGTATTTTTCAGATTTGTGCAGGTGTGATTGGCTGCGCTACATAGAACTTGTAGCATACTAGCAACCAGTAAGGATAATCGGTCAACTAACATTACTTGAAGATTACTCTGTTTGCAAATGCTTTGTCACTTTCTGATCTGACCCCATTATATAAAAGAAAAATACAGCTCCATGAAGCTTCTCCACTTGAATCTGTTCCTCTTCTACCACGCAAAGAGAATATAACAACTCATTTCTTAATCACTTCAAAGCCTTAAAAGCATGATAATCTAGCCTGTTCAAAGACTTGACAAAGTACAAGCTCAACATTAAACAAAAGGAAGTTGCAAAGTACACTTAAAAAAATCAATCAACCACCTACATGCACCATTGGCAACTGCAAGAACTGCCATTAACTGCCGCTTAATTAGGTCTTGTTAAATCCTTGAAAAGATGCAGCTGAAGCACAGTCCATTGGTCGAAAACCAATTCTCTCTTTCTCCATGTCATAGACAACCTCCACGTCTTGTTGCTGGAAGCTCCCCAAAACCCCAGCTGGTCCATAATCACCATCATCCATGGATTGGAACAGTAGGCATTTGACCACAGTAGAGTTACTTGGGGCACTCATAGCATAGAAGTGACTTCCCCGGGACAAAACTAGACTCGCATTGTTCAAAAAATGGAAAGTTATTGAAGGGAGGAGATCACCCGTGAGAATGCTGTTGTTTTGACATGGTACCTTGTAACAAAGATCGAACCCGGTTCTCATCTCCATATCAGTGGCTCTAGGGTAATTTATTATTGATTGAAGAACAGAGAGAACCTGAGAATAGAATGGCTCAGGTAGGTGAGTGTAAGTGGTTCCTGAGTCAACCAACATGCCCCCATTACCAAGTGAATCAAACTCCCTCAAGCTTGATGGCACTTCAGTTGCACTAACATTACCTACAGTTATGGCCTCTAGACCAACGTAGTAGTAATTAGGGTACATGGGACTCTTCAACATTGGAGTGAATTGCATATCATCTTTAGAAGTAAGGGCAATATCTCCTATAATTAATGGGCTTGAAATATTAGGGTTGTTTGCATATTTGAAGGCCAAGAAGCAATGTGAGAAGCCCTTTCGAAGAAAACCTAGTTGTGAAGGCAAAGAAAGTGCACCTCTACCAAACCCTGCAATCCCAATAGGTTCCCTATACGAAGACGCAACGCAACCAAAACAGAATCTTGGGATTTCTTGAGTGACACCAAGGTTTCTTCCATGAACCCTAAGCGTATCCCTAGTTAGTGTCCCAGCGACAACCCCTCCTGCACCGTAAGTGTAAGCAAATGGAGGGCATGGCCAAGAACATGTGGCTTTAACAAGGGTACTCAATGAGCATCCAGCCATAGTGCATGGATCCAAGGGGTTGTCAGAACTATGAACATCAATGCAGAAGGGACTAGTACAGGAGTCCCTATGTGATGAAGAAGAATGAGAAGGAGAAAAACTTGCCATCATCCTGTTGTTTCTATAATCATCACATTCTATGCAATCAAAAGAAATGTTTCCACAAGGAGCCCAAGTAAGGTCACTCCCAGTGTCCATATACACTTGAATGACTTGTGGGGGTGTGCCTATACTTAGAGATATCAAATACCCATCTCTAACCTCCCTCAATGGCTCCATCATGTCCAAAACATCAGTTAGTTTCTTTCTTGAAGAAGTGGAAGCTTTTGGATGAGTTGGAAGGGAAGCCCTAGAAGCTGGGGTAAGACCAAGAATGAGTGAATTAGGGTTTCTTGGTCTTGCTAGGGACTGAATTGAATAGAAGAGCAGACTATTGACCAGAAGAAAGAAAAGAAAGGTGGTGATGTTGTTGAGCATTATGGCCATTGTTACCTCTTTGGTTGTGTTTTGAGATGGAGCTATAGGTTTATGGGGGTGATCTATTTATAAGCCCAAGCAAAGTCAAGGGTTTTTCTTCATCTCTAGAGCAAACCAACAGATGTTGCATGGACAAGAAAACCAGCTAGGGTTTTCGGCATAGATGTGTGTGCGCCCCACTTGAGAGAGAGGGAGGATTACTGAATAAAATAAAATTTTCTTTTTAAAAAAACTAAAATTAATAAAATTGCATGCATATTGCTAAAAATAGCAGCAAAAAGTGGCAAACGGCATTCCCGGGATGGATAGAATTACACCCGAAAATATATTCTAATTGTGTGTAAGAAATTAAAGAAGCATGCTAGCTTTCTATGCAATAGGGCTTTTGTTTTTGTACCTGTGAAATAAAGAAAATTTATATATATGTGAAGAGGATCCCATGTGTTTTCATGAGCTTCGTCATGCTCAAGCACGCCAAGAAGCTTTAATTGTATGTGAAGAGGATCCCATGTTTACATGGCATGCATGTCTTATGATTAATTAATATTGAGGGTTCATTTCTGGAAAAGTAGCTTTAATATAGTTTTAATATAGCTTTAAGTTCGAATTAATACTAAATTTCTTTTGTTCCTTGTGTGATGTTGGTGTAATACTATCAATATTCCAAACAAAATTGATCACTACATTCACAATTTTTTTTATCTTATTTTTCTATTAAATTTTTAGTCGGGTTAAAGGTCTGAGGAGCCCCTTTGCATGATTAAGTATGATATATCTAAGTTAATTATATTAAGAGATGCATAAGAATTTGTTTCAAGCTATTACATAATAATACAAAAATATTTTTAAAATCTTACGTAATAGTTTTTTAGTTGAGATGATTCTTTGATATAGTATCAAATTTAAGTTATTAAACGGTCACGAGTTTAAATTTTATCGTTTTAATGACTAGATTGTGATAATTTAACTTTTTAAATTGAGATAAATTTAAATAATTAAAAGATCATGAGTTTAAATCTTATCACCCCTAATGATTAGTCTGTAATAACTTTTTTTATTTGAGATGATTTTTTGATAAAATAATTATTATTTTTAATTTAAAATCAATATAAAAACCACTCCAATATATACTCCATGATTTTGTTATAAATTGAAGTCGCACATCTCTTGTATTTAAATACACAAAGGATAGAATATATGGTGCGCCTGGTATGCATGCCGAAATCCATGATTAGTACGAGTGCTTCATCACAATCCTACACGATGGAGTTAACACCTCCTAGTTCATCAATTCAAGCATTGAAAGAGAAAATAAAGGAAAGAGGTGGTCATATTTTATCACTACAACAGGATATGACTTCCATCAAAAAATTTCTTAGTAATATGAGATACCAAGCTTGGGCATCAAATATAAACTAAAGTATGTCAACACCTATGGCTTTATATTTATATCGACACATGTAGCTCTGCAGATAACAACACCTATGTATCCCCTATTTATACTAGTATATCGACTTAGACCTCAACCACCATATACCGGTCCAGCCTTACGATGATCAACATTGTCTTGGTTCGTTTTCACCATCACCTCCATGATAAAACATATTTATTAAATTGTGACTTATCTATATTGATGTAAGTTTAATAGGATTTTGAAATTTATTATAAAGTTTGTTTTTATTAATTTGACTTATTATTGTTGATAAAATAATTTCTAGTATTGATTTATGTTCTTTATATTTTTTCTACTATTTTTAAAATATCCACAAATAATTATAAGAAATTCAATAAATAAAAAAAATAATTTATAAAATTCACATTAAAAAAATATTTATTAATTAAACAAATCAACAACAAATTTTTCATTCCTAATTAACAACATGTCAGCAATGAAATTGCAGTTGTTGATCAGCAACGAAATTTAGTAGTGTTGGAATCATGACATTGATTAGGAATTCCATGGCAGTTTGGTGGACTTAATTTCCAATTCTTGTTCCATGACCTTGTATGTATCTTCATCCAATCAATATTAGTCATGCATATCGACTTCTTCTGAATATTAATTAATTTATTGATCATAATTAAATTTAAAACAGCTATCATATGATTGCGCCGCATCGATCTACTTGAGGTAACTCACTTTGGACATTTATGCTAAAGCTAATTGGATTTTATGGGATCGATAGTGGTAGTCATGATCCTTCTTCTCAACATTATTCACTAATTAATTAGCTTTTCGTTGGAATTTTGCTTCCTAAAAAGTAAAGGTACTATATATTGTATAGTTCTATGCTCTATATATATATATATATTAATGTGACAAGTACGCAGGATCGTTTGTCACCACATGCATATATATATATATATATATATGCCAAGGTAGAGTTCTTGTTGAATCAGATTTTGCGATATGCTGCTGGCTATACCTTTCTAGGCCATGGATCTGTATAAGATGACAAACATCCATCACTTCATGTTCATGAAAATTAGTAAAATATACAATCAGCAATTCATCCATGAACTTCTCAAAAACAGGAAAATGCGCTCTCTTTGGCTATGCCTACCTGTCTTGCAGCTAGCTTGTTGCTGGGTCATATTAATTAATTATCAGGTAAGAAATTAGTGCATGTTGGTATTGAGTTTTTAATTTATACGGTTGCATTTTAAATGAATATTTGTCTCGAAAAATATCATGTTAAAGTTTTTTTTAATATATTTTAATATATTGATATCAAAAATAAAGTTTATGAACTAGGGTTTGATCAAAAAAATTAACAGCAAATTAAAAGGAAGATTATCAATCTAAAACTGTGGGTGGTGGACCTGGTGGTGGTCTGTCAGTGGAACTCCTCCTCTGCAATCGACGTTGCCACCAAATAAATTCTGACAAAGAAAAGAGACAGAGTGTGTGTGATTTTTTGTCGAGTTAAAACAAGATAAGTGTTTAGTTTGAATTAATAAATAATATTTAGAACATGTCCGGTGCGTATTTTTTTTAAAATTAATCTTTACTACTTTGCTTTAAAGCAAATAAATTAAAATTTCAAAATTCAAGGTAATATTGGAAAAAGTAATCTGAGTTTTGAAATTTGATTTGAAAAAGGTTTTGGTGTTCAAAATGAGTTTCTTCAAGTCTTTATAGTAAATTTATGATAGTTGGGAATGACTATGATTTTTGTTTTTAAATACTTTTTAAAAATATAATTGTTTTTAAAAAATAACAAATCAATATTTTTTTAATATTTTAATATACTAATATCAAAATAAATAAAAATATTTTAATGAAACTAGCATAGCAATACGAAACAAGCACTCAAAATGCTTTTAATTAAAAAATTTTAAAAAAATATTAACTAAGAATTTAAATAAACATGAATTCTATCTTGTTTGTTTCTGTTTTTTTAAAGTATTTTTTAAAAAAAATATTTTTTCTTCTTTAAATTAATATTTTTTATATTATTTTAATGTATTAATATTAAAAAAATATTATTTTAATACTTTCTAAAACAAAAAATAATTTAAAAAACAAGAAACTTAAACATTGGTATATTCGGAAAGCCGCGGGAGAAGACGCGGATAACAGCATGTGATCTGTTGTCGTAGACTATGCGTCGTCCACCTGCCTTTTCTTTCTTTATTTATTATTCTTTGATCACGTCTAGTGCATAGGCGTGAGCCAAGCTCGCCTCTTCATTCTTTTTCCTAAATTTTCTTTTCCTTTTTTTTTTCATGTTAAACGTCACTTGTTTTTCTTTTAAAATATAAAAGTAGTTTATAGTATACTTTAGATATTTAATTTATATGAGTACATGTGGTATGTGGTGTTAGTAATAAGAAAAACTCAAATTCAGCACATCTATATATAAAGTTTATAGTATGCAAATTATGAAATTTGCATGTAGATTGAGAATTTTTTTATAATAATAATAAGAGATAATTATTAAAATTCTCCTATAGATTTGAATTTCATTTTTCATCTATACTTTCATAAATCACATTTTATATCTTGAGTTAAACAAAAAAATCAAATAAAATACATTGTTAAGAATGTAAACTATTTTGAACATATAAATTACATGATAAAAAATGTAATTTATAAAAGTAGAAAGAAAATAAAATTCACATGAAACTATAGGTGGATTTTTGTAATTATCTCTTCTAATACTAATAATAAATTGATATTTTGGGATTTTTTATACACGCGTCTTATAAGATATATTTTTAGAGATTGAAGGATTGCAAAAAAAAAAAGCCATTATCATTTAGGTGTTCGGTAAAATTATATCAGGCATTTTTTTATTTTGTTATAT
>Ga0307517_10013802_pt1 | contig 10937 bp, 10 predicted proteins | sample 23_EM_MG_FD_194515 | JGI IMG/M metagenome (GOLD analysis project Ga0307517, IMG submission 194515) | Populus trichocarpa ectomycorrhiza microbial communities from riparian zone in the Pacific Northwest, United States - 23_EM | ecosystem: Host-associated > Plants > Roots > Unclassified | place...
GCGAAGCCTAAGAAAGTTGTAACCATTTCTCCGCCTTTCTCCATTGCCCTCGTGGACTTTTGAACATAATCACGAACGGTATTCCAACTACATAACCTTCATCGGCGCCAATCAGTCATGTCCGCTGGATCCTTTGTCTGCAGGATTTCTTTTGTCGATCTCTCCCCACATTCCCTGATCAGGGCCGAGGTACTATCCACCGAAAACGAAACATATAGTCAATCCCTCAATGTTACTATTACCGACACCCCCCAACCAGTAGTCTCTCCTTTGCTCCCCAACGACCTAGGCCATTTAGCGGCATCGGTTCCTACTCACTTTAGAAATGAATTCAATTGCGGAAGCCGCTCAGTCACTTATCAAGTTCAAGATATTCAGCAACATCGCTGTTTCCCAAAGCGCTTTAAGGCACCGTGACCAAGATTACCCAGAGCGCAACGAGTTGGTAGGGGCGTAAGGCTCTTGGGGACTTCTGCCAGGTTGTTGACTACCGAAGTGGAGGAGGGCGTCCGCTTTTCGTCAGAGGAAAAGAATATCTATCTAAAGGACGACATCAGTGACGCTCTTCTCCTCGTGGAGCTCCTTATAAATCCCATTTTGGAATTACTGCAGCAGAAACCCACAGCGTGTGGTTCGAAACTCGGGCGAATCGTCGTCGATTCAACATCTGGGCGCAAATCCCGGGTCATCACCGCTGTTGACAAACTCTTGGAATCCAAGTTCGAACCTGCTGTCGAGGTCATTCTGAAGCTGGACATTGTCCGATACACCGCTGAATTGGTCCTTTACAGATACAAGGACTCCTCGCGGAGAGAGAATTACTCTGCATATTCAACGTCGCTCCGTTTGCGATTGGAATCGCAAATATTGATGGATTTGTCTTTACTCTCATTCCGAAGGAAGCATAACACCATTCCCTCTCGAAAAACGGCAGTCTTGACCACTTCCGAGGACAACCAAACCACAGCGACGATTTGCGTCGTTGCAGGTCTGGCACCTCGAGTGAGGGATAATTTTCTGCCGACCTGCCCCCACGTCCGAAAGGTGTCCCACGAATTCAAAAAGAACTTCGTGCAGAGGACGATCGAGAACTAAAAGTGGGTATCCGGCCTTTCAAGGGGCAAGCGCGAGCCTGGAGATAGGCGCCGACGTGAATGGTATAGGGAAAGATGAAATCGAGGCATTTTTTAAGCATTATCAAAGTTTACAGTATGATGAGGTAGAGAATGCGGAGAACGTTTGGGCAGGGGGAGAAGCCCAAGGAGTTTTGCAAAAATAGCTGGTTATTTTAGATTGCGAGAGTGGATAGAAGGAATACAATTAACTTGTATTACTGGTATATGGTACGTGATGGATATTGTAATCGAAGACCTACGCATGAAGGACAGGTCCCACGAGAGTAATCTTGGACCACATCTCGTCTAATATAGTTTCTTCCAGTCGGATTTGGCAGGAGGCGGGTTCATAGTGAACGTTCCGTATGCCGACAGCGAATTCCGACAACTGTTCCTGCTGGCGGAGTGAACAACCTTCGATATTCAGGTTATCGATTGGGTGCCCAATTTCTGTCCTACTATTCAACAAGAAGATGATAGGAAGGGTATCGAACTGGTCACCGGGCTCGTGGTGCAGCAGAGTCAATGAATGGAGATTAGGAACTGCAATCTCGTCACTGTCGTCGTATACACCCAGAGCTGGCAGGAAACGGTGAAATCTTCCCCAAGCGATGCCCGATAAGGTAAGTTTCTCGAGAGAAGGGACGCCATTTAATAGGTGTTGGAGTCGGGAGGACGATGGCGTGGAGAGTGTCGATGGAAAAAAGACCATTTCTTGAACATATGGGAGCATCTTCCTTGTGAATAACGACTCGTACTGCGAGAAACTCTCCATGTGGTGGAGGTAGAATCTCTGATGCCGATCATTTGCGCCAGCAACCCTTCTCCCATGATGACGACTTTGCGGATACGGTGGTAGGGGCCGCAGGTGTCCCCATTCAACATCGAGGATACATCGCCAAGGGATTCACCCCAAGCGCACAGCGTAACGTCTTTCGGAAGGATAAGATGCGACAGAAAAATAGGAATGCTTCTCGCAGCTATGGCCCAATCCCCGATCTCAATTCTTCGAAGACGGTTAAGGGGGCAAGCGCTAGGGTTCGTTCTTGATGCATGATTATGCTGCTTTCGTCGGGTCCTGCGTGGTTGAGCAGCAACTCTTCAAGGCCGGGGGAAGATTTCAATATTTCCAGGAATTTGGGTAATGAGACCCTACCATCTCTCTGATCGAAAAGAGATAGATGTGTAAGTCCGCAAAAGTCATTGTGTGGCCAGGAGGAAATGCGAGTGAACGTTAGTTTCTTCAAGCGAGGGGTGATGTTTTGAAAAAATGGAGGAAGAGTCAGATTTGAGACCCTCTCGTCCCATGATCCTATCAGGCTAAGTACCTCGAGATTCGGGGCAGGAGCAGGGGGGATGATAAGGTCCCATAATGAGGTTTCATGGGGTATTGTCCAATGAATATGCAACTCTTGTAGGCGGTGCATTTGTTCTGCGACCAAGGAAAGGATGTTGACTTCATCAGCTTCAGGTGGAGCGACTATCGTGCAATAAACATTGAGCGGTGACTGGGCGGACCGCTTGATATTTTTCATAGCAATTTTGCGATCGAGTGGTTTGCGGACGTGGATATGACTCCATAAACGTGGGAAGGACAGGGCGGTGGTGCGCCAGTGCTGACATACGCGAGTCACTTTCATCCATTTGTTGTATGTTTTTGGGAGAGAAAATAGCGGTCCTTGGGAAAAAGGCTGGACTAAGCTGAAAATATGTGCTAGAATCTCTGGGGGGAGGCGGTTCACAGGGGCAGAAGCATTCTGAATCATTTGGACCCGCGTGATGGCAAGCATGAGATATTCCTCGAGTTCCTTCAGCCAGGAACCAGATATACTTAAGGCTACATCAGCTTAATTAATTGCGGAGACGTACCTCTTCCATTGGTATTTCGGGAAAATTGGGTTCGCTTTGGCCAAAAACCAGGGAAAGCCTGGAAAGGGACTGGACAAGCTCGTCCGCATCCAGTTTGAATCGTGTACCAGTCGTAGAAGTCATATCGCAAAAAATTTCATGAGCGATTAAAGAAAGAATGTTATCTAGGTTTTTCAGCAAGGAAGAAGCGGGAACCGCAGACAAACCGCAGACCAGCGTAGTACAGGCACAAACACCGCAGCAGAAATTCAATGGGCGAGCAGAAGTTCAAACGTTCAAGAAGCATAATCCGCAGTATTTCGAAAGTGAATCCTCCACAAACCAGATTCCAGGATTGGACTTGTAGACAATGATTGAAGACCGTCGAGTCGAAAGTTGAAACTCGACGTGACGGTCAAAATTACCGGTCACGTGACTTAAGAAGTTCTTTTCCTTCCGAACCTCCGACGTTCGTTCAAGCTTTCATGGACATTTTCAACAAATTCGCAACTCTACGCCCCTCTGGCAGCCAGGTGTTAAAACTTATTCTTTTGTGAAATCTCCGATGTCTATCAGATTCGGGGATGATGGAGGATATGAACTATACGGCACCGCAGTCCTCCGTCGTCGATCCCACGCAGCGAATTGGGGACATCTCATCTCCGTTGTTGCGGAATTATGGTGCGGCATGTGGTACAGAGGAGGATACGCACGAGGTGAAGCCTGGGCTCGTGCTTGCGCTCGAATCCTCTCCACGCAAATTCCTCTGCTCCTCACCTCGTCTAGACTCTAACTCTTCCACTCCGAGGCCTCACTGTCGCCCATGGCTCACAGGGACATTCCATCCAAGCGGTCGATTTAGACATAGTTTGTCCATTCTCTTTCTGAACGTCGGTAAATGGCTCCAAGGACCGCACCTGAAAGCAGTGACGGAGACTGTTAGCGGCGGGCGTTGGCTCTTGCAACGGGGTGGACAAGGATATAGTCTAACTAGGCGCACGCAGGATGCGAGGAGATGATCAATTCGGACAGTTAGCACTGGTAGCGACGAAAATCAAGAAAGGCCAACGTCGGGGAAAACCTAGAAGGTATGTTTTTCTATTCTATCTTGATACAGCATCAAGTGATACTGGTTCGCGTTACCTTGTCTCACGGTTCGAGAGTCGGTACTTGTTGTGTCGCGCCTACATAACCAGCTTGTGGGGGTTCAGTACTCAGTTACGATCGACGTGACGTCGCTTTGAATTGTTCAGAAGCAGACCTCTATGCATGTTTGCTTAGTCGTCCTGTTTTCATTAACATAATTCAACTCCACGATCTCTCAGCGTCCTGCGGGCTGTCAGTAAAGGTTGGAGCGAGGCCGGGGGGTTGAGGCTCTTTTAAAGGTCAGTAATTTGTTCAAAAAAATAAAAGCCCTATCCTTGACAATGCCTGGGTGGAGAGTGGCCGTGCCCACATCACAGGAGCCTTCATTACTAGCCTCTTCGATGCATCAACAAAGTGAATGGGTATGTAACCTACCCCACATCTACAAATCATATACATTGTGGCATTTATAATACTAGCTAACACTTATATTGACCGCCCGAGAAACAAGATACGAGGAAAACAATGGAAATATTGCTAGATGCGTGCTCGTTGCGCAAAGCGAGCTGTCAACGCGGCATAGCTCTGATGGGCGGTAATGGGAAAGTTGATAGCGGTACCAAAAGCAGAAAATTCGTGACAAATGATATTCGTCGGAGGAACCGGCCTCGTGCCGGGGCAGTGTCCACAAAAATAGCGCATAGGGGATTGCTCATTGCGTTTCGGTGCATCTGCGAAATCTGTCTATTGGTATGGCTTTAGCTGCAATCGGTTCCGACACTGACAGATGCGCAATGGGCAGCACTGGTTCCTCAAAGATGGCTTATACTATATACACAGCCAATGTGGATTGTCCCATTTCGTACAATGATCATGCACAGCCATATGCAACATTCCGTCAGTTCCGAGTGAATGATAAGAAACACTTTCAGGCCCGCAAGGCTTGCTTTATCACGTCTACAGTTTTCACAGCCAACTTCATAGATCTCTTCGATTTCTACACGCCTCCTCCTTTTCCGCCAGACAATGACTAGCGTCAAGACTCCATCGGTCTTCTGGGCTCAGAGAAGCTCTGCAACCGCTAAGGAGATGGTCCGTCTTTTTGGTGTCATTCCTACGTCGCAAACCTGAAAAAAGACATTCTGGTGTAGAACCTCATTTACCTAACAGTCAAGCTTGGAGGAATTGTACACTCGAGTTTGGTATACACCGTCACAGACAAGGGCATTTCTTTGAAAGTAAATGCTAATCAGTGCGTCGCCGTTTGCGAGATTCCCTTTTTTTTGAAATATGGTCTAGTACTTAACTTCTGCCTTTTCCCAGAGGCGATAAAGAGAGAGAATACGCCTTTGATCTGGATTTTCACTCGCAAGTGGTCCCTGGAGTAAGGTTCTCTCAAACGCCATCCATAATTCATGGCGCTTATTTAAACTCCTTGGTATAGACAGTGAAAAAATCCGTGACACCTCAATCCGTTACCCTCGTTATCCTCAAGAAAGATATTACTGCTCGAGGTTGGCCACGCTTATCCAAGACTGCTCTACCGTATGTCAAGACTGACTTCAGTCGATGGACTGGGGAAGATGATGAGTCTGATAACATGGCCGAAGACGGCTCCCGTGATACTACTAACATGGGTACGAAGAGTTCTTTGTCGGGAACCAAAAGTTGGGGGCTCTTAAAACAGGTATTTCCTCTGCAAACTGGCTTTCGATTTTATGCATTTCATAACAACGATATAGCCAAATCAAGTCTCCTCATCAAGCATCACAACGGTAACAACCCCTCAAGCCTTGTTGGCACAGCAAAGTTCCTCAACTGAAACTATGACGGTTCGTCTGTTCAATCCAAGCTTGTATTGGTATATCTGAGACTGGTATAGAACATTATTTCTCTTGGAGCCAAAACCCAAGACACTTCGGAATCCACTTTCAAAAAGGCAGAGGATCTTAACAGCCGTGGATTATTTTTTCTGGATCGCTTTAAGCGTCTTGGGGAATTAAGAGACATTGAGAAGGCGATCTCGATTCTTGCAGATGCAGTACAACTAACACCAGATGGAGACTCAGAGAAGCCAGGTCGATTAAGCAACCTCGGATCATCGCTTTTGCGGCGTTTTGAGCATCGTGGAGAAATGGAAGACATTGAAAAGGGGATATTGATTTTTGAAGATGCCATGCGTCTCGCTGCAGATGATTCGAAATACACATTCGGAGACCCTGCTGGCATTTCTAGTAACCTTGGAAATATGTACCTTTGCCGCTTTGAACACACCGGCAACATTCAAGATATTCACCGTGCCATATCCCACCACCAGAGCGCTGTTGAATCCACCCCTTCTGGCCGTGCTGACCTTCCAACTTGGCTCAACAATCTTGGAAGTTCATACTTACGTCAATTCCAATGCACTGGCAACCTCCAGGATGTCCACCATGCCATATCTCACCTCCAGAGTGCTGTTGAATCTACTCCTTCCAGCCATGCTGACCATCCAAGATGGTTGAACAATCTTGGAACTTCTTACTTATGTCGCTTTGAACACACGGGCAACCCCCAGGATATTGACCATGCCATAACCCATCACCAGAAAGCCATTGAATCGACTTTCTTGAATCAAACTGACCTTCCAGGTTTATTTAACAGCCTTGGAACTTCATATGTACGCCGCTCCAAACACACTGGCAGCCTCCAGGATATTGACCATGCCATATCTCACTACCAGAGTGCTATTAAATCCACTCCTTCTGGCAGCCATGCACTTTTTCCAGGTTTGTTCAATAACCTTGGAACTGCATACTTATGTCGCTTTGAATACACCAGCGACCTTCTAGATGTTAATCATGCCATATCTTACCACCAGAGTGCTGTCGAATCTACTCCTTCTAGCCATGCTCAGATTTCAAAACGGTTCCACAATCTTGGAAATTCATATTTACGTCGCTTTGGATGCACCAGTGATCTCCAGGACATTGATCATGCCATATCCTACCATCAGAAAGCTGTTGAAAACACCCTTTCCAGCCAAGCTGACCTTCCAGGTTTGCTCAATAGCCTTGGAAGTTCATATTTATATCGCTTTGTATCCACTGGCAACCTCCAGGATATTAACCATTCCATATCCCACCACCAAAATGCTCTCAAATCCACTCCTCCTGACCATGTTCTCCTTCCAGTTTTGTTCAACAACCTTGGAAATTCATACTCACATCACTTCAAATGCACTCGTAACCTTCAAGATATTGACTATGCCATATCCCACCACCAGAATGCAGTTGATTCCACTCCTTCTGGTCATGCTGACCTTCCTGCTTGGCTCAATAACCTTGGAAATTCATATTTATATCGTTTCAAACACAATAATGACATCCAGGACCATGAAGAATTCCGCCACCTCCTCACTGCTAAACAATCTGATTTTCCAGATTGGTTCAAGAATAATGAAATTTTATCTACACAAGACATGGATATTTGTGATGTCCAGAAAGCCATAGCTTCATATCGTCAGGCTGCTCAGGCAAATGGTGTCCCATCAGTGCGTATGGCGGCTGCCAGGCAAACAGTACGACATTCCTCTGTTTTCGATGAACCACAGTGTCTAGCAGATTTTTCTCTTGCTGTTACTCTGCTAACAGAGGTAGCTGGGATTGAACAGACAATTCATCGCCGTCATGCAAACCTTGGTGACAGTTATGACCTCGTGAAATTTGCTGTGGCCACTGCACTCCGGTTTGATAAACCTGATCTTGCACTTGAATGGCTTGAGCAAGGCCGTTGCTTGGTGTGGAATCAGCTCAACCAACTCCGTACACCAATAGATGACCTTCGTGCAAGGAGTGTGCCTCTGGCTGATCGTTTCACAGAGGTTGCGAGTTCTCTGGAATTCTATGGAACTCGTTCATCCTCATCTAAGCTTACTTCCCATGCTACAATCGCAGATGAAATTCACTTTCATGACCAAACTCGCAATCATACCCTTCTTGCTGCAGAGTATAAACAACTTCTCGAAGAGATTCGCGCTCTTCCAAATTTCCACAACTTTCTGAAGCCGCCTAATGCCACCAACCTCCTCTCCTCCTTACCTCCAGGTAGTGTAGTTGTCATATTCAACATTTATGAAACCCGATGTGACGCCCTGGCTCTTATCGCTGGTATCGAGGAAGTTCTGCCTATTCCTCTGGAGAAATTTGGTTTCAACGAAGCAAAGCAACTACAGAGGAGGCTTCAATCTGTCCTTCTCGAGCAACGGGAAGCAGAGGATGGAGATCGTGCTACTTTTCGTCTCCCCCTTAATGCCCCATTATCTATATCAGTCATCCTAGAAGAACTGTGGTGCAAAGTTGTGCAGCCAATTCTCACAGCACTAGGATATTCGGTAAGTTCTGCTGATTGACATCTCATACAAAGTTATCTGTACTAAACTCTTGTACTCTCAGCCGGAGTCTCGTCCCAATTCTTTGGATCGTCGTCGTATATGGTGGTGCCCGACTGGTCCTCTCTCATTTCTTCCACTCCATGCGGCAGGGATTTACGGCTCAGCATACGAGGCAGGACAATGTGTCTCCGATTTTGTGGTTTCATCATACTCACCAACAGTTGGCTCCCTTAATGAGAAATTCGGTGCCTCGACCACCACTTCCAAATGTACCAATCTCATTCTTATCAGCCAACCGAACACCCCAGGTCTTTCCTCAATACCCTGGACTCAAAAAGAGGTGCATAATCTCAAAGAATTGATGGACCAGTCTGTCGTTGATATGCTTTTGTTGGAAGATGCCGAGGCCACCATAGAGAAAGTGAGGACAGAAATGAGGAGTCGTAATTGGGTTCATTTTGCTTGCCATGGCATCCAGGATGTGAATGAGCCTCTCAAGAGCGGTGTCCATCTCCATGACGGCCGCCTAGAGCTTCTCGAAATCATGCGGCAGAAGATATCAAATGCCGACCTGGCTTTCCTCTCGGCATGCCAGACAAGCAAAGGAGACCCCAAATTATCAGAGGAGGTTGTCCATCTCAGTGCTGGTATGCTTGCTGCTGGTTATCGTGGAGTGGTTGGTACGATGTGGAGCATTTCTGATATGCATGGGCCAGAATTTGCAACAGAGTTTTATCAGTACTTGTTTAGGGAGAATGGGTCGGAGGGATTGGACAGTAGTCAGGCGGCCTACGCCTTGGACCACGCTACGAGGAAGGTTCGAGAGAGCCTTGAAGAAGATGACACTGCGTTATTGACATGGGTTCCATATGTACATTTCGGCTACTGATATCCTTTCTTTGTTTCATCATCGTACAGTCCTCATAGTCCTAACAATTGTTTCCGGTATAGCAAGCTATTCGAAAAATTTCCGCAAGGCCTCATCCACAGATGCAGAACCTCTAGAGAATGTTCAATGGGGATTTCAAGTTCCAACAGAAGCTCGTTCTGTAATAGATCATGCCATCATATTGTCGAATAAATAGGCGACAAGTAGAGGCTACAATTTACTACACAGGATAAGAAATGCAGTAGCTCTTCGACAGAGTGAACAAAGTCTAGAGTGAAAGTCAGAAGCGAATCAAGACTAAAAAAAAGCGAACGAATTAAGTACCAAGAACATAGAACAACTTTTATATCGGCACCATAAACCGCAGCACAACTGCATCACATGGCTACCGAAGGTGCTTCTTATCCACCCGAACAATCCATTGTCACCCCACTGTACCTTCTCACTGTCGAATCCTCCAGGTCAAAGAATATCACGTGAAAGAAAGGGAGTACAACAACCAAATGACAAAAAACCTCCCTGTCAGCGGTTGGAGGAGGGGGTCGAGAGAAAGTGAGGACCTCCTTGGCATTGTAGTTGACTCAAGTGCATTACCTATCCTTTGTTATTGACGGAGATGGTTTTCGCTTCCCAGTGGGTTTCAATGCGTGGGACAATGTCAATAAATCGAGGGATTCGCATCAGCTGCAGCTGCAAGTTGTTTTACGTTGTTTTCTCTGTTTATTACATAATCTTCGTTAGCCCACGGGACAAACTTTTGTCAAATAACACCAACCTCTGCCGATCCATTTCGTAACAGAATGGGTGGAGTGATACTCCCACCTCACCTTTGCATCCCTGCGGGGGTTTCCACCAAGCGAAGATGGGCAGCTTCTGGACTACCTCCAGGATGCGACTCACCGACGACCGTATCGCGCGAAACAACATCAGGTCAGCTAACGAGATGCGCATCGCCGCGCTCCGAGTCGTGGGCCTGGAAAAAAAAAAGTGAAATCCATTGGCCTGTTAGACCTGAATCATTCCATCTATCTCTAGGTGCGTGCAAAGAGCCTTTCCGGGAAGTTTTTCTCATCCTGAATGACACCTGACTCCAACACTGTCCAGTTTCTTCAGCAAGCGCATACAGACATAAACACGCATTGCTGGTAACGAGCCTAGGTGTAGCCTTTGATTGTGCAAAAGAGCCAGTCGGTGAATATCCCGGCAACGAAGATGGTCAACCGCGTAAAATGCACCTCCTGAGCTGGAGGTTCTGGACTGGAACATGCACGATGCTAGTGGTATCAGTACGTTTTATCACTGACGATTCCACCTGAAAAGTCTTGAAGTCTTGTACTTCAGCGCCTTGAACGCGAGGACTGTTGCACTTTATATGTCTCATTACCGGGGCGGGAAACGTTTGACCAAGATGTCGCCCCTGCTACAAATGAGCCCCGGATGGAACCTGCCCAAGAGGCTATAGGGGCCCTGGATCTCGTGTGTAAGCCGTATGAGGGGGAAGCACCTAATGCCATGCTCACATGTGCTGGGAGTTCGAAACCAATGTTTTTCGTTGAGATGGAGAAACGGAATATTGTGGACGGAATGACAAAGGCCTACTGGCTGCAAGCATGGACTGCATGGGTGC
>Ga0307517_10013803_pt1 | contig 10936 bp, 9 predicted proteins | sample 23_EM_MG_FD_194515 | JGI IMG/M metagenome (GOLD analysis project Ga0307517, IMG submission 194515) | Populus trichocarpa ectomycorrhiza microbial communities from riparian zone in the Pacific Northwest, United States - 23_EM | ecosystem: Host-associated > Plants > Roots > Unclassified | place...
GCGGTCGCAGTCGTATTCCTGGGCCTCGTGCTCGTGGCCGGGCAACACCCGCACCACGGTCTCGCCCTGCTCGCGCAGCAGACGCACCTGGGCGCGCAAGGCATCGTCCTCGGCCCAGGGCGCGCGGATCGCGGCGTGCAGCGGCTTCGCAGGTGCACAGGCGGCGAGCACCTTCAGGTCCAGGCTGAAGCCGACCGCCGGCCGGCTGCGGCCGAACACCGCACCGACCTCGTCGTAGCGACCGCCGCGCGCCACCGCGTCGGGCGAACCGGCGACGAAGGCCGCGAAGCGCACGCCGGTGTAGTAGTCGTTCGCGCCGATGTCGGCGAGGTCGAATCCGACCGCGACCTCGGGATGCGATTGTTCGACACGCCGCGCCAACCCTTGCAGGTCGTCGAGCGCGGCCTGCACCAGCGGACGCGCCGGCAGCTCACGCCGCGCCGCCTCGATGACCTCGGCACTGCCGTACAGGTGCAGCAAGGTCAGCAGGCCGCGGCGGGTTTCATCCGGGAAACCGCGCGACAACTCGCGCAGTGCGGCCGAATCCTTCGCCGCAAGCGCCGCGTAGACCTCGACGAGCCGATCGGCACCGACCATCACGCCGGCCAGCACGCCACGCACGATGCGCGCATCGCCCAGATCGAGCGTGATCTTGCTCAGGCCGGCGGCGCGCAGGCAGTCGAGCGCCAGATCCTGCACTTCCAGGTCGGCTTCCAGGCCGCCATGGCCATAGATCTCGGCACCGAACTGCATCGGCTCGCGCGTCGAATGCAGGCCAGAGGGCAAGGCATGCAGCACCGGGCCGCAATAGCACAGCCGCGTCACACCGATGCGGTTCAGCAAGTGCGCATCGATGCGTGCGACCTGCGGCGTGCTGTCGGCACGCACGCCCAAGGTGCGGCCGCTGAGCTGGTCGACGAGCTTGAAGGTCTTCAGATCGAGCGAGTGGCTGGCGCCTGTCAGCAGCGACTCGATGTGCTCGAGCAGCGGCGGCATCACCAGCTCGCAGCCATAGCCGCGAGCCACGTCGATCAGCCCGCGACGCAGTTCTTCGATGTGTCGTGCCTGCGCAGGCAGCACGTCGGCGATGTGCTCGGGCAGCAGCCAAGCAGATGACATGGGAAAACGCCGGGGGGTTAAAACGGAGATTGTACCGGCGCGTTTGTGAGGCTCAGGACAGAAAGAACCACAGCATCGCGAGGCCCGCGAGCATGCTGCCCAGGCCGATGAAACGGATCTGCCCGTCGCTCATCTTCATCGCGCGCTCGAACACGCTGCGCCACTGCGGCGGGCTGATGAAGGGCAGCAGCCCTTCGATCACCAGCATCAGCGCAAACGCGCCGAGCAGCAGCTCCGGCAGACTCGGGGGCGACTCGCCCACACCCATGCTAGCGCTTGGCCGCCGGTGCCGGCGCCGGGCCGGCGCTGCTGCCGCGCATCGCCTTGAAGAAGTCGCTGCCCGGGTCCACGACCATCACGTCGGACTTGCTGCGAAAGGCCGAACGGTACGCGCCCAGGCTGCGATAAAACTGCGCGAACTGCGGGTCGCGGCCGAAGGCGTCTGCGAACATCGCCGAGGCCTTGGCATCGCCCTCGCCCTGGATCTTCTGCGCGTCGCGATACGCCTCCGCGACGATGACCTCGCGCTGCCGATCGGCGTCGGCGCGGATCTTCTCGCCCTCGGCGCCGCCGGTGGCACGCAGCTGGTTCGCGACCTGCTGGCGCTCCGAGCGCATGCGGCTGTAGATCGAATCGGTGATGTTGGCAACGAAGTCGACGCGCTTGATCCGCACGTCGAGGATCTCGATGCCGAAGGACTTGGCCTCATCGGTCAGGCGCCCACGCACGTCCTGCATGACCTTGTCGCGGCCGCTCGAAAGCACGTCGCCGACGGTTCGCTTGGTGACTTCCTCGTTGAACGCTGCGTGCACGATCGGGCTCAGCCGCGTTTCCAGGCTGCGCATGTCGGAGCCGTTGTTGCGGATGAACTGGCGCGAGTCGGTGATGCGCCATTTGACGAGCCAGTCGATCACCAGGCTCTTCTTCTCGGCCGTGAAGATCGGGCGGTTCTCGGGGCTGTCCATGGTCTGGATGCGGCGGTCGAGGAACACGACGTTCTGGAACGGCGGCGGCAGCTTCCACTTGAGGCCCGGATCCTGGATCACTTCCTTGATCTCGCCCAGCGCGTAGACCACCGCGACCTGACGCTGGTCGACGACGAACAGCGTCGAGGCCAGCGCCATCAACAGCAGCAGCAGGCCGCCGACGAACAGAGCAATGCGATTCATGTTGTTGTTCTCCTCAGACGTCGCCGGGCCGCCCCAGGGCGGCTGAGCGCCCCCTCGGGGGGCAGGAACGAAGTGACGTGGGGGTTGTCATGTCAGCGCGCGTCGCGGTCGCGGCCACGCTGGTTGTCTCGCGAACGGATGTCGGTGCTGCTCGTCGCGGGCGTCTCGGTTGCGGGTGCTGGCGTCGCCGTCGGGGGGACGGCCACCGTCGTCTGCTGCAACAGCTTGTCCAGCGGCAGGTACAGCAGGTTCGAGTTGTTGCGGGTGTCCACCATCACCTTGCTGACGTTGGAATAGACCTGCTGCATCGCGTCGATGTAGAGCCGGTCGCGCGTCACGGTCGGCGCCTTCTGGTATTCGGCCAGCACACTGTTGAAACGCTGGGCGTCGCCATCGGCCTCGGAAATGACACGCGACTTGTAGCCTTCGGCCTGCTCGCGCAAACGTGCGGCCGTGCCCTGCGCCTTCGGGATCACGTCGCTGGCGTACGCCAGTCCTTCCTTCTTCAGGCGATCGCCGTCCTGACCCGCCTTCAGCGTGTCCTCGAACGCGGCCTGGACCTGCTCGGGCGGCTGCACGCTTTGCACGTTGACGTTGACGACCACGATGCCGGCCTTCAGGCGGTCCAGCTGGCCCTGCACCGACTTCACCAACTCGGAGGCGATCGCATCGCGCTGCTCATACAGCACCGAGTCGATCTTGCTCTTGCCGACGATCTCGCGCACCGCCGATTCGGCGGCGAGCGTGACCGCCTCTTCGGGATCGCGGTTCTCGAACAAGAAGGCACGCGCATCCTTCAGCCGGTACTGCACCGTGAACCGGATGTCTACGATGTTCTCGTCCTGCGTCAGCATCGACGAGTCGCGCAAACCGGTGGCCGCGATCACCGCATTGCGGCCAACCTCCTTCGAGCGAAGCTGCGTCACATTGACGGTCTCGTGCGCCTGGAACGGGTACGGCATGCGCCACTGGAAGCCGGCGTCGGCGGTATGGCTGTATTTGCCGAACGAGGTGACGACCGCCTGCTGGCCTTCCTGGACGATGAAGAAGCCGCTGCCGAGCCAGATCAGCGCGACCACGCCGGCGACCAGACCGGCACCGATGCCGGCGCTCTTCATGTCGGGCTGGAAGTTCGAGCCGTTGCCGCCGCTGCCGCCGCCATCTCCCGCGCCACCCGGCCGCGGGCCGCCGCCCTTGCCGCCGAACAGGCCACTGAGCTTGCGGTTGAAGTCGCGCCAGAGCTCGTCGAGGTCGGGTGGGCCGTCGCCGCGGCCATTGCTGTTCAGCACCAGGCCGGCCGCGCGGCGCCACCAGTTCGGGCGGGCGCTGCGGCCTGGAGAATCAGAGGTCGGGTGGCTCATGGTCATGCGAGTGAATGCTGTGATCCGTTGGGCTCTGTGGCCGCCGGGCTTTCTTCGAGGTCGTCCTCGTCCCAGTCACGGGTGAGGCGAATGTCATCTGGGGCCGGTGCGCCGAGGTTCAAGAAGCCTTCGAGCGTCCCGGCGACCGCTTCCGAGAGTATCGCGCGCAATGTGCCCATGCCTTCGCCGTTGCGCGCGCTGATGAAGACGCGCGGCACGCGCAGCTGGCCCTCCAGCTCGAGCAGGTCGCGCAGCTCGCGCGGGCGTTGGGTCTCTTCGAGCTGGTCCAGCTTGTTGTAGACCAACACCTGCGGGATGTCGCTGGCGCCGATCTCGACCAGCACACGCTGCACTTCGGCCATCTGCTCGGCCAGCGCCGGACTCGCGCAATCGACGACGTGCAGCAGCAGATCGGCATCGTTGGCCTCCTGCAGCGTCGCCTCGAAGGCCTCGATCAGCTTGTGCGGCAGGTCGCGGATGAATCCGACGGTGTCCGACAGCGACACCGAGCGCTGCGCATCCTCGAGGAAGAGCTGACGCGTGGTCGTGTCCAGCGTCGCGAACAGCTGATCGGCCGCATAGGCGCGTGCATTCACCAGCACGTTGAACAGCGTCGACTTGCCGGCGTTGGTGTAGCCCACCAGCGAGACGCGGAAGGTCTGGTTGCGCTCGCGTGCGCGGCGCTGCGTGCTGCGCTGCTTCTTGACGCGATCGAGCTGCTTCTTCACGCCCTTGATGCGCTCGCCGATCATGCGCCGGTCGAGCTCGATCTGCGCCTCGCCCGGACCACCACGCATACCGATGCCGCCACTCTGGCGCTCCAGGTGACTCCAGCGGCGCACCAGGCGCGTCGAGAGGTATTGCAGCCGCGCCAGCTCGACCTGCAGCTTGCCCTCGTGGCTTTGCGCGCGCTCGCCGAAGATCTCGAGGATCAGCATCGTGCGGTCGGCCACCGCCACGCCCAGGTGCTGCTCGAGGTTGCGCTGCTGGGCCGGCGACAAGGCTTGGTCGAACAGGACCGCATCGGCCTGGTGCGCCTGCACCATCGCCTTGATCTCGTCGGCCTTGCCCGAGCCGACGAACAGTGCGGCATCGGGCGCCTTGCGTTTGGCGACGATGCGCGCGACCGCGACATCGCCGGCCGATTCGGCCAGCAACGCGAGCTCGTCGAGTGTCGCGTCGAACGCCTTGCCGCGGCCGAAGTCCACGCCCACCAGGATCGCCCGCGCGGGCGTGGCAGACCCGTTGGGGGCGGTTAGTTCCGCGGAACTCAAGGCGCGAGAAGGTCGGTCAAGCGACGCGGTATCAAGCTCACGCGGCCGGATCGGTCGGCTCGGCGGCGTGGAAGTTCACGGCGCGGCCCGGCACGACGGTCGAGATGGCGTGTTTGTAGACCATCTGCGTCACCGTATTGCGAAGCAGCACCACATACTGGTCGAACGACTCGATGTGGCCTTGCAGCTTGATCCCGTTGACGAGGTAGATCGAAACCGGAACATGCTCCTTGCGCAGCAGGTTCAGGAACGGGTCTTGTAGGAGTTGCCCTTTATTGCTCACGTGTTAGCTCCGTGATGAAAGTTCAGAAGAGGTCACATTAACACAGGGTCGCAAGCGCAATGGAGGTTTACGCCAATACCCTGAAAGCCCTTACTTATGGGCCTTGTCGTCGAAGGGGTTTTTCGACGAGCGCAGCTCGATGCGCATCGGTGTGCCGGTGAGCTTGAAGTGCTCGCGGAAACGCCCCTCGAGGAAGCGTTTGTACGAGTCGGTGATGTGGTCGAGCGAGTTGCCGTGGATCACGATCAGCGGCGGGTTCATGCCGCCCTGGTGGGCGTAGCGCAGCTTCGGACGGAACGCGCCGGCGCGCTTCGGCGCCTGGTGCTCGACGGCGTCCTGCAGCAGGCGCGTCAGCACCGGCGTGGACATCTTGCGCGTCGCCGACGCGTGCGCATCGGCGATCGCCTTCCAGACCGGGCCCAGGCCCTGGCGCTTGATCGCCGAGATGTGCAGCACCGGCGCGAACTTCAGGAACGCCAGCCGTTGCTCGATCGAGCGCTGCAGCGTCTGCTTCTGGTAGTCGTCGACCGCATCCCACTTGTTCACCGCCACCGCCACCGCGCGGCCGCTCTCGAGGATGTAGCCGGCGATGTGCGCGTCCTGGTCGGTCACGCCCTGGGTCGCGTCGAGCAGCAGCAGCACGACGTTGGCGTCGGCGATCGCCTGCAAGGTCTTGACGACCGAGAACTTCTCGATCGCCTCGAATACCTTGCCGCGGCGCCGCAGGCCGGCGGTGTCGATCAGCTCGAACTTCTGGCCGTTGCGCTCGAACGGCACCGTGATCGCGTCGCGCGTCGTGCCGGGCTGGTCGAACGCAACCAGGCGTTCCTCGCCCAGCCAGGTGTTGATCAGCGTCGACTTGCCGACGTTGGGCCGCCCGGCCACCGCGAGGCGGATCGGGCCGCCATCGACAGGCGGCTCGTCTTCTTCGTCGTCGAACTCGAAGTTCGCGAGCGCCGCGTCGGTCAGGCTGCGGATGCCCTGGCCGTGCGCGGCCGAGATCGGGTGCGGGTCGCCGAGGCCCAGCTCGAAGAACTCGGCCAGCAGCGGCGACTCCTGCATGCCCTCGGCCTTGTTGACCGCGAGGATGACCTTTTTGCCGACCGTGCGCAGGTAGCGCGCGATGTCGTGGTCCTGGCCTGACACGCCGGAGCGCACGTCGACGACGAAGATCACGGCATCGGCCTCGGCCACCGCCTGGCGCGTCTGCTTGGCCATCTCCTTGACGATGCCGGTGGTGCTGTCGGGCTCGAAGCCACCGGTGTCGACGACGATGAACTCGTGCTCGCCGCTGCGCCCGTCACCATAGTGGCGGTCGCGTGTCAGGCCGGAGAAGTCGGCCACGATCGCGTCGCGGCTCTTCGTCATCCGGTTGAACAGCGTGGACTTGCCCACATTGGGGCGGCCCACGACGGCGATCACGGGTTTCATGTCGACAGCCGGCCGACGCCGGGCCGCTCCCAAGGCGGCCGGCTACCCACCCGGGGGGTCGATGCGAAGCAGCGGGGGGTCGTCATGACTACTGGGGGCGAAAAGCGAACAGGCCGCCGTTGCGCGTGACGGCCAGCATGACCGTGCCCGACACCACCGGCTGCGCGACGATGGGGCTGCCGTCGGTGCTCAGGCGCAGCAAGGCCTCGCCGCTGTCGCGCGCGAGGAAGTGCAGCGTGCCGTCGGCATCGCCGAACACCACCGTCTTGCCCACGCTCAGCGGCGCGCTCAGCGAGCGGTACAGCAGCTTGTCGGAGGTCCAGGCGGCGTCGCCGTTGATCTTCCAGGCGGTGATGCGGTCCGAGGCGTCGCCGGCGAACACGAACTCCGCATCGGCTGCGACCGCGTCGGTGCCGCCGATGTTCTTGCTCCACAGCGTCGTGCCCTTCTGCGCGTCGACACAGCCGACGGCCGCCTGGAACGAGCGCGCGCAGAGCACGTCGCCGACGCGCACCGCCGGCCCGACCAGATCGGCGAGTCGCTCGATCTCGTTCGCTCCGCGCGGCGAGCCGATCGCCACATCCCAGCGCACCTCGCCGCGCAGCGGATCGATGCCGGCGATGCGCGGGCCCTGGCCGACGATCAGCGTGTCCTTGAACGCGCTCAGCACGCCCGATTGCGCGAGCGTGAGCGGGTCGCCGGGACGCTGCATGAGCCAGAGCTTGCGCCCGTCGAGCACGTCGAAGGCCTGCACCGCACGGTCCACGCCGAGCACGAACACACGCTCACCGGCGACCAGCGGCGCGGTCGTGACGCGCGTGCCCAAGGCCTTGCGCCATTTGACGGCCCCCTGATCGAAGACGACCAGCTCGCCCTCGCGCGTGACGACCGCGGCGAACCGGCCGTCGCTGCCGACACCGGCGCTGAGCTTGGCGCCGGCACTGCCGCGCCAGAGTTCGCGGCCCGATTCGGCGTCGAGCGCGAGCACGGTGCCGTCGTTGCCGGCCACCGTGAACGTGCCCTTCACGACCGCCACCGCGAGCGGGAACTGCACGCCGTCGACGCGCTGGCTCCACGCGAGCGCGCCGGCGATCTTGGGCGTCAGCGGCGCCAGCGGTTCGGGCTTGGGCTTGCTGCTGCCGGCGCAGCCCGCGACCAGCGCGGTCACCGCCAGCACGGCGACAAGGCGCGAGAGCCAGCGCGGCGATGACGCCATGCTCATCATGGCGTCCCCTCGGTCTTGCTCGCCGCCGGCGCCGCGCCGAGCGCCGTCAGCTTGGCTTCGATCAGGCGCCGGTAGTCGACCTTCGCGTCCATCGCGGTCCAGGCCTTGGTGTAGGCGGCCTTCGCGTCGTCGACCTTGCCCTGGGCCACCAGCACATCGCCCCGGCGGTCGTTGACGAGCGCGCCGAACTCGGTCGCGCCATCCTTCAGGCTTACGCCGTCGAGCCGCTTCAAGGCCTCGTCGTACTTCTTCTGGTCGAGCAGCACGCCGGCGGCGCGCAGCCGTGCGATGGTTTGGTACTCGGCCTCGGTCGCATTCGCCTCGACCCACGCAAGCGTGGCCAGCGCCTCATCGGCCTTGCCCTTCTCGAACTGCAGCTTCGCCGCGAGCAAGCCGCCCTGCTCGGTGAACGCGGTGCCGGGGAAGCGGCTCTTCATGTCGGCGAACACGCGCGTGGCCTGGTCGACATCACCGGCCTGCGCGGCCTTGTCGAGCTGGTCGTACATCGAGCCGGCCTTCACGGCCTGATCGCGCTGGTACCAGCCCCAGCCGTTCCACGCGGCGTAGCCGCCCAGCACGACCACCAGCAGCCAGGTGACGAGGTTGCCGTATTTCTTCCAGAAGGCTTTCAGCTCGTCGAGCTGTTCCTGTTCTTCGAGATCGAGATTCGTGGCCATTGACGGGTCGGTTCCGGTTCGGTGAGTGCGGGATTATGCGTTGCGCAGTTCGGCTGCCCAGCCCGCGGCGTCGGCCAATGGCAGGCTGCGCTGCGCCGCGTCGGCGTCTCGCAGCGGCTTCAGCGCGACCTCGCCGCGCGCGAGCTCGTCGGCACCGAAGATCAGCGCGTGGCGGGCACCGCTCGCGTCGGCGCGTTTGAACTGGCTCTTCATGCTGCCCCAGGCGTCCGCGCCGGCCGCGTGCATCAGCACCGTGACGCCAGCCGCGCGCAGCGCCTCGCAGGTCGCCACCGCCGTGCTCATCGCCGCGGCCGCGGGCACGATCGCGTAGACGTCGGTAGCCGCGGCGGGCGGCTGCACGCCGACGGCCTCCAGCAACAGCAGCATGCGCTCGATGCCCATGCCCCAGCCCACCGCCGGCGTCGGCTTGCCACCGAGCTGCGCAAACAAGTCGTCGTAGCGGCCGCCGCCGCAGACCGTGCCCTGCGCGCCCAGCTTGTCGGTGGTCCACTCGAACACGGTGAGGTTGTAGTAGTCCATGCCGCGCACCAGGCGCGGGTTGATGCGGTACTCGAGGCCGACCGCGTCGAGCGCGGCCCTCACCGCGTTCAGGTGCGCGAGCGAGCCTTCGCCGAGGAAGTCCATCAACTTTGGTGCGGCTTCATTGATGCCCTGCATCGCCGGGTTCTTGCTGTCGAGGATGCGCAGCGGGTTGCTGTGCAGGCGGCGTTTCGCATCGGCGTCGAGCACGTCGGCGTGCGCCTCGAAGTGCGCGATCAGCGCAGTGCGGTGCGCCAGGCGCTCGGCCGGCTGCCCCAGGCTGTTGATCTCGAGCCGCACATCCCGACCTTCGACCAGCCCCAGGTCGCGGCACAGCGCGCGACACATCAGGATCTGCTCGGCGTCGACGTCCGGGCCTTTGAACCCCAGCGCCTCGACATCGATCTGGTGGAATTGGCGATAGCGGCCCTTCTGCGGCCGCTCATGGCGGAACAGCGACACGTTGGACCAGACCCGCATCGGCCCGTTGTACAGCGCGTTGTGCTCGACCATCGCGCGCACGATGCCGGCCGTGGCTTCGGGCCGCAGCGTCAGCTTGTCGCCGTTCATCGAATCCTCGAAGGAGTACATCTCCTTCTCGACGATGTCGGTCACCTCGCCGAGGCCGCGCACGAACAGCGCCGTCGGTTCGACGATCGGCGTGCGCACGTTGAGGTAGCCGTAGCGCGCCATCAGCGCGCGCACCTTGTCCTCGAACCACTCCCAGCGCGCCGACTCGGGCGGCAGGATGTCGTTCATGCCCTTCACGGCTTGCAGGGGGTCGGATTTGCGGGCGGGGTTCACGGTCATGGGTGTGTCTCGGTCGAATGCGGCCAACGCTGCGCGCGGTGGCGGCAGCTCCGATGGATGCGCAGGCCCTCAGGCGTGCGCGGTCGGATGCTCGGCCGTGGCCGTGCCGAAGCGTTGGTCGATGTAGCGCTCGACCAGCGCGTGGAACTCGGCGGCGATGTTGTCGCCGCGCAAGGTGAGCGCCTTCTCGCCGTCGATGAAGACCGGCGCGGCCGGTGCTTCGCCGGTGCCGGGCAGGCTGATGCCGATGTCGGCGTGCTTGCTTTCGCCCGGGCCGTTGACGATGCAACCCATCACCGCGACCTTCATCTTCTCGACGCCGGGGTAGCGCGCTTTCCAGACCGGCATTTGTGCGCGCAGATAGTCGTCGATCTCTTTCGCAAGCTCCTGGAAGGTCGTGCTGGTGGTGCGGCCACAGCCCGGGCAGGCGGTCACGCTCGGGTTGAACGAGCGCAGGCCCAGCCCTTGCAGGATCTCGAGCGCCACGACGACCTCCTGCGTGCGCGCTTCGCCCGGCTGCGGCGTCAGCGAGACGCGGATCGTGTCGCCGATGCCCTCCTGCAGCAGCACCGACAGCGCCGCGGTCGACGCCACCGTGCCCTTGGTGCCCATGCCGGCTTCGGTCAGGCCCAGGTGCAGCGCGTAGTCGCAGCGTTTGCTGAGCGCACGGTAGACGCTGATCAGATCCTGCACGCCGGACATCTTGCACGACAGGATGATCTGGTCGCCGCGCAGGCCGATGGCCTCGGCGCGCCGCGCCGACCCGATCGCCGACGTCAGGATCGCGCGGTACATGATCTGCTGCGGCTCGAACGGCTCGGCGAGCTTCGCGTTGGCGTCCATCATCCCGGTCAGCAGCTCCTGGTCGAGGCTGCCCCAGTTGACGCCGATGCGCACCGCCTTGTCGTACTTCGCGGCGACCTCGACCATCTGCGCGAACTGCTTGTCGTGCTTGTCGCCCTTGCCGACGTTGCCGGGGTTGATGCGGTACTTGCTGAGCGCCTCGGCGCAGGCCGGGTGGTCGGTCAGCAGGCGGTGGCCGTTGTA
>Ga0307517_10013804_pt1 | contig 10936 bp, 9 predicted proteins | sample 23_EM_MG_FD_194515 | JGI IMG/M metagenome (GOLD analysis project Ga0307517, IMG submission 194515) | Populus trichocarpa ectomycorrhiza microbial communities from riparian zone in the Pacific Northwest, United States - 23_EM | ecosystem: Host-associated > Plants > Roots > Unclassified | place...
TGTTCACTGTTAGGTGGTCTTGAGCATATCTCTCCCTCAAAAGCTAGCTTATGAGGTGAGGTTTTCCCTCACACTTATAAACTCTACACCAGCATCTGATCTCGCCCTGGTTATGTAGGTCTTAGATTTGTTGGCAAACCTGGACTCTAATAACGATTGTTGAAAATACTAAATATTAAAGTACTTAACCTTTCAAGTTTTTATTTATTGATATTCAACACACAAAATTCTGAATACATGTTTTTTATAGAATAAAGATAAGTTTAAACTATCATATTTCAACAAGGATTCTAATTAAACACTAGTTACCAAGATTATAAACGCAAATCCTTTTAGATCTAGGAAAGCTTTCCCTGTCTCAACCATCGTTGTAACCAAAGACATTACCGAAGAATTCCAAACTTAAACGAGTGTCGTTATGTTTCTTCCATCAAAGAAGTATATTGTTCAATCCTTATAAAAAAAAATGAAGAAGAAGAAGCGAGTAGTTTCACTCTCATGCCAATCCAATAAAATCCCACCTAGTTATTTTCAGATCACCATCACCATATAATTCCAAATCTTTTCATATTGTTTTGGTAATTAATTTTTTTGTAACTAATAAAGAGTATTTCTTAGAAGAAAGACAATTTTAATTTGAATAATGTCTACATTAAGACGTAAAATAAGTAGTCCGTGGTATGTGATGAAAAAAAATATTTTCTGGAGTAGATTTGGATTTTTGTTGATTTTGTTTTTACATGTATTTGATCTCGGGTTTGTTCTTGAGGGAGGACATTGAGTGTGATCTTGAACAAAATATCCCAAATAGTTTTCTTTTAATTTTTTGAGAATGGAAGCCAAAATTAACAATTTCGAGTATAGTTTAATTTATATATAGATCAAATTTCATATATTTTGCAATATTTTAGAGTTAAAGCATGAATTAAAATCTTAATTATATAAGGATTTTATATTAAGCAATGAAATTCTTATAGGTTTAGGATTGAATTTGTTTAGGAATGAATTATGATTATGACTAATCAATTATCCATTATCAGTGCCTAATTCTATTTTTCGATGGTGAAAAATAAAGAGTGCTAGCAAGGCATGGGAGTTTTTGATATTTGGATTTGAAAATAAAATTCATCTACTGAACATAAACATATCCTAAGTAAATAAAATCAATATATAAGTCGAGACATATATAATTTTCATGAAATCTCACATGATTTCATATATTTTTTATTATATAGATATATAAAAAATTATTTAAAAAAGCAATGTGAGAATTAATTTTGATTGATAATCAACAAACCATGCATATAACACGATTTGCATCTGCTATTCAGTTACAAAAAAAAAAAAGAACGAAGCTCGAACTTAACGGAATCGGAAGCCGGGGACAAAGATGCCATTGAAGACTAGGCAGCGAGTGCCTTGATCAGCAATGCCAATGAACCATTTATGGGTTTGAGTTGGCCAACATGTTGAGGAGCAACGATGGCGACTTTCTTGATGAACTTACCCATTAAGTCCGAAAGGAATTGTAGAAGTTTGAAGAAGGTCTGGTCCTGAGGGGCGAATACCTTGATGAGTGATATCAACGTATCTAGTAGGGGTTCAAGCACTTGGCCGATCATGGAAATATCAGGCATGCCAGGAGTTTGGATGAGTTCCTTGATGAGCCCTGAGAGCGCACCTAGAACAGATTTTATTATATCCGGCAGGGAAGAATTACTTTGAAGATCAGCAACAGTGCCGCCGGCGCCTTTTTCAAGTTCCTTGATTAACCATGAGAGTGAACGTATGACGCCTTCTACTGCTTCTTTGAGGAGAGGGTTGGTGACGTTCCCCTCGAAGGAAATCAGTGCGTCTTCAACGGACTGAAGTTGATCTATGAGGGTTTTGGTGAAGCTAGTTTCACTAGCGGTGTTGTCGACGGTTGAAGCCAGAGAATCGCAGCTCACGAAAGTGAAGCAGAGAAGGGTTAGGAAGAGGAGTAGGGCAACTGGGGCTACAGTTTTTGAAGCCATTTCTGAAATTGTTACAGCTTAGTAAAGCGAAGACTAGCTGGTGGTGAGAAATAGAGAGGAGATTGGAGGGTTTTATACGTAGATATTCGAGCACAAAATGGTAAGAAAAATCCTGATAAGGTACAGACAGCTAGCTGGTCATTCCTGGAAGCATCATTCGTGGAACAGTTTTGATAAAGAATTAATGCATCGTTTGTTGACCAAATAGTTATATCTATTGAAATTGTATTGCCTTAGACCTAATAATAAATAATTACGTTAATTTACTTTTTTTGAGAAAATAATTGTTGACCTAATAATGTTAGTGTTGAATTTTTTACAGGGCACGATGTGTTCGTAAGACTCGTGTGATATAATTACAAGTGTGTGTTATTTAACTAATTTATAGTATTAATTTTTCTAATATCTGATATAGATTAATTGTTCTCAATTATTTATAGGTTGAAATATTTATTGAATACACATGTTTTATATACAAATAGTTTTATTTAAATTTTTATAATTATAATTGAGTTAATTTGTTAAATGTTTGGATCGTATAAATAACTTTTAATTTGACTTAACTCCAACTAGGACGTGAATTGAAATATCTTTCAAAATATATTAATTCATAGTTAGGATAAATATATGTAACTCTTAAAAATAATTAACTAAAGAATTATCATCTAACATTATATTGGTATATATGAACCATTTTTAATTTAAATAATTCTTTTCGATTATATCCGACGTGAATATAAATTAATTAGCAATGCATACATATTAATTGAAGATTTTATAAATTATTTTTAAATAATTATTCCCTTTTAAAATATTATTAGTGCTGTTCCAAAAGAGTAAGAAATAACGTAAGAAAAAAAACTAAAAATAACCTGTAAGGATTCAATTAATTTTTTTGCTTTAATGCAATTAAATACATAAGAAAATAACTAAAAATAGCCTATAAATATTCAACTCAATTTATTTGCTTTAATGTAATTAAATTATGTTCTTTTTAAAAATTGTAAATTTATCCATTCTTTTCTTTTCTTTTATCACCGCAAATTTGTCTATTTTAATACGCAACCTTAATTATCCACGAAAGGGTAGTTTTTGTTACCAAAATCTCAGAGGAAAAAAAAAAGAAGAACTTGTGCTTGTGCTTGTGCTTGTGCTTGTCGACCTTGTTCCTTCAATAAATAAACCAAAATTCACATAGTTTTAACCCCAACCATGCATGTGCTGATTATTTAAAAAAATATATAATTAAAATGAGTTGTTTTGATGAAAAAATTATGTGAATGAATTTATGATCAGGCTTTGATAGAACTAAATAATTTTTTTCTTTTTTTTTTCTACACTGGATAAATTTAGATTCTAGATCCACCGGATTCCAGTTATTTAGGAGACGACTGGAATTGTTTTTAATAAAAGAAGACCTGGAAAAAGGTACATGATAGAGACATCTTACGTCGGAGTACTAAACTAGGTAACTAACTCACTCCCGCTGACTTCGTCCTCTTTATCCACTCTCACTTTCGCATTTAAATAAACTTCCAAGAATTCTAAAAACAATATCCCAACTCCTTGATTTGATCACTTTATCTCATTATACATTTTTATTATTGTTAATTATACGTCAAATATTTTCTTGGAGTGGAGAAGGAACTGATCACTAATGGAGGGAATAGTATCGTCAAAGCAGCAGCAACCTTTGGTTTTTGCTTACTATGTTACTGGTCATGGATTTGGTCATGCCACTCGTGTTGTTGAGGTACATGTATAATTTACTTCTTTTTGCTCATCTTTGGTAAGATTCTTGATTTCTTTTCTTAGATCTTTTGTCTCGTTTTTTTGTTTTCGGAAATATCTCAATGCCCTTTGTTGTTTTTTCCCTAAAACTTTCCTGAATGTTCTTCCTCAACGTCCCGGCTATTCACGGAAGGTGCAAGGGAGATGAATAGTCATCTTCCTCTGCAAGATATCGAAGAATTTCTTAGGAGGAGGTTGGAGAAAGGATCTTAGAGTGTTTAAGGTGGAGCCCGGAGGGTACCTTCTCTTTTCACATGTGTCTCTTCCATTGAGGCTCATTGAACCAGAACCTTTGATTGATCCCTCCTGAATATATATGTTACGGGAGCGGAATTTAATCTTGGATCAGCTTATATCATTCTGATTAAGTGATTTTGTAGTTAAGGTATCTCTAGATTATATGTTGTAGTAATGCTATTCATCCTGCTTGAGTTTTCCGGATAATACCAGCTGTTTGATGGTTCGAGTCGTATGAGATATGTCCTCGGTCGAGCCCACCCGTCAATGATAGGATGGATATTTTGGAATGAACAGCATTGCTTAAAGAAACTTGTAACATCACATCACTATTCCACGAGTAGGGTTTTAAATTTTGTAATTCACATTTTTTTTAGTTATTTATTGATGTTTTGCAGTGTTACAAAACAATGATATATATATATTTGGTCGAACATGCAATTTGTATGTCAGATTATAGTTCACAGAATTCAAAGATTATTATTCTGTCTACTTATGTAATTAGTTTTCTGATATCAATATTTAAGAGCAAATTTTAATATTTGATGTGTTGTGATTTGCAGGTGGTTCGTCATTTAATTCTAGAGGGACATATTGTTCATGTGGTTACAGCTGCACCAGACTTTGTTTACACTTCTGCAATACAGTCGCCGAGACTGTTCCTTCGAAAGGTTACTTTTTGTTGAATTGATGTGTTGTTATGCCTTGAACTTCCTTATGATCTTGTAGTTCTGGGAAATTGAGTTTAGTCGTATTGAGGCCTTTTAGACTTAAGAGGTGTGACCCTTTGCTCTACATATGCAATGGCAGGAGCTGCTGGATTGTGGAGCTGTTCAATGTGATGCCTTGACAGTTGATCGTATTGCCTCCTTGGAAAAGGTATGGTGCAAGCCCAGAAAATGTTTCAAAGTCATAGATTTAAATGAATAGCCTTTCAGGTTAACTCATCTTTCATTCCAGGTTGATTGGTTGACTGACTTTGTTTTCTTATTTTGTTTAACTCAGTATTCTGAGACAGCAGTAATCCCTCGAGAGACTATCTTAGCAACAGAAGTGAAGTGGTTGCAGTCTATTAAAGCTGACCTAGTGGTACCTAAACGCTCCTGATCTTTTCCGCTATACATACATACATACATACATATGCTGTTTACAGCTGTAGGCAGCATTTTCTTATTAGTCTTTCATATAACAGGTTTCAGATGTTGTTCCTGTTGCCTGCCGAGCAGCTGCAGATGCCGGCATCCGTTCTGTTTGTTGCACCAACTTCAGGTAATCTGTTTCGTTTTTTATGGAAACAAGTGTACACATTAGTTAGTGTCCATGTTGAGGTTACCTGAGTGGCTTTGAAATAGGTCGATGATTTGGAGAAATTGTAATCGATAACAGGACTCTCTCTACTGAATAAAGGAACTTTGAATAAGTTGTGTTTAATTAACTTCGGAGAAAAAATGAAATATTGATATAATACGAACTAAAGAATTGATTTTAGTGGCAGACTGTTGGTTATCACCACGCCTGCATTTTTTATATCTGCATAACTCACCCTGACCATTTCTACTGATCAGCTCTACGTACTCTACATATTTGTTAATATTTGAAGTCTTGATGTTGCTATCATGTTTTTCTTTCAGTCCTCACTCCTGAATGTAAGGTTACATCACTAAGTTTATTCTCCCTTCTCTGAAAACATTGGCAGTTGGGACTTCATCTACGCAGAATATGTGGTGGATGCTGGATCACAACATCGCTCGATTGTTCTGCAGGTATCTTTAATCTTTTCATCTCTAGATTGAATGCCTTTACAACTTTTGATTTATATTATTGGTCAAAAAAATTTCAAGCGGACTCGCTATTCATGTAGCAATCATCTGTGATTATGATGAACACTGATATTCATCATGCTAAATCAATTTGTGGCCATGAAACTTTTTGCAGATTGCCGAGGACTATTCTCACTGTGAATTTCTAATACGTCTACCAGGATATTGTCCAAGTACGTTTGTGAAATCATATTTCTATCCTTTTATTCCCCTTTCAGCTTTTGTTGTTGTTTTGCATCAGTTTGAAAAGGGCTCTATTATGCTTTATTTCCATTATTGTCTGCACCTACTTTATTTTCTTATTTCTATCAGTAGGTTTTCTAGTTAGCTGATGTTATATGCTGTTTCATTTTGCAGTGCCTGCTTTTCGTGATGTTCTTGATATACCCCTTGTTGTGAGGGGACTGCACAAATCCAGAGCAGAGGTCAGGTGTTTCGCTAAATTGTAAAGAATACAATTACTTTATTGATTTAAAATGTAGTGTGCAGAAAGCAAGTAATGTCTCTGTAGAGCAGGTCAGGAAGGAGCTCGGAGTTGAAGAGGATGTGAAGCTAGTAATTTTCAATTTTGGCGGACAGGTGAGCATTGCTTGTGTTTTCCCTGGTATGTTGTTAGTACAGGGCATTTGATCTGCATTACGTTGGCTGAAATTTTTCTCTGTTATCTAACGACAATTTTTTCTGGAACACTACCTGGTTGATCTCAGAAATTGATTCTTTTCTCCTAAACTACTTATCAAAAAAGGCCAAAAGAATTTTTCTGGATATTTTTCTGATATTTTTTTATGAAGGTTTAGTTATTAAGATCTATGCTGACTCTTTATATGCCATCATCGGGCAATTGTAGCCTGCTGGGTGGAAGTTACAGGAGGAGTTTCTACCTCCTGGTTGGAAGTGTGTGGTAAGTTCTACTCAGGATATGTAATGGTTATTGAACTCACTTTGGATTGGATCTATGCATTTTGTTCTGATGAAATTACTTTTGTAATCTTTCTGAGATAGGTATGTGGGGGTTCTGACAAGGAAGAATATCCCCCGAATTTCATCAAGCTTCCGAAAGATGCTTATACGCCAGATGTGATAGCAGCTTCAGACTGCATGCTTGGTATTGACTGAGACTGTTCTTTTGTGCTGATAGAGCTTAATGCTTAAAACAAAATTTTGATAGCGCAGTGCATTTTCTGTTCCAGGGAAAATTGGATATGGCACATTTAGTGAAGCTATGGCATACAAGTTGCCGTTTGTGTTTGTACGAAGAGATTACTTTAATGAAGAGCTGTTTTTGAGAAACATGCTTGAGGTAAAGTTGCTTATATTGTGTTTGTTTTTGTTTTACTCTTACCTAAGATTCAGCATTTAACAGTAAGTGTTCAAGGCAACCATGTGAAGTGTTCTGTATCTTTTGTCGAAACAGCATTATCATGGAGGTGTTGAGATGATTAGGAGAGATTTGCTGACAGGATGCTGGCAACCCTACCTTGAGCGTGCCATTAGATTGAAACCATGCTATGATGGAGGTGTCAATGGCGGTGAGGTATGCTTTTATGTTAAATTTTCAGCTTTTACGCCGTAATTTATTGAAAAGTTTTAATAGAACTAGAGAAAGGTTGATTCTATACAATCCAAGAATCAAGTTGATATTGGAAAATTCAAAAGTTTTCTACAAATGCATGTTCTGTTGCTTTGTTCAGGTTGCTGCTCGCATACTTCAGGATACAGCTCTTGGAAAAAATCATGCTTCTGATAAGGTGAATTTGATTTGCCTATTGATTCAGTCAGTACAATTCAAATGTCATCGGCTTGCAGACAAGCCACAATATCTGATATAAATTTTGCAGGGGGAATGTCATGTTCTGGTGCATGTTTCTACCATGAGCATTTCTATATTGCTTTCCGAATCCCGTTTCTACTAAAATTCTCTTGGTTTCCTTTATCTATAGCCTTGTGGAGCAAGAAGATTGCGAGATGCGATTGTGCTTGGATATCAACTACAAAGAGTTAACAACAGAATTATAGGTATTCCAGATTGGTACAATCTTGAAGAAAACAAGCTTGTAGGTCGTTCATCAGAAGGCTCCCAATTCTTGAGGTTGTTGTCATTAAACTTACTTGGTTTGTGAAAATTGATCGTGTTTCCTTCCTTTTCATCTCATATTCATTTGTCTTTCCTTTTTGTTTTCTCTTTGTTCTAAGTAGAGAGGTAGAAGACTTTGAGATTCTTCACGGTGACCCTCAAGGTCTTCCCGATACAATGGCGTTCTTAAAGAGCTTGGCAGACATAGGTGCAGGACATGACTCAAAAAAGGATACCGACGATGAAGTGCGGGAGGATTTGGCTGCTGCTGGATTGTTCAACTGGGAGGTGATTCTCGCTTTCTTATGATCTTACTTTGTGTTCCGTTGATCAATTTTTGGCAGAAAATCATATATATTCTATGATGACAAAATTGACTTAGTCATCAAACTTCTCTTGTAGTATCTTACCTTAATTTGACCTTCAAAGAATTATTTTGCGCCAGGAGTTTTGCTAAACAAATTCTGCTGAAAAGGCCAGAAAAGGGAACAAAAATTAGAATAACTTTTATCTTTTTGGTTCTGCACATGCTTATGCAGTTCTGTTCTGTTTATGTAGAAGAAAATATAAAGTCATGAAACATCAGGTGTCATGAGACTTGTATGTTTGTGTTCCTCATGTGATTAGAACAACTCGAATCCGACTTAGAGTGGACAGATCTCTGTGATGTATTGGCTTGATACTGATGAAATTGCTCCCCCTTGTTTAGCCACGATATTTTATGTTGTGATGTTAAATTTTTCAATATGATGCATGGTTACGCAGGAGGAAATATTTGTAGCAAGAGCACCAGGGAGACTAGATGTCTTGGGTGGTATTGCTGACTATTCAGGAAGTCTAGTTTTGCAGGTTAGTATTTATTTCTCCGCGTCACCTTGCAGCCTTGCTCAATCTTTTTCATGCATGACTCTGCATGATTGTTATAGATGTTCTTTGTTTACAAGCAATTTTGCTTAGTTTTTTTCCTTTTCTTTTCCTGCAGATGCCTATCAGAGAAGCTTGTCATGTTGCTGTACAAAAGAATCATCCAAGTAAACAGAAGCTGTGGAAACATGCACAGGCTAGACATCATGCTGATCACGAGAAACTTGCACCCATTCTAGAAATTGTAAGCAACAAACAAGTTAACTTTGTCATCCTGGCTGTATGAGTTAATTGAGTGAAGTTTATATGAAGATTAAAATTAAAGAAACTGAAGATTGAATAGTATTTAATGAGGAATATAGATTCAATAAAAGAATACACAAGCTAATGCGGTCTCTACTTATTTCAAAAGCACCAATTTAATTTGAAGTGAAAAATTAGTAGTTTTCTTCTCCAACAAATTCAAACTCTGGGGCCATTTCAGGTGTCATTGGGCTCAGAATTGAATAATCGTGGACCAACATTTGACATGGATCTATCTGATTTTAAAGATGATGAGAAGCCAATATCTTATGAGGCAGCAAGGAAGTATTTTGCCAAAGATCCATCTCAAAAGTGGGTAGTTATTCTCTACTTTGATATGTGATCTTTATGTGATTTGCATTCTAGTTGTTACTCTCGAAACTTTTTCAGGTGGGCAGCATATGTTGCTGGGACAATTGTGGTACTAATGACAGAGTTGGGTGTTTGTTTTGAGAACAGTATCAGCATACTGGTTAGTTTCTATTCAATTTGATGAACTGAAATATTATCCAGGATGTGAGCTTCTTGTTTTATTGTTTCTTCATTGTTGTTGATCATTTCAGTTGATTTTCAGGTTTCTTCAGGAGTCCCAGAAGGCAAAGGCGTTTCTTCATCTGCAGCATTGGAGGTTGCCACCATGTCTGCTATTGCTGCTGCTCATGGTGACTATAGTTCTTAACATTATATGCCTGCAAATATTTCTGTTGTTTGGTCATGAGATTCTCCTTTAGAATCTATTGTTAATGTTAATATATAATAATTAATTGAGCAAACTTCTCACCGTGCTGATCTTTGTCTGTCTGTGTGCAGGTTTAAACATTCCCCCGCGAGATCTTGCTTTGCTTTGCCAAAAGGCAAGTTATATCGCCGAAAATATATTTGGTTACATTTCTTTTGATTTATATTTATGAACTTTGAAACTCATCTATTCAATAGCTTATCTAATCAGTGAATTCCTATAGGTGGAGAATCATGTTGTTGGAGCCCCATGTGGGGTGATGGATCAAATGACCTCTGCGTGTGGGGAAGCAAACAAACTTCTAGCGATGGTATGCCAGGTAAGTGTTACAACCAGTGCTATTATTAGGTTTGTGATCTCTGAGGCAATAGTTTATGTTACATAAACTCTGTATTCCGTGCAGCCTGCTGAGGTACTAGGAGTAGTTGATATTCCTTCCCATGTACGATTTTGGGGCATAGATTCAGGATTAAGACACAGGTATGACATTTTCAAAATTTCCTGGCTTTGGCAGGACTAAATCAGATTAGAGACACCAAGATCTGATAAGTGGTTGTAGTAGTAAAGTATAATTGCAGTTTTTTTCCTCTCTACAGTGTTGGTGGTTCAGATTATGGATCTGTGAGGATTGGAACTTATATGGGCCGAAAGATAATAAAGTCTACAGCTGCTGGACTGTCGAAGGGAAACAACAAAGACGACATGGACAAGGATGGCATCGAACTGCTTAATAATGAGGCTTCATTAGATTACTTATGCAATCTCCCACCTCATAGGTAACATGTCACTGTCTTGAGTACTTACGGACATGATTACAAACGCTCTGCTTTCTACGCTTCTTTTTCCTCTTGTCTTGGATCCCTATCATCTTTGCTTTGGACATGATGTAGAATTCCAAGCTATAATCACCGTTCGCATCATTTTACAGGTACGAAGGTGTGTATGTTGATAAGCTTCCAGAGACTATTACAGGTGAAGAATTCATAAAGAAATATGTTAATCATGAGGATTCAGTCACAACAATAGATCCCAAACATATTTATGCAGTTAAAGCACCAACCAGGCATCCTGTTTATGAGAACTTCCGAGTCGA
>Ga0307517_10013805_pt1 | contig 10936 bp, 6 predicted proteins | sample 23_EM_MG_FD_194515 | JGI IMG/M metagenome (GOLD analysis project Ga0307517, IMG submission 194515) | Populus trichocarpa ectomycorrhiza microbial communities from riparian zone in the Pacific Northwest, United States - 23_EM | ecosystem: Host-associated > Plants > Roots > Unclassified | place...
ACCAAAAAATACAACAAGGGAAAGATACTTGATAGAAATTGAATTCCGACATGCACATAATTATATGTTATTTAACTGCGATGAATTGAGATCTTTTATTTAGTAAGTACAATATTAATATGTTGTTATTTTTAAATAATTGTTTTCTATACTCTCATAAACTGATAGATTGAAAGATGCATCGTAGGCAATATTGTTAATTCTTACTATCTCAAAATTCACATCTTAGTGAATCTCAAATTTTTCAATTACAAGATGAATAATTTGCAACGGGGTTTAGGACATATGTATGTCTCATAATACTTAATTTCATTGAACCTTTTTTTTTTAATTGTTAATGGTTATAATTATGTATCAGGTTCATCAATTAGAAGGGAATGTTAGTGATAGTTTGAATTTATTATGTTTCGGTAATGAGACAAAGGTCAGGTGCTATAATGGGTATTTCATCGATAAATATGTCTTTTATATTGAAGAGTATAGTCAAAGTAGAAAGATCTATAATAGTAAAGTTTATATTAAGAGATCAATTTCTAATGAGTTTGAAGTTGATTATTATAGAAAGTTAGAAGAGGTTATTAAAGAGCAATATCATAGCGAGCTAAATAAAGTTTGTTTATTCAAATGATATTAATATGATATCATCAATAGAGAAATCAGAGTAGATCATCATCATGGTTTGGTTAAAATTAATACAAAGACTAGATTTCGCAACGTTGATGATGTCTTTGTTTTTTTCAAGCAATGCCAACAAGTTTATTAAACTTATACTCCTATATTTATAAAGGATCATTTTAGGGTTGATTGATTATCTGTAGTGAAAACCAAACTCAGAAGTCGTGTTCAAGTTGTTAGGAAGGTAACAATGAAGTAAATACGGGAGATGTCTTTCAAATTGATGAGTTAGTTAATGCATATCGAGTTGTTTTGTCTACCGAATTAGAAGAAAATTAAAATTTTTATGTTGCTGAGAATATTTTTGGTGATGTTGATATTGAGGAGTTAAATGATATATTTGGAACCAATGGACATACAAAAGTCAATGAAGATGATGATATCGACGAGCATCAATTCAATGAAGAAGATTATAATGGACATGATGATGATGATGATCAAATTAAAGAATAAGAAGAAGAAGAAAAAGAAGAAGAAGACAATTTTGATAAAATTGTAAAAAATCAATATGTAATGAAATTGACATTAATGTAATATTTCTGATTGTTCCTTTATAATGAACTATTGTTAACACTGACAGAGTATTTATTGTTGTGATTTTATTATTACGAATATAAATGGTGTTATTGTGTTGTGATTTTACTATATTTACAGGTTGGATAGATAAGGAAAACAAGAACACTTGTAATTAAAAATTATTTTATACCGATGGCATTATAGACATAATGTAAATACCAATCGAATTACCGATGAACTAAGTCCCTCAGAGAGGTATAAAGAGTTTAAAAGAAATTACATGAAATGCCAGTTACCATTACAGACGAGATTATTGACGGACTAAGTCTATCGGAGAGTTTTGGAGAGTTAGAAAGAAATTACATGAAATAACACTGACCATTATAGATGGAATTACCAATGGACTAAGTCCCTCGAAGAGTTCCAGAGAGTTACGGGAAAATTACATGAAATTCCATTAACCATTATATATAGAATTATCAATGCACTAAGTCCCTCGCAGAGTTCCAGGGAGTTGGGAAACAATTACATGACTTTACCACCAACCATTACAGACATAATTACTGATGGACTAAAACTTCATCTAAGATTTTTTGGGGGTCTTTGAAACATTTTGTGTTGAATTGAAAATTTCAAGTTTTAATTACCAACGGAATTACCGGTGGATGTTAAAAAAATATAAATATTTAATTTTCTATATATAATTTCATCGATAAAAAGCCCTAACTAAAAGACCAGAATCCTTAATTTCATAAGAAAACTTGTATTCTTCTTCTCTATCAATCTCTTCTCTCTCTCCTTCTCTTCCCCTCAACTTCTTCATCATTTTTCCACCACACACCTCCATGACTTTGCTAGGTAAATATCCTACCACTTTTGAGTTTTCAAAGCTTAATCTTTTGCCTATGATGTTCCTAACTTGTGCTTCTTTTCTTTTGATTTTGTAAGCAATTGTACAAGCCTCACTGAGTTCGATCGATTAACATATTCAAAAACAAAACAAAAATTAAATATTATATGAAGAGTCATTTTCTTCTCTTTTTTAGGTTTTATTTGCTATGTTTTTGGGTTGCTAATTAGTGACTTCATTGTTGAAGATTTGTGATATATTTCTCGACTTTAATCTAGAGTTTTAAGGTGTATTATGCTTGAAATTTTATTGTTATTTTTTTTAGTTTCTTATTATTTTGTATTTCTTGTTTGAGAGATATATCTAAGAAATTAATCATTATGATATAAGATTTTTCAAAGATAAATATCGTTTATACATCTGTTTTAGCTATTAGTCTTGGTTGAATTTGTTTTCCTTGGCATAATTAAATATGGTTTTATTTAGATTTTAATTTTTCTATTCGTTTTTATTGCTTAAGATTTTACTTGCTGATGATTTTGTTGAGATTTGAGATAACAGACTTGAAATCTTAATCTTATAGTTTAGAAAATTGAAGCTAGAAAAGATCTAGGATGATATTATGCCCTAATTATTATTGATAATAGTTATTAGACTTTCATGTTGTATTTTTTTATAGTCATATGGTATTTATGAATAATTATTATATAAACAATTCATCTAGTACTGCCTTTGTTAATTTCTTAGTTATTTGCCTTTGTTAATTTTTTAGCTATCTTCTGGTATTTAATTAATAACACCTGTAGATAATCTGAAACTATTAATTTGATTTTGGTCTTTTAGATGTCCATCTTTATATTCAATTCAAATATCTAATATAAGGAAAAGAGATAACAAACAGAATAATAACTTATGCACTTTGCTGAAATGTCTTGCAATTTGTCCCATTTGCTAAAATTAGTTGAAGTAAGTTTATTTTGAATGTAGAGAGCAAATTATTTTTTAATGTTATATTTCCTTGTTCAATTTGTTGCCTTGTTTATCTTTACCTTGTTCGTCTTATAAAATAATCAATTTATCAAAATATATTAGTCATAGATAAAATCAACTGATTTGTGGCTTTATTTATTAATGCATATTTATAAGTACATTAATTTTAGGTAGTCTCTCGTATAGGGGAGGTGCGGCTGAATTTTTTAAAATTAAAATCTTATTATCTTTTTTTAATACTTTAATTTGTTTAAATGTCAAAGAGAAAGCATTAGTGAGTAATACAGACAAAAGTGCTGCTAGTTCTTCTAGCAGCGCTTCTAATGAAATGAGTCGCTAGATATCGACCATGACCAGGCACCTCTCTTGATGTAGGCTCATCGAGTGAGTTGCCACCTCGCAAAGAGGGTGTATGTTCTGATAGACATGTATGTACTGGGAAGTAGATTGCTCAATAGAGGTCCAACCACTCAAAATAAGTTTGTTTTCCTTTCCTGCACGATTAAAAAATAAACAACAACAGGTAATTTTTTAATAATAAATTCAATTAACGAATAGAATTTCAGGTTTATAAATATTGGGATAAGACTAACAACATTGTTGCCAGGAGGGTTTTGGAGAATCATAACGCAAATAGGTATAATTGAATTCAAAATATTATATTTTTTATTTAAATATTTAAATTTTATTTTTTTCATTATCCTAATCGATAAATTATTTCTACCATATATGTTTCGTGATTTTTGGTATCAGGCGCAAAACAAATATGCTAAAGAAATAGGTCTTCTAGGCTGGGGAGATGTGGTCATTTGGAGGGATTTTAGACCTCCACACGTCTCGGAGGCTATATGGAAAGCTTATATCCAGCACGTGACGTCTAAGCATTTTCTTCGACAATCGCAGTCCGGTGCGCAGAATCAGAACAAGGAGATTTATGGTTCAATTACCATGCACATCAGCGGATTCGTTCTATTTATCTCGCATACGAAGTGGATGATAAGATTTTTTTTATTACATCCATATTTTTTTAATTGCTATTTTATATGAAAATGTTTAACTACCAGCAACTTCCTTTTGTAGGCTACGGTTCTTGGACATGAACCAAGACCAATGGAGCTTTTATAGAAACTCACATGCAAAATAATGATTGACGGAAAGGGGTGCAGCAAGTTATGAGTAACTGAGCTCAAAAGTTCGAGATAAGTTGAATTTCAACAATTTTCTTTTTAAGTTATTATTTTTTTTAAAATTAGCTTACTGGTTTTTTCTAGGAAACATACACTGCCTGACTACAAAAAAGATATGGGGATTATCTTTCAACACATCCAGAACTCGATACGGATTTGTGGTTGGAGGCTGGATCATGTAGTTGACCTAATAGAAATCGAGCTTACGGTATCTCAAATACTATGTCCAAGGATATATGAATAGGTCGTAGTTTATTGATTGTTGGTTCGTCGCAATCAGGTTCGAGTTTCCAATCTTTGGAGTTCTAGGCTATTATACGAGAATAAGTTGAAGCTCAGACGGTATGGCTTACTGCTAAGATAAAACGGCTTTGTGCTAAGACGGTTGAACTTAGAAGATTTTACAGGGAGTTGTTGTCAAACATTGATTGTACATATGGTCCCCCTCATCCCCCACCCGATCTTAGAGAAAATCTACCTCCACCTCCTCCTCCTTTAACTTATGTCCTTTATATGAATTGTATTCAAATTGATAATTTTTAAATTTATAATAAATATTTAGTTTTTTATTTTAATTTATTTTTTTTTTATTTTTTTTATTTTAAATTTAAAAAATATTAAACACACTATTGACGGTATTACTGACAGGCTAAGTCTATCGGAAAGTTCTAGAGAGTTGAAAACAAATGACATGAAATGTCACTAACCATTACAGACAAAATCACTGACGGACCAAGTCCCTCATAGAGTTCCATAGAGTTCAAAAAAATTACAGGAAATGTTACTAACAATATATACATCACCAACGGGTTAATTCCATCTGTAATATGAAAATAAATCATCAATGAAATAAATTACCGATAAAATAATGCTAGTAATGTTTGTCTTGTTTGACTTGCTTTTTTATCTATAAATTTATCAGTTATTTTACTACTGATAGAATTAAATTCACTAACGACAAGTTTTTCTCGATAAACAGTTATCATCCATAATTGCCGGTAAATGTTTATTTAGCAAAATCAGAGTCTAAATACCGACCAAGAAATCCATTAGTAGCATGCAAAAATGTGGTAGTCATTAAGGTGGCATTGAAAAGTCTCAGTTTCAATAATCTGAATACTGGAAAGCTCATCAACGCCGACCCGTTTTCGTATGACTAGCCCAGTTATTGAAAAGCAGCTGTGTTGTTCGTCAGGTAGCACAGAAGTCAGAACCAAAAAATAAAAATAAAGATAAAGATATTAACATCGCAACATTACAAGTGAATTGAAAATCAAAACCTAAGTCCGGATTTCCTGCCATTAAAAAAAACTAAGAGATGTGGTAAAACTACTATTCAGCTAGAGAGAAAACACTTGAATTGTACTTAATAATGTTACACTATGTTTTCAGTCTTTTTTATTTATTTATTTATTTTGTTCTTTGGATTTTTTCATACTTTAGTCCCTTAATTTTTAATTTTTTGAATTGTTTATTAGATGTCGTGTCTATTTTTTATTAGACTTGATAATTTATTTTGGTTGTCAAAGTTAGAGGCTCTTGAGGTGTTAAAAAAAAATATGGCTTGATTGATACTTGATTTGATAAAATTATAAGCAATGGTGTGTCACCAGCATCTCAATCTTTTTTTTTTTTTCTCTCTCTTAACCTAGGTTTCATGCATGCTTTGTTAAATTTGTTTTATATTGATTTTTTTTCTTATTCTTTTAATTGCTATTTGATTTTTTTTATTGAATTATTTTTTAAAAAAATTCATCATTTACCATTGAACTAATTAATTATGGATTGAGCTTCGTAATGTTTTTCAATTTGCATTGTATAGAGTAATTTCAGTTTCAAAACCTGAGTTACGAGTTAGTGGTGATTGAGTTTTATAATTTTTTATTTATTTATATGGTGTTATCCCAGTATCAGGACTTGGGTCATGAGTTTTGCATGTTAACCTGAATTGACTTAAGTTTTTTTTGTTTAAATTGATTTTTTCCTAATATCTCCATTCAACATTGTGTTAGTCTAGGAATTGGGTTTCATAGTCCTTTTCAGTTTGTACTCTTTGAGCGTATCTCATTCTCATAACCTGAATCACGAGTCTGGTAGGTTTACCTAAGCTGACTCGAGTCGGTTTTTTTGGTATTTTTTTAAAATTGAATATTTTTTCATCTCTAATATAGAATATCTCGTGGTTTAGGAAAGATTACACAGTAACTATTATATTATGCCCTACTCATATAAATATAAAAAATTGCAACTGCATTACGCAAGCCTCCTAAATTAACCATAAATCTTGTTTTAACTTGGTATTAGAGCTTGGAACATCTAGAATAGATTCAAGGCTTCCTTCTCCTCTGCATAATAGATTCAAGGCTTCCTTCTCCTCTGCATAATAGATTCTTCCCTGTCTTTTCTCCCTTGACCAACTTTTTGCTACTGCAGGTTTTTGGTGCGGTTTTTGCTACTGCATTGTTGCTTCCTCAGCAATTATGGAATGTGTTGTAGTTTAGAAAAAATTGTATTTTTCTTGTATTAACTATTATATTCTGCCCTACTCATATAAATATAAAAAATAACGTTCTCTTCTTGTAGTTTACATGCTTGGAAAGACACGGGCCTCAGGAGCACATTCTCTTCTTGTTTCCATTTGCCATTTATCAGTACAATACATAAAATATGTACAGAAAATGCCTTGATAATGCCGACAACTGATTATTACTGTCCATGTTAGTTGACAACTAACTTTTTCAGCAATCAATTCCTTGGTTCTCCATTGGTTCATCTAATCTGATTAATGGTATTGTACATCCTGACCAAAAAAAAATGAAAAACCTTTTAACGTCTAATAGTAGGGCCTTTGTACAGACCCCTCCGTACCACAACGTTTTCTGGAGGTTGAGTTTCTTCTAACCAAGCAATTTCGGAGGGTTCAATGCCACACAATTCTTTTGTTCCTTCTGCCAGGGGAGAAAAAGGATTAAAATTTAAGGTGGGAAAATAGTATAAGTGCTTAAAAGTTTAAATGAGGATGACAGAAAAGAAGTCAAAAAAAAATTATACCAGGCAGTTCTTGCTTAAGGGTTCGACGGAAATAAGAGCAGTGCCGTCCATCTTCTGAGGAATAAGGTGGTGAAAGAACGTCAAACAGAGCACAGGGTGTTATGGCTTTGAAACAATGAATGTTGCCACCACTGGATGGATATAAAACTGTTGTACCACAAGGAGCGGTCATTTCACAATCTCTAACGAGTCTTGCAGGTCTTGCTGTAAATTTCAACCAACAAACTCGATCATTCAAGAAAGGTGCGAAAGACAACCCAAAAAAAAGCTTAACCAAATTACTGTTCTATCAGGATGAATGAGGAAGAAATGTTATCTCATATGCAATTATAATCCATATGCTTTCCAACTAATTTTCCTCACTAAATACATAGATGCTACTTAACCTGTAATATCATTAAAGTTAGTGGTTTCCCAGAGAATGAGAATTTAAGAAATGAGTAAAGAGAATTCAATACTTCAAGTTGGCAATGACTTAAAATGGATAAAGCAAACACCTAGAATTAGTTGTTGGCTTACAAAAGAACCCCCTGTCCCGGAGCATGTAAGCTGTTTTACTGTGTGTTCCAGGTTGTGGCAGAGTTGACACAGACCAGGTTTGGAATTCCAAGGACGTGTTTGCTAATTTTTTCAAAACATTGATTTTGACACTTGTAATAATGGAAACATGATTTCAATGCAAACCATGGTTTAGGAAACTCAACCTCAAAACACAACTTGGGATTGAATTTCCAAAACTATGGTGTCAAGTGCCTTGGGTTTCAAAACCATGGTTTTAAAACAATCACCAAACACTCACTATTCAAAACCTACTTTTTCGCTCAACAGACTTTATTAGGATGTGTTTGGAATTGTGGTCAAATTGGCGACTAATGTTTTTAATATAATTTGTGCGAACTATGGTTCTAGATTCAAACTGATGCTTAGTCACAAGCAGTTGCCCAAACTGCTGGTCCGAAAGGAAACTTATAATGCAACAATATACATATGGCTTACATGTCTTCAATATAAGAAAAAAACAAAATCATACCATTTGGGTTAAAAATTGTGCATGAAGCAGGAGTGGGAAAAAAAAAAAAAAAACACCACAAAAAGTAAATGGTTGTGACAATTGTTTGCACTCCCCTTCATGCATGAGTTTTTGTGCTATAAAAATTTACTCTACGAATCCAAAAGAAGAAATCTAATTGTCATATGACCAAATGTATAAGCTTTCTTTACAAGGCCTAAAGAACCAACAAGCTAAAATCATCAGTCAACTGCACTTAACATCTTTCAAAATGATGTGGGACCTCAGCCAGGGGCTAGTTCTAGACACACACACAGCATCATCTAAACCACTAGACACTAGCATAATAAAGCAATGTGTCATACCAATACAATTGGCATGCTTTAGCCCCACAGTAATACCAATATATGCTTTTAGCCTCTACCAACTATGGTCACTTTGGCTTTTAATATACAATATCAGATCACATGTCAAACTGAAATCCACCACAACTAATTCCATAACATAACCAGCAAAATTACGAAGGGAAATAAAGATGAGCACCTTGTGATGGATCATTATAGCCAGGTAGATCAAGCCAATCATATGACTTTACAAGTAACGAGCCATAAAGAAGCTTGCTCAACACAATCATTCCAGGATGATTATGGAGTGGTATGATGGAGGAAGGTGGCATACAGAAGATCCCTATCTGCAACGAAGTCCAAAGTCCATGAATTCAATTTCACTATCATGAGCAATCCATACAGTTGGAGACAATATCGCTAAAAGAATCTAAGTACAATTCAAATAAAACTTTAAAGTCTCCGGTGATAATAATCACTTACAGAGAATCTGTCACACTCATGCAAATGCAAATATTTGATAGGAGGTGGGTACTGAAGACTCCCATTGCGCCCTTTTCGTCCATTGGTGCCATTTATGGAACCTTTCCATTGACGAGCCAACTGTGCCTCCTGTTCGAGACCCACATTAGAAGGCTTCATTTGATCTGACACAACAAAACATCAAAGTGCTAAGATAATGAATTTAAACTAAATTAGTGGATTAAAAAATGAGTTATGTGAGCTAACTTGATATGCAAAAAGGAAAATGAAATATCCACAAACCTAGAATAGCACGGACTTTTTCAAGAGCTTCTTCAGATACGGGACCGGTAGCCGAGAAAGACTCTTTGCAGGCATCATACAGTTTTTGGACAACTGGCATGATGCGAAGAATGTAGCAGCTAACCCACTAAATCAATCTAAACTGGAAAAACCACTTATCTATCACCAATCTTGTATTGAAAATCGAGCATCCAAATCAAAAAAACAGCTTGATCTGCTCTAGTTTACAAGTAAGCATCCAGCAGCAACTTTCTCTCTCTCTACAACAATTCCAAAATCCAGTCTTATGCGAACCGAAAGGACAGCCATATAAATGCATTGTGGTTAATCAAGCCCAGTCTCAGATAGCTTATATCACCTAGAAAACCAACATTTAAAAAACAAGATGTCCCAATTACATAAACCGATATTAGTACAATATTATTTTTTGTTCCCTGAGAAACCTAAAAAATTATCAAAACTATCTAAGAACAAAATCAGCAGATTCCATTAAATTCTACTCTTTTACATACATGTTTTTGCAACAGAACAGAAATGGTGTGAAAATTCAGTACGAAAATAACTTGTCCACACAAAAAAAAAAAAAAATCAAACCCATCAAACAAAATTCAACTAAAAAGAGCTAAACCCCAAATTAGATTCAAATAAAAATCAACAAAATATAAACAAACAAAAAAGGATGGCTAAGCTCAAAAACAACCCCCCAAAATCAACATAACGGCATAAATATTCGATAAAAAGAACCCCAAATCTCAGAATCCCAGATCAAAATCACAAAAACAAATACATGGGCAGGTAGAAGGAGAGGGAGGACAGTACCGGAAAAGGGAAAAGAAGGGTCTTTGAAATTGTTTAAACAAAGAATTAAAAATCATCTGAGACAGAGAAATGGACAGGGGTGAGGGATACTAACCCGCATAAACTGTCATCATATGATGTATCGTGTTGTGTTGGGTAACTTCGCTTTTTCAACTTTCAAGTAATGATGCGGCGATGCTACGAAATGCCCCACGAGGTTAAAAATTCAATGTACCATATCTGTTCACCGATGACACACCTCCCTCTGTTAAGCATAGTTTTAAAACCGGTTCGCGGCGGGTTAATTTAGAACTCGGTTGATTCAAAGCTGAAATACAATAGAGTTTAAAAAAATAAGATAAGTTAAAGATCTGGGTGATTTGATTGATCTAACTAGAATTATAAAAAAATATCATTTTGATTTATAAAAAAATTAGAATTTTCCCAAGTGATCTAGATCTTAGACCGGGTCAATCACCGGCCAGATTTAAAAACTCTACTTTTAAATATAAAATAGGAAATATAAAATAAATAACATGTATAAAAATGTTGGAAGTATATATACATTTAATTACTGTATACCACATAGTATCTAGCGTGTATTTTGGCATATGGAGAAAATGTAAGGTAGGTAGGTAGGTGGTAGGAAAAGGATATGGGTCATGGACTTAAGGTGTGGTTTGATTCTAATATGTATAGGCCTTGTGGCAACTAACCATTGGCTTTATTACTATTACTAATTAGTAATTTA
>Ga0307517_10013806_pt1 | contig 10936 bp, 6 predicted proteins | sample 23_EM_MG_FD_194515 | JGI IMG/M metagenome (GOLD analysis project Ga0307517, IMG submission 194515) | Populus trichocarpa ectomycorrhiza microbial communities from riparian zone in the Pacific Northwest, United States - 23_EM | ecosystem: Host-associated > Plants > Roots > Unclassified | place...
TACACGCTGCCATCGCCCAGTGCTGCGCAGAGAAACGCTTCACGGTCGCCATTGGCGGGAATGTCGCTGGCCAGCGGCGCATGTGACCAGTGCAAAGCGGCCTCTGCGCGACGTCCGCCCAACACGGCAAGCAACGGCGCGAGGAACAGACGCGCCGTCGTCAATGCCGCCGTCGGATTACCCGGCAGCCCAAGGACATGCTTGTCGCCGATCCGGCCATACCAGACCGGTTTGCCCGGCTTGATCGCGACCTTGGAAAACCGGATATCGAGCCCGAGCTGCTGCAATGCGGCCTTGGCAAAATCGCGCTCGCCCATTGACGCGCCGCCGATCATCACCAGCACATCGCAGGCGCCAATTGCATCTGCAGCAGCACGCTCGATCTCCGAAAAGTCGTCGGGGAGCAAAGCACTTCCCGACGGTCGTCCACCCCATTGCCGAACGAACAGCTCAATCGCCGCAGACAGGCTGTCAGGCTGGTGCAGCTGCGTCGTGTGTGCGAGACCCGGCGCGATCAATTCGTTGCCCGTGGCGATCACCTTGACCCTCGGACGGCGCCACACGGCGAGCGTCGAATTATCGGCAGCAGCAGCAACGGCCAGCGCGCGTGGATCGATCGATCGACCTGCCGGGAGCAGTTCTTCGCCGACGCGGAAATCCGATCCGTGCTCGCGGACATGCCGCCGGGCCGGCCGATCTCGAATAACGATCGTGCCGCCATTCGTTGTGACATCTTCCCACGGCACGACCTGCGTCGCGCCAGCGGGCAACACGGCACCGGTGGTGACCATCGTTGCCCGACCGGGCTCAATCGGCGCAGGCGCGGCGCTGCCGGCATAGGATTGGCCGAGCAGATCGAATGCACGTGTGCCGGCATCGAGATCGCTGGCGCGCATCGCGTAGCCGTCCATCGCGGCGACATCGAAGCGCGGCGCGTCGATCTGGGCGAGGATCGGTTCGGCCAGGATGCGACGACCGGCCCGCGATAGCGGGACCATTTCTGTGCCGACAGGAAGTGCATCACCCGCGATGATCGCCAGCGCCTCGTCGAAGCTCAGACTCGCGGAACACGCGATGAGCGTTTCGGCCGGATCGGCAAGGTCAGCGAATGCCATCGACGATCGCACCATTTGCCGCAGCGGCCGCCACCCCGCAGCCGGTTTCGCCGACCGCGTGGCCAATCAAAATGACCGTGGGTTTGTCGCCGCTGATCGCTTCGACCGCGAGCGACAGCAGATCGAGCCGCGTGCGCAGCAGTCGCTCGGTCGGCAGGCTGACGTCGCAGGCTATAAGCACCGGCGTTGCTCCGGCCAGCCCCGCGCCGATCAAACCGCGCCCGATCTCGCCGGCCGCCGCGCGGCCCATATAGAAAGCAAGCGTCGATCCGCTGTCGGCGAGGCGGGTCCAGTCCAGGTCGAGCGCTTCGCCTTTGGCGGCATGCGCGGTCACGAACTGAACGCGCCGCGCCAGCCCACGCAGCGACAACGACAGGCCTGCCGACGCCGCCGCCGAACTCGCCGCCGTGACCCCGGGACAAATGCGCGCGGCAAATCCCGCTTCGGCGAGCGCAGTCATTTCCTCCATCGACCGGGCAAACAATGACGGGTCGCCGCCCTTCAACCGCACTACGCGCTCGCCGCGCTCGACGGCGCTGATCAGCAATTGGTTGATCACCGACTGATCACGCGAATGGCGACCCGAGCGCTTGCCGACCGGCACGCGAACGACCCAATCGGGAATGAGGGCGAGCACGCCCGGCCCGACCAATGCGTCGTGAAATACGATCGTCGCATTGCGAAGCAGACGCTCGGCCTTGCGCGTCAGCAGGTCGGGATCGCCCGGCCCCGCACCGACCAACCACACTGTACCGCCGGCGAAATCGTCATCCGGCATGCGCCGTCTCCTCGATGGAATGATCCGCAATCAATCTTGCCAGCGCCGGTCGGCACGACCCGCAATTGGTGCCGGCCCCCAATGCTGCGCCGATCGCGGCGACGTCGGTCAGGCGCTTGTCCCGAATGGCGTCGACGATCATCCGCACACCTATGTCGAAGCAGACGCAGATCAGCGCGCCGCGATCGACCGCCGCGCCCGGCGCGCGTCCGGCTAGCAAAGTCGGCGCCACGCCGGGCGCGGGGAGCTGAGCGATCAGCCAGTCGCGGGGCGGCAGTTCGCCCGCTTCGGTGGTGAAAAGCGCGGCGACAAGTTGGTCGTTCGCAACGATCGCGATGCGATGCGATCCGCGCGCTCGATCGGTCGCTTCGATCCGCTGCCCACGCGGCAAAAGCGTGTCGAGCGCGGCCGGATCGTCGTTTCCGGCAAGCTCCCAGAGCTCACCGCCCGGGATCGCGATGCGCGTCGCCCACAGGCTCGGCGGCAATCGGGCCATCGCTCCGCGCACGATCAGAAAGCCGCGCCACACAATCGTTACCGGGTCGATCCTCGCGGGAGTCGACTTGAAGCCTGGCTGCCCCGATTGCGGATCGACCAGCGGGCGAGGAAGCAGGCCGGTGCGACCGCCACTCGATGTGCGATCGGTCCAATGGATTGGCACGAACAATTCGCCCACACGCTGCCCCTCGTCGATCCGAACGCGGTAAAGGCTCTGTCCTTGCGGCGTCCCCACCTGCGCCAGCCCGCCCTCGATCAGACCCAGCTGCACGGCATCTTCGGGATGAACCTCGACCAGCGGCTCTTCGCGATGCCGCGCCAGTTTGGGCGACAGGCCGGTGCGCGTCATGCTGTGCCATTGATCGCGATACCGCCCGGTGTTGAGTGTCATCGGCCAGCGCGGCAGCGATTCGGTGAGCGTGCGCTGCGCAACAGGCATCAATCGCGCGCGGCCATCGGGGGTCGGAAACTGCCCGTTGGCAAAGGCATCGTCCCCCCAACGGAACGGCACCATCGAGTCATAGTAAGCCGCGCCTGACACCCGTCGCGGATCGAGCGCAAACACCCGGGCGCCGTCATTTTCGTAAGCGCTCAGGCGAACGTGCTCCTGCCAGACGTCCGCCGGGCGGTCATAGCCGAACGCGTTGCGCCATCCCATTCGACGCGCCACTTCCTTGACGATCCACCAATCGGGTTTGGCCTCGCCGGGCGGCGGAAACAGCGCTCGCTGGCGGCTGATGCACCGTTCGGAATTGGTGACCGTGCCATCCTTTTCTCCCCAGGCGGCAGCGGGCAGGCGGACATGCGCAAACCTCGACGTATCGGTATCCGCGATCACGTCGGAGACAACCACGAACGGGCAGTGCGCCAGACCTTCGCGCACACGGCCGGCATCGGGCATCGACACCGCGGGGTTGGTCGCCATGACCCACAACGCCTTGATCCGCCCTTCACCGACCGCCCGAAACAGATCGACCGCTTTCAGTCCCGGCTTGGTCGCCATGTTGGGCGCCGCCCAGAAGCGCCCGACCCGCGCGACATTGTCGGGCGCGAAGTCCATGTGCGCGGCCAAAGTTGTCGCCAACCCGCCAACCTCGCGCCCGCCCATAGCATTGGGTTGGCCGGTGATCGAGAAGGGCGCGGCGCCTGGCTTGCCGATCCGACCGGTGGCGAGGTGTAAATTGGTGATCGCATTGACCTGATCGGTGCCGCGCACCGATTGGTTGATCCCCTGACTGAACATCGTGACGGTGCGCGGGGTCGTGGCGAACAATTCGTAGAAGCGCCTGAGGTCTGACGGCGGTACATCGCAGATGCGCGCCGTCGACCACAGGTCGCTCCCCTCTCCTAGATCGTCCCAAAAGGCATCGGGTACAGCGACATGCGCGGCGAGATAATCTGTGTCGATCGCGCCATGATCGCGACACCAAGCCAGCGCTCCGTTCATGAGCGCGACGTCAGCGCCGGGGCGGATGGCGAGGTGCAGATCGGCTTCGTCGGCTGTCTCGGTGCGGCGCGGGTCGATCACCACCAGCTTCGTGCCACGCGCTGCGCGCGCCGCCTGGATGCGCTGATAGACGATCGGATGGCACCAGGCGGTGTTGGACCCGACCAGTACGATCAGGTCGGCGGCGTCGAGATCGGCATAGCTGGCCGGCACGACATCCTCGCCGAATGCGCGGACATGCCCGGCGACGGCGCTCGACATGCAAAGCCGCGAATTGGTGTCGATATTCGCCGACCCGATGAATCCCTTCATCAACTTGTTGGCGACGTAGTAATCCTCGGTCAGCAACTGGCCGGAAACGTAGAATGCCACGCTGTCGGGCCCCTGCTGCGCGATCGTCTCACGAAAACGCCGCGCGACCAGATCGAGCGCCTTGTCCCAACTCGCGCGGCGCTTGCCGATCATGGGGTGGAGCAGCCGCCCTTCGAGGCCGACCGTCTCTCCCAGATGCGCACCCTTCGAACAGAGCCGACCGTGGTTCGCCGGGTGATCGGGGTCGCCGGCGATCTCGACCGACCGCTCGCCCGTCCGCCGCGCGACGATACCGCACCCGACCCCGCAATAGGCGCAGGTGGTGCGGATCGGCTGCATGTCAGGCAGCGGCCTTGAGCGCCGACGCACGGCAGATCAGCACGCGCCCCGCGTCGATCCGGGCAGGGACGACGGGCGTGCATCCCTTGTCCTCGCCCTGCGCCTCACCGCTCGCCAGCGCGATCGCCCAGCCGTGCAGCGGGCAGGTGACGCTGCGCCCGTGGACGATACCCTCGGACAGCTTCCCGCCCTTGTGCGGGCAGCGATTGGCGAGCGCGTACACCTGCCCGTCGCCAGTGCGGAACACGGCGATCTCGTCGCCCCCCTCGACGGGTACGATGCGGCTGCCGCGCACAGGGATTTCGTGCAGCCAGCCAATGTCCAGCCAGTCACCGATCATCGCCGTCACTCCGCTGCCACCGGTTGGAACCGTGCCATCGGCGCGTGATGCTCGGCCTCGGCGCCCCCGGCGCGAGCAGCCCACGGATCGTCCTGGCTAAAGCTCTGCGAGAACAGGAAGCGCGAACGTAGCGCCTCGCGCCCGATCTCGTCATTGGCGATCCGCGACTTGATATAGTCGACCCCGGCGCGTTCGATCCACGGCGCGGTGCGCTCTAGATAGCGGGCTTCCTCGCGGTAGAGCTGGATGAAGGCGGCGCAATAATCCACCGCCTCCTGCTCGGTCGCGACCTTGCACAGCAGGTCGGTGGCGCGAACCTTGATCCCGCCATTGCCGCCGACATGAAGCTCGTAGCCGCTGTCGACGCAGACGATCCCGAAATCCTTGATCGTCGCCTCGGCGCAATTGCGCGGACACCCCGACACCGCGATCTTGAACTTGTGGGGCATCCACGACCCCCAGCTCATCCGTTCGATCTTGACGCCAAGCCCGGTCGAATCCTGCGTGCCGAACCGGCACCATTCGGACCCGACGCAGGTTTTCACGGTACGCAGCGCCTTGCCGTAAGCGTGGCCGGATACCATTCCCGCGGCGTTGAGGTCGGCCCAGACCGCGGGCAAATCCTCTTTTCTAATCCCGAAAATGTCGAGCCGCTGGCCGCCGGTCACCTTGACCATCGGGGCATCGTATTTCTCGACCACGTCGGCGATCGCGCGCAATTCGCGCGGGCTGGTGATCCCGCCCCACATGCGCGGCACCACCGAATAGGTCCCGTCCTTCTGGATATTGGCGTGATTGCGCTCGTTGACGAAACGGCTTTGCTGGTCGTCGATATATTCGCCGGGCCAGGCGCACAGCAAATAGTAGTTGAGCGCAGGCCGACAGGAGGCGCAGCCATCGGGGGTCGACCAGCTCAACTCCTGCATCACTTGCGGAATTTCGCGGAAGCCCCGTTCGACGATCGCGCGACGCACATCGTCGTGGCCGAAGCTGGTGCATTTGCACATCGTCCGCACGGCGCGTTCGCCGGCATAATCGTCGCCCAACGTCACCGCGAGCAGGCTTTCGACCAGGCCGGTGCACGATCCGCACGACGCCGACGCCTTGCACCCGCCGCGCACTGCGTCGAGCGTCGTGGCGCCGCCAGCGATGCACGCCACGACCTTGCCCTTGCTGACGCCGTTGCAGCCGCAAATCTCGGCATCGTCCGAGAGCGCTGCAACGGCCGCCTTAGGGTCCGCTTGCCCCCCTCCCGAGGCGAAACCCTGACCGAAGATCAATACGTCGCGGATCGACGCGACGTCCTCTTCGCGTTTCAGCAGGTCGAAATACCAGCCGCCATCGACGGTATCGCCATAGAGCACCGCGCCGACCACGCGGTCGCCGCGGATCACGACGCGCTTGTAGACCCCGCGCGAAGCGTCGCGCAGCACGATGTCCTCGCACCCCTCGCCGCCGGCGAAATCGCCCGCCGAGAAAACATCGAGCCCAGCGACCTTGAGCTTGGTCGAGGTGGCTTGCGGGCGATATCCCCTGGGCTGCTCGACCAGCCCGTCGGCGAGCGCGCGGCACATGTCCCAGAGCGGCGCGACCAGGCCATAGACCTGACCGTCATGCTCGACACATTCGCCGACCGCGAGCACATCGGCGTCGCTGGTCACCATATGATCGTCGACCTGAATGCCGCGCCCGAGCGCCAGCCCGGCGTCGCGCGCCAATGCTGTCGAGGGACGGATACCGACGGCCATCACCACGAGGCTTGCGGGAATCGCACGGCCGTCCTTCAACCGGACACCCTCGACCTTGCCGTCGCCGAAAATCTCCGCGGTGTCGGCGCCGGTCAGGATCGTCTGGCCGCGCGCTTCCAGCGCTGCCTTGAGCAACCAGCCCGCCGCTTCATCGAGCTGGCGTTCCATCAATGTCGGCATCAGGTGAATGACGGTGACCTTCATCCCGCGCAGCGACAAACCATGCGCAGCCTCCAGCCCGAGCAGCCCCCCGCCGATCACCACCGCGTCGCCGCCGCTCTCCGCGGCTGCCAGCATGCGATCGACGTCGCTCATGTCGCGGAAGCTGACGACGCCGGGCAGATTCTTGCCCGGTACCGGAATGATGAACGGGTCGGAACCGGTCGCGATCAGCAATTTGTCGTAATGCGCCACGCGACCCGACCGTGCGGTCACTGTCTTCGCGGCGCGATCGATCGCCACCACCGGATCGTTGACCACCAAGTCGATGTTGTTGTCGGCATACCAAGCGCGGTCGTTGATGACGATGTCGTCGAACGCCTTTTCGCCCGCCAACACGGGCGACAGCATGATGCGGTTGTAATTGACGTGCGGCTCGGCGCCGAAGATCGTCACGCGATAGCGTCCGGAATCGCGCGCGATCAGTTCCTCGACCGCGCGGCACCCCGCCATGCCGTTGCCGATAACGATGAGATGCGGCGCCGCGGTCTCGGGACTTGCGACGACCTCCCCGTCATCGCGCGGTTCGATGCCGTCGATGAAATCCATCACAGGGTCCAATCCATCTGCAGCCAGAACTTACTGGTGTCGGTGGCGAAGCTGCTGGCGTGATATCTGGCGTAGCGGAGCGCGACGGTCGTCTTGCGCAGCCTGGCGCTGGCGAGCAGGTCGAATTCGTCGCCATAGAGGCGGACGAGACGATCGCTCGAGAAGCGGTGATAGACGCCCTGCAACGTCAGCGCCTTGAACGGTCCGGCGACCTTCCAACCAAAGGCCAGGCTGCCATACAGGTCGCGCACGCCGTCGGGTGGTGTAGTGAGGAATTTGCTGTCCCAGCCCTCGAACCTGAACCCGGTGCCGATCGGCGTCTGGAACGATGTCAGCGCCACGCCATGGTCAGCGCCGAGCACTTCGTACCCACCGCCGATCCGCGACGCGCGAACGTCGAGCGCAGCGTCGACCAGATAGTAATTGGCGCGATAGGCGTTCGGGTTGCGGTGATAGTCGGATTGGGTCGCGTAGCTCAGCTGCCAGGACAGTTTGGCGCCTGCCGACAGCGGCCGTGATCCCGCTAGTCGTGCGCCATAGGTCTGGCTCGACAGGCGAAAGCCCTGGACCGCCGCCGCGTTCTGATCGATCAGATAACCGAACCCGCTCAACGTCCCGATCGGCGTGGTATAGCCGACATTGGCAAAGACGTTATCCCCGCCGATCAACTGCGGCCGCCCGCCGTTTCCATCGATCCCCCAGATCGTGCGGACCTTCCAGGCATAGGTCAGGTCGACCTTCAGCTTCGGAACGCCAGTCCATTCCACCCGCACCGCGTCGAACGTCTGGCCGTTCTGGCGGAAGGGCGAGGCGCCGACGAAGCGCTCATCGTCGAGCGCGATCCGCTGACGCCCCGCGGTCAGCGCGATCGCCTTGGTCTTATACTTAAGCTGCCCAAGATAGAGCGCGATGTTCTGTGGATCGGACACCAGGGGGCGGGTCGCAGCGCCGTTCACACCGTCATAGTAATCGCCGACGATCGCCAGGTTGCCCTGCGCCTCGACCGTCGCGGTCCACGGTCCGCTGCTCGCCTCAATGCCGCCCCGCACGCGGACCGTGACGGCATCGGCCCTGGCCGCGATGCCCGCCTGATCGACATTTTCGTAGCGCAGCCGCGCTTCGGCCAGCGGCTTGAAGGTGATCTCCTGCGCCATCGCCGGCGTTGCGATGGCGATACCGGGCGCCAGTGCGAATAGGTATTTCATCGTTCGCTCCCCTTGGAGGGTTCGGGGCGGCGCGTCGGGCCACCCCGCGCTGCCCGGCTAGATCCGTACCCCGGCGGCGGTTCCCCAGTTCCCGCGCCACGACCGCTTGACGAGCGTCAGTCCGGCGCAAGCGATCAGCGCCAGACCCGCGAAGATCAGGAAACCGGGCGCGAAGCTACCTGTCAGCTGCTTGGCGACGCCGAGCGATGAGGCGAGGTAGAACCCGCCAATGCCGCCAGCCATGCCGACCAGTCCCGTCATCACGCCGATTTCGCTGGCGAAGCGCTGCGGCACCAACTGGAACACCGCGCCGTTGCCCGTTCCCAACCCCAGCATCGCGACGACGAAAAACGCCATCGCCGCGGTGACGGTCGGCGCGGCGCTCACGCCGGTCAGCGCCACTGCCGCAACGACGAACACGCCGGTCAGCGCCTTCACCCCGCCGATCCGATCGGCCAGCGCGCCGCCCAGCGGACGCACCAGCGAACCGGCAAAGACGCACGCCGCGGTGCAATAGCCTGCGGTGACCGGCGTCAGCCCGAACCGGTCGGTAAAGTAGATTGGCAGCGATGCCGCTAGTCCGACGAATCCGCCGAACGTAACGGCATAGAAAGCCATCAGCCACCACGCGTCTGCGACCTTCAGTGGCAGAAGATATTCGGTCAGCGACTTGGGCGCAGGACGGTCGGGCGCGTCCTTGGCCATCAGCTGATACAGGACGAACACGATCGTGAGCGGAATGCAGGCCAGCCCGAGAACGGCGTTCCAGCCGAACATCTTTGCCAGCGTCGGCGCGAATAGCGCGGCGAGCACGGTGCCCGAATTGCCCATCCCGGCCAGGCCCATCGCCTTGCCCTGATGCTCGGGCGGGTACCAGCGACTGGCGAGCGGCAGCGCGATAGCAAAGCTCGCACCGGCGAAACCGAGGATGACGCCCATTGCTAGCGTCCCGCCAAAGCTGTTGACCCCAAGACCCCACGCACAAAGTAGTCCGGCGATCACGATGATCTGGCTGATCGCGCCGGACTTCTTTGGGCCGATACGATCGACCAGCAGCCCGTTGGCTACGCGGAGCAGCGCGCCCGCCAGCGTCGGCGTCGCGACCATCAGACCCTTTTCGGCAGGCGTTAGCGCCAGCGTCGTGGCAATTGCCGGCGCCAAGGGGCCCAGGATAACCCAGACCATGAAGGCCAGATCGAAATAGAGGAACGCGGCGATCAGCGTCGGCGTATGCCCGCTGTTCCAGAAGCCGCCCGATGATTCACTCTTTTCATCACTCCAGAATACTGTTGCCATGACGGCCCCCTTCGCGTGCGAATGGACATGAAAAAGCCGCCAGGAGAGCGACCTTTCGGTCCCTCCTGGCGGCTTCGTTGCCTGTGGCGGGCCCTGTCTAGAGCCGCCCCGCGCCCATCCCCTTCATTGGAGAGTGTTTGCGGTTATCTCGTGCCGGACGTCATTGCCCGGCATCGCAATGATGCGTGATTCGCACCGAATACGCAAGATGATTTCGCAGGTGCAGCAAATTTTCTATGGAAGGCTGGCGAGGTACCCGCGAATGTCGTCGGGATCGAACGTGCGCCCGTCAAAGAAGGGGTCGGCGCCGAGCAGCAGTCGTCCCTGCGTCGAGCCCGCGCCAAGCGGCACGTCGAGGCCGCCCTCGATTTTCGAACTGGCGCTCGGCAAGGGCGCGTCCGATCCGGCTAGCGCGGCGCGGTAAACGTCCGGACGGAACACGTCTGTGGCACGCGCGGCCTCGGTGTCGGAAAATGGCGTCCCGTCCCACCGCGTCATCTGCGAATAGAGCCATGCCGCCTGACTGCGCCAAGGAAAGTTTGCGGCCTCGCGATACTGGAACATGAAATCGGGCACGTGCATCGGCGCAGCCCGTTCGCTTAGCCGAATGCGGTCGGTAATTGCGCGAAGCACGGCATCGGGCGGCGCATCGAGATAGTCGGTGCGCGCCAGTATCGCCGCGCTCGCTTCGGCGGTCTCTGGCAGGACGAAATGCGCCGCCGCCGCGTGCAGCGCGAGAATCAGTCGCCGCACGACGTCGGGGCGGTCGGCCATCGTCGCGGAGCGCATCGCCAGCACCTTTTCGACGCCGCGCCGCCAGATTTGCGCGGTGACCAGCGCAATCCGCCCGACTCCGCGATCGACCGCAACGCTGTTCCACGGCTCGCCGACGCAAATCCCGTCGACCTCTCCGACGGCCAGCGCATCGGCCGCGTAAGGCGGGCTGATCGTGACGATCTCGACGTCGGTGTCAGGCCGGATACCGACCGCCGCCAGCCAGTAACGCAGCATGTAATTATGACTAGAGTAACGATGGACGACGCCGAAACGCAGCCGCTTCTTGGCACGGCTTTCCACGACCCCGAGCAAC
>Ga0307517_10013807_pt1 | contig 10932 bp, 9 predicted proteins | sample 23_EM_MG_FD_194515 | JGI IMG/M metagenome (GOLD analysis project Ga0307517, IMG submission 194515) | Populus trichocarpa ectomycorrhiza microbial communities from riparian zone in the Pacific Northwest, United States - 23_EM | ecosystem: Host-associated > Plants > Roots > Unclassified | place...
AACACCGATGGGTCGATTTTCCCGTCCTTGAGGAATCTGTCCGGATTGAAGGTTTCTGGGTCGGGGTAGATGGTCGGATCGCGACAAATCGCCCAGACATTCTCCACCACGGTTGCACCCGCCGGGATGAAGTATCCCCGGTAAACGTCGTCCTGTATAACTCTTTTTGGGATGGTGATAGGGAGAGGTGGACTCCACCGGAGGACCTCCTTCATAATAGCATCGATATAGGGCAAATCGTCCTTATCCGAAAGGTCCGGGAGGCGGTCTTTTCCGACAACGCGATCCAGTTCGTCCTGTGCCTTCTTCAGTACTTTTGGGTTGAGGATCATCGCTAAGAGAAACGTCTGCAACGTCAACCTTGTCTAAAAGTGGCGTCAGCAAAGCAATGGAGGATCCAGCGGGGTTCATAGCGCACTGTCTCAGCTCCGGCTACAGCCATCTATGAGAAACACGGACGGGGGTGCGAGGGCTCGAGAGAAGCTTACCAGTAAACATAACACCTGAGACGTCCCGTATAATCTCTTCGTCGAAAGTTGTTTTTTCTTCATCCTCCAAACGAGACAGACAATCGGACGTTATGGAGTGGGAAAATCCCTCGCCGGACTAACCATTACACTTGAGCTTTAAACAAAATGCGAACTCGGGCTGCTCTGTGGGCTGACCTTCATGGCGTTCTTGACATATTCCATGGAACCGTCGACGGATAGTTTGAACTTGTCGTGTGATTCTTTGGCGAGAGCCTTGAACTCTGTCCCCGGGAACCCTTCTGGGAGACACTGCACTGTTCAAGGTTCCGTCAGTTGCTTATAAATATTGTCGGGACCGTCGGGACGCACGGATGGGAATAATATCGACGAGGAATTTTCCGGGAACCGTAGCGGTCGCAAATGCATGTGTCGCTTCGAGCATCGCCCTCAGGAATGGGTCATCGAGCGACTTGACGTCCATCCCATAAGCTACGGACATTATGAGCGCTCCAGGCATGCTTCGGGAGTTAGGTGATACGTAAGCAGTCAAGTGAGATGGAAAGGGTAGGACATAACGCACAGTTCTACTTCCTGCATGACACGCCCAGGTTCCTCTAATAAACGTGACAAGGAACGATGCATACATTTGTACTGATGACTGTCGAAGCTCCCGGACAGCCTTTCGTTCAAGACCTCGTGGCAAAGTCTGCGGCGAGCCCTCCATCGGCTACCGTAGGGCATCACCCCAAGTAACCACTCCGACAACCCAGACCTGAGTGGCGGTTAGGAAAGAAACTTCTTCGCAGAATATAATCCCTGTCTCACAACAGCGCCACAGGCGGTTGGGGCTGCGATCCGATGTTAGGAGCGGAAGGCGAAGATGAGTGGACCACTGACTCTATCTGCGTATATGCCTGACCGCTTCTCAATAAGATCCGAAATGGCCTGGTCGCTGCTCAGGACGACCATATCCTTGCCCAAGAGTCGTAAGTATAGGATATCCGTACCTTTCAGGACACGGTTTCAAAATTGTTACGGAACGGAATAACCTGGTCGCGTACCATGACGATTAGCCAACGATGCGAGGTTTTCCCAGAGAGAGACGTTCTGGGGGAGATCCAGGACATTCCCCAAGATTGGATAACCTTTTGGACCCGGTGGATACGACAAAGTGGGTTTCCTCCACTTCCTGAAGGCGAGGACAGAAATACAGAACAGGAGTACGCCGAGCACGGGAGTGTCAAGCATGGCAGTAGAGAGGGAGAGTGGGGGGAGGGAGGTTGTTCAGGATCTTATACCAATACCCCGGCTGGAACACCGGGAACGCTGAAAGAGCGGTGGAAGCGCGCATCTGATGAAACATAACGCGCCAACGCTGCAAAAATTCAATGTAACAACATTGTACTTACGTACTCAACAAAAAGCGAAAGGGAAAAAGGCCCTGGCCGAACGTGCTCGAGGGTCACGGGGGTTCAAAGAACGTTGGCTGTAAGCACTCAAAGGCATAGAAAGCGAACAGATTCCAGAGTCGCTGACTTTTTGAGGTGCTGAACGTCGAGCGGGTCAGTGCAAAGATACAAGAGTAATCGAAAAAAATAGCGGAGAAGCTCGGGCCGGCCCTGGCGCACCGATGTAGTGACTTGATATTCCCAGGACGTTTACGTCCAGGGTCTTAGGATTTTTGTTCCTCAAACCTTAATTTTCGGCGCGAGTACGTTGCTTTATGTACGATCCCACAGCTATTGGAGTCCCGCGTTCTGCCGCCTGTCGGCCTTAGGTATTTCACTTGGCCCTGTAAGGTGAGCGCGCAGAAGCCCCATACCATATGACCGGTCTCACCGGTGTTTCGGGTCGAGTTTATGGGGGATCTTCATCTCCGTCCTAGTGCCGTAACCGTCGCGTTCTCTACACAAAAGCCGTTCATGATCTACACTATTGTTTATATCGCATGCGCATCATCCTTGTGGGGCTATCAGCCGGCAAACGTGGAATCCCAACCGGCATTGGCGGGCCAATGTCAGACGCTCGAGTCGGATCAAAGCCAAGTCCCCTGCGCAGTTCCAGTTACCCGAGGCCCGTGGTATCATTATGACTCTACCTACATACTGTACAGATATAATAGATCGTAGACTGTACGGACAGATGAACATGGATTGAGGGTGACCGCAAAGTCTGGCTACATGCACAAAACGAGCAGGATGGTATAGAACTAAACCACATGAAAGGAGAACGGCGACGAAAGAAGGGGTAGAATTTGAAGGCGGGTATTAAAACATGAATTCAAGATCAAAGAGAAGAAAGGGAATATGAACAGAGGGAAGTGAGATGGAGGACAATTAACACGTCTGCGCCTGCGCTCGTAATGATTCGAGGCTGTGATCCAGCCCCAACAGGAGAGTGGTCAACACCTCCCTGTTTGCTTTGATAAGCTCGAGATGGCCGTCAAAAAGAGAGGCAACTGTCGACCATGAACCCGCAGCCTGCCGACCGGCGTCCGCCGCCTCCCACTTCATGTGAACCATCTGGAGGTTGTTGGAGTACGTTGTCGCAGCTTGCACCCTCGTCTGCTCGACCGCCTGGCCCAACTCACGCTTCTTCGACTCGTTCAACTGTTTCACTTGTCCCTGCAACGTAATGATATGGGCGTCACGTTCGGCTATCTTCCGTTCTGTTGCTTCGATATGGGCCCGCAGTCCAGTGTCGACCTCTGTAACTTGCTGAGCTAGTTCTCTGGCAGATTTCTCGTGGGCTTCTCTCTCGTAATGCAGCTGTTTCTCAAGGCTCTGAATGCGATCCAACCTCTCCTTCGACATGTGCTCCTGCTGCGCCAATTGAAGTCGCAACATCGTGTTCGTTGCGGCCTCAGACGCCCCGGAGGAAACGGACCGTTCCATCTCCAGGCGCAGAGGGGCTGGCGAGGGGGTAACGTCCGGCAACAAAATTCGTGAAATCGAGTTGTAACCGACCGGAGAGAGTGAAACAGTGCTGAGACCGGGACTGTCTGGGAGTTCCATGATGGTGCTCGGTGCCGGCGAGAGAACTCCCGGCATGAATGGAGCAGGAATCTCGGAAAGCATATGCGAGATGTCCTCGTCTGCGGAGTTGTTGGTCGCGGCTAATTGTTCCCAAGACAAGAGTGAACCTCGATCATTTCCAGGTTTCTTCGACTTGGGTCTGAGGGAGGGTGGGCTGCCGTTGGGCAGCGGGGATAGGTAGGAGAGATTTGCTCGAGTGGGTAAATTACCTGATCGAGTGGGGGTGGTTGGTTCTTCCTTCTCGGATTTCTTCCGAGGTATTCTAATACGGGGTACGGCCGGGGTAGGAGCAGATGGAGACGTGGCAGTTCCAAGCATGAACTCTACATCGATGCTGTCGTGGCTGTCGTCCTCACCGGGTAGGGTCAATGGGGTATCACGAGAAACTGACATGCTCTCTGAGCTGCTGGCAGTAGTTTCCTGACTGGAATTCTTCGTAATCGGGGAGCTCTGTAACGTAACATGGACGGGAGGTCGTTGTTTCGTAGGGGACTCGAATCCAAAGCCCGCGAGCCTTCGCAACCTCGTCGGCGTGGAAGTGACATTATGCACAGATGCGGAAGAGGGGGGTCGCGTGGGCGGTTGGGAAGGGGATAAGATGGCAGAGGTGTTTGTGGATTTGGAGGGAGGTGGACCGGTGGGCGTCTTGTTGAGAGATACTTTGGACTTTGCCTTGTTAGTAGAGAAGGCGCTCTCCTTCTTTATTGTCGACTGGGGTGTCTCAGAAGCCGCACGGTTATGTTTGATCAAGCGCTTGGGGGGACTGGTAGATCGACGTGGGAGTTCTGAAGGTGCTGGCGATGGGGATGGTGAGCTCTTGTCCGAAGAGATGCTTCCAGATTTCCTTGGTCTTGTGACCTTGGTGAGTGAGGGATTCTTCAAGGGAGGTTCGGTAGAATTCGACCGGTACTTGGGCAACGCAGTCCCGGTGGCCTTTGGTTTGAGACTTGACGCTCTGGATAGTGAGAGGCTGGATGCATTGATGTTCTCCGTTTGCGACGGCTTGACCTCCGAATGACCAAAAGCAGCCTTCAAAGCACCCCGAGTACGAAAAGCGACAGGTGCCACGTCCAACGATGTACCCCGGCCGGATGACGGGACGACGTCGATCGACGCTCGTGCCCTTGAACTCGACCGACTGACCGGCGTGTCCTTTGTCTCCTTGATCTTCCTGGTCGGTTTCTCGAGGGTGCCATTCTTCGCGCTGTCTTTGTTCATAACATCTGCCAGGGCCTTGCCAACCGAAGAGAGGGTGATAGAGTGTCTGATTTTCGTGGGTGGCTTCGTCGGGCGCGCTGCGCCACTAGAGATCGTTGGTTCGGCCGTCGGCATCTTGCGCTGGACGAAGTATTTAGAACCGTCTGGTGAGAGATACGAGGAGGGCGAGCTCGAACCTACCGGTTAAGCCTGGCGGACGACCGTGGTGGACGTTGTTGGGGATGAACAACCTGCAGCTTCGAGTGTCTGATCGGACTCTCGGAAGACGCCGACGGACACTTTATTTACGACATGTGACCGGAAGCAAGACTACCACATGAATCTGATCTCTCCCTCCCTCTTGTAGTATAGAAAGACCCACATTGTAACGGCGTTGATGAGAGTATACCACGCCCCCTCCAGAGCCACACCCCATCCCGGAACATCCACCACCTGCGCTCTCAGTAAAAGATACGGGATAAGGAAATACCGAGGTTCCAACAAAGGTGTTGGAAGGAGCACCGGCAGGATGCATACAGGCAACAGCAAGGCCTGCAGAAGGGTTTGATCGGTACCTGCTTTACTTTTAGTCCCTTTGAGGAGTAATCAGGCTCGAGGTTGTGACACACCAACTCGGAGGAACCAAGCCCATCCACACGCCAAGTAACCGGGAATCATGAGGTATGGTACAACAGGGTGTAACATGAAAATCCTCCGCCAAACGTAGAACGTGTAATGACGGTTATCAGACAATAGAAACGGATGGTGGATGCTGCTAACTTGAGCGGTCCATCGTCGATCTAATCGTATACACTCACGTATAATGATGAACAGTGAACGCCATCAGGAGGATTAGCACCAGCGTCACAGTACTGCGCCTGGGTGTGGGGTGAACATCGCGATACAGAAGTTGGGCGAGAAGCAGACCTTTTGGTACCGCACATCCTCGCGGCAATACCGTGTACTAAAGGCCCTAGACCGTCTCCCCCAGAAACGAGGGCCGGCCATCCCATGACGGTGGAAAACGCAACAAAGTAATAGATCTGGGGGACGTGAAAGGCTGGAATATGATTCGCCTTATCGCCTGGGTTCCAAATCAGCTGAGATCCCCACGATATGAACGTGCGAATCACTGACCCAAAACGATCCCCCCGTTCCATTTGATGAAGAGCACAAAGAGCAAGGCGTCGACAAAGTACGGGACAAAGGAAGGAAGTATATCGAGGAAGATCCTCGGAGCGCTCGAGGCAATCTTTATGAGATCGCCTTATCTCAGAAGTGACTGGTAAGGGGGGTTATGGGTTAGGGCAGAAGTCCCGCGCACCTGGAGAAGCCATGAGTGCAGGAGGGTCAGGTAGCCTGAACCCGTCCCGACGGAACCGAAGGAACATCAGTTGGCTCGAAATGTACCCGTAAAACAGCCACACGACATTGGTTTGGCGGAATGTGCAACTGATTAACCCGAGCTGCCGAACTCGCGGATTATTAGCCTTCGCCTTGCGTGTGCGTCCCGGTGACTTACGAGGGCAGCAGTCCAGTGTCTCGATTCCGTGGCCGAGACGATTGAGGTTATGACGAAGAGGATGCTGGGGACGTCAGTGTAGTACAAGAACCCGAAAAACCATGCGACCGGAAACGCCGAAAGGACAACGGACTCAGCAGTCGGGGTGAAGAATGAGGCCGGAGCCCGCAACCGCTTATGGTAACAGAGTAAGCGCGTCAAGGCAAACGGAAGTGCCAGCAAAGTCAAGAGTGGTGTTAACCGTAGTACGGGTAGGGTACATTTAAAGGTAATGAGACGCTTCAGGATGACGCTCAACAGGTATCTGTAGAATATGGATCAATATCATCGCAGCGCGTGGGTTGAACGAGGCGTACAATCCAGGAGGGGTGGTGATCTTTGGATCCCAAGTGGTCCATTCGCCATTGCAGTACGCTTGGGCCTGGGACGCGTGGAAAGGCTCGTCCTACAGACGACAACAGTTCGGTTCAGGGCCGAAATGGCCGACAGGACGGTACACACCATGTAAGGTTCTACGACGATGCTATTGACCTCCTTCAACACCATGACCCCGACCACGCAGAACACAACGTGGTAGACCGGGGAATGCGCCATCGTATTCGATGCTCCGCGCAGGTCGAGTGCGTCGATTAAGCGACAGGCTTGAAGAGAGGAAGAGAGAATTTCGCTGACGTTGCACCTCGACCCTTCCGAGATGATGCTACCGCCGATCGACTGGAAAATTAGACGCGATCAACATGGTCAGAGCGTGCAATGTTGCAATCCTTTCGTTCGGAACTACATAATTTGGTATCCATCTACTTTTACAATCAAGCGGGTGGTTTCCCTTCAACAAAGGCAGGGATGTGTCGCTCCGCTCGGGGTGTGATCCTCACCCCGTGACGCACCCAGTCCGCCTTAGGGAGGTCAAAATCGAGGATCGCAGTCTGGAACCCGAACCAATCAGTGTAAGTACTGCAGTAGACCCTGTCATGCGTGGTGGAAACTAGACACGTGAGTAGAAATTCAGTTGTCCCAGACAACAACAATTCCAGGTTCCCATTTAAGCCTGACTTGGGAGTCCGCGCTTTTCTCGATATGATCGCACAAGAGGTTCAAGATGGCATCTTAGAAAGGTTCCAGTTATGACACAGACCAATCTGCGGAAGCCGAAGTCGGGCTAACCAGACTCTTCCTTTCAGTCCCACGATTCGGCGGGTGACCGGTGAACTAGCGATTGACATAGATTGGTTCCTCTCCTGTGACAGGACGCGTGCAATTACTCTACGCTTGGCGTCCAATACCCATTCTCCGCCAATTATCTCCCCAGATTACCATCTACATGAGCTCCGTCGCGTTCTTTCGTGGTCATCTGATGACTGAATGCGGACCGTACGGAACCCGCACCATTTGACGCGCCCGTGGCGCACCATAAATTTTTATCTCGTCGTCTATTGTCCCCAAGTGTTGTGGAGATCGCAATCATGTCCGCTGGCTCAGTCTTGCACGATCTCAAAGACATCAAGGGACCCATCATCGCTTGTGATCTTGGTCGGTAGCGTCACCCCAATATCACACCTTTCTTATCAACCGAGTAGACGATGTACTGAGTTTAACCAACCAGACTGTTATTGAGTGTATGCGCATCGATAGTCTACTGGCCCCATCTTCTTGACTCTAGCTACGTTGCAGGGCACAACGATACGTACGGCACCAACATCACCTTGTCCGACTTCTTTTGTGAGTAGCGCCTGTTCTGTCGTTTGACACGGGCTAACGCCGATCTCTAGATTACTGCTGCTGGCGCGTAGGTGAACCCCGTCTTCTAAACTGCCAAGGCTGAACTGTTCACAGAACCCTGGCTGGGGGTCTCCCAAGGAGTCTGCAGTACTACCTCTACCGAAGCTTCACCAACTCTGCGCTGACTCGATTTTCTCCCCAGCGTAAAATAGTGGAGTATTACAACTCGGGCCGGATTGACGGTGCCCTGCCAGTCCCGGGTGCCCTGGATGGCGTAAAGAGGCTCAAAGAGATGGGCTTCAAGCTTGTCGTGGTCACTGCCAGGCCTATTCTGGACAAAGAACGCAGTCTCGTCTGGGTCGAGCGTCACTTCCCTGGTAGGCAAACCCCCTTGGCTCAGGGTTGTATCACTGCAACGCATCGTTGTCCAGATATATTTGAGACGGTAATCTGCACCGGAGAATCCCAAGAGACCACGTTCGCGAAAGGGCGTGAGTTAATTACCAAGCTGAACAAAGCCGACGTGCGTACCCAACGAGGTTCCGGAATGACTGATCCCGACTGGCCACCCCCAGGTCTGCAAAGAGATCAACGCAAAGGTCCTGATCGACGACTCCGCAGAGAACGCGTTCAAGATCGCGACTGCCCCACATCCAGTCACAGTCCTCCTGTTCGGAAACTATACATGGAACAGACGTCGGGCGGAAATCAAGGGTGAGGCGGATGAGCTCAGCCACGAAGAGAAAAACAGGGTGGAGAATGGACGCGAGTGGTGGAAGGACGATGAATTCGAGCTGCCGCAACCGGGGCTGCAAGTCCACAGGACTCAGACTTGGGATGCGGTCGTCGAGTGGGTCCGCCAGGCAAAGGCAGATGGCCACTGGGAGTAGGCTTCACATGACTTGTAGCATACTATGCAATCGAAGTACCCCGTTCATTCCACCTTGACTGCGACCCACTGGTCTCTATGGTTGTATTTTCTTCGTTGCGGTGGCGGGGAAAGGAGCACTGGACGAACTTTGACAACTTCTACGCTGCTAACCGACCATACTTTCAACGTGTCCTCAGAGTTGCATTTCTTGTCTACTTCCTGGGGGCTGCCGTCCACGCTGTGACGGGATCCGGCTCGTCTTCTCGTCGCGGAGCTTCTAGAAGTTCGAATAAAGGAGGGAAACAAGATGGGAAACCACCAAGGGTAGCGGTACGTCGCGTCATAATCTCGAGAATGCTTCGATTCCTGACTCCGCGGGACGTTTTCCACTGGTTCGCGACGGACGACACCACCTCGCTTTCCGGACCGAGAATAATTCGCCTGTGTGTATGCACCAGAGTAGGCGACAGCTAGAGATGCGATCAACATGGTCAGAGTGTGCAATGTTGCAATCCTTTCGTTCGGAACTACATAATTGGTATCCATCTACTTTTATAATCAAGCGGGTGGTTTCCCTTCAACAAAGGCAGGGGTGGGTCGCTCCGCTTGGGGTGTGATCCTCACCCCGTGACGCACCCAGTCCGCCTTAGGGAGGTCAAAATCGAGGATCGCAGTCTGGGATCCAAACCAATCAGTGTACTGCAGTAGACCCTGTCAGGCGGGGTGGAAACTACACACGTGGGTAGAAATTCGGTTGTCCCAGACAACAACAGTTCCAGGTTCCCATTTAAGCCTGACTTGGGAGTCCGCACTTTTCTCGATATGATCGTACAAGAGGTTCAAGATGGCATCTTAGAAGGGTTTCAGTTATGACACATAGACCAGTCCGCCGAAGCCGAAGTTGGGCTAACCAGACTCTTCCTTCTTCAGTCCCACGATTCGGCGGGTGAACTGGCGATTGACATAGAGTGCTTCCTCTCCTGTGACAGGGTGCCTGCGAACGACCGGGTGGACGTTTTCTACTGGTTCGCGACGGACGACACCACCCCGCTTTCCGGACCGAGAATAATTCGCCTATGTGTATGCATCAGAGTAGGCGACAGCTAGAGATGGTTAAGATACTAACCTGTTCGACCCCGGAATGGACCGCCTTAAGCGTGCGAAGGAATGCGACAAACGGTGGTGAAAGGCGTTTGAGGGTGGTGACCTGAGAGGAGAATAGTGTGTCTCCACCGGTAGGAGGTTGTTCAACAAGGAAAAAAGTCGTCAAGCCTAACAATTCGTGTATTCGTGTGAACGCTTGGTCAATCGCCCGACGTCAATCACATCTCACCAGGGGGCTGCGCCTCGTACGAAACATCGCTGTGCCAGATCGTGGACGTGAGATTCTGATCTAGCTCGTAGTTGAACGTTGAGGAAGCGTCGCGATAAACAAGGTGGAGCTCTGGGTAGTCCCTGGGATGCCCGGATGTAGGGTGGATGTGCAATCTAAATTTTGGAAGGGTGAATGAAGCCCAGCAGGGAGTGAGTGTTTGGTTACCGGCCGAAGTGTCTCCCCCAGTCGAGATACCTTTCCGCGGGAGCGTTTATGAAATCCTCCTGGCTCCTCAATACAGCGACACCTCTTCTGGCTACGTACAAAGCCAGCTGGTCTCGACCCTCGGCGCTCAATGCCGCCAAGTTGACACCGCGAATCTCTGATCCAAACCTAGGAGTCAAGTCCGAGACAATAGCATTCGCAAGGAAAGCGTTAGGATCTTCGCAGTTGAGAACCCGGAACCCGGGATCGACATGGTCAAACAATTCCAATGGGGGATAGTGTTCATCCTGAGAAAACGTCGGCAAAAGATGAGAGAACCGATATTCCGGAGACGCCTGTAAGCTCAGGACGGTTTCATTTCCGACGTCGTTCGCCAGCATGGCCGTGGTAGCCGTCACCGTGCTCGACATGGCAGATGCGAGGTAAAGCAAACCATTCCAGAGGATTCCCCTAAGCAGCGCCCTGTGTCCTCGCCATTTCGCCTCATCCGGGGGGTGAGAAACGCAATGCCGGGGCCGGCTCCCAGCGGAAGTAGTCATCGTGGGAACCATTGTGCTTCCGGATAAGGCAGTCCACGT
>Ga0307517_10013808_pt1 | contig 10932 bp, 14 predicted proteins | sample 23_EM_MG_FD_194515 | JGI IMG/M metagenome (GOLD analysis project Ga0307517, IMG submission 194515) | Populus trichocarpa ectomycorrhiza microbial communities from riparian zone in the Pacific Northwest, United States - 23_EM | ecosystem: Host-associated > Plants > Roots > Unclassified | place...
TGAAGGTGATTGTCGAAGTGTTCGGAGTGTTCGGAAGTTCGAAAGTGCGGAAGTTCTTGAAAGCATCCTAGAGTTGAGAGGAAGGTGAGGAAGTCGCAATTCCAAGGAGATGTCGGGGGGGGGTTTGGAAGGTCTTCGGAGCATTCGGAAACAAGAGGGAGCAGGAGGGCAAGGCCAGGATCGCATTCAAAGTCCAGAAAGTTCGGAGACAGGCTAGGAGAGCAAGTAGAAGGCTCCGAAGTGTTCGGAACCAGTCCAGAAGAAGGAGTAGTGCTCGGCGGCCCACGAGGAACGTGGCCGGATAGCGTCCAGACAATATCAGACGGGGGCTGACTTCTGCAGGCTGGACGACAAGATCCAGAGGTAACAAAAGATAAAAGGAGACCCACGAGCTAAGTGGGGACATAACAAGTAATCTCTCACTGGGGACTGAGGAGAGAGTAACCTATTATTATCAAGACTAAGGAGATACAATACTATGGACTAGAGGCTTATATAGCTACTAGGGTGCGCACATACCATGTTTGTACATGCTTGGCAATGATAGGGATAAATAGAGAAAGGAATAATGAGTGTGGGGGCCAGTCAGAAGTATAACTGGGGCAGAGCGATAAGAATAAGAAGAACTACAGGAAAGTGTGGCATCCAACCAGAAGTGTGGCTGACAATAAGGATAAGTACAACCAACCAGAAGTGTGGCTGGGCAAAGCGGAGTCAAAGGAACGTGTGGCAGCTAATAGGAAGTGTGGCTGATAGATAAAGAGATAAGGGCTGACCACATGACAAGTCATTGGAGGTGATGAGTCATGGTCAAGTGATGGAACATGCACCCAATCATGTGACAGAGCACGTGATGGACCATGTGACAGAGCACATGACAGACCATGTGACAGACCATGTGACAGACCATGTGACAGACCATGTGACCAGCTGAACAGCTTAACCATTTGACCAGAGAGCAAGAGTTGCCAGCATTCTTGAGTGTTGTGGGTTCAACACTCGAGTGAGGCGTAAACGCCAAAACAAGAACGATGACAGTTACCAACGATCCCTCACCATCACGATTTGTCTCAATAACCTCCAATGTCTCAACCTCCGGAGCAACGGTCACCTTTACTCACTGGGGGTGAGGTGTCCTGGAAACCAGTGGGAACATCTTGGGTACATTGCAGGCTCTGGATTATTTTCCCCCCAATGTATCCACCAAACACATCTGGGGTACATCTGGAATGTAACCTCAACATGTGTCCAGCATGTATCTACCAAATAACATTCAAAATGTTGTCTAAAATGTTTCTAAAATGTTCCCAACACTTGTGCAGAAATAATGTTCCAATGTGCCCAACATGTAGTTCACTCGTTTGCCGTGTACTTTCAATGTTCTCAAAACGAGTAGCATGTTCCCACAATATACCCACTGGACATATGGCAGGAACATTTTTGGAACATCAGTAGCAACCACGTTGAATGATATTGGTGAATACATGCTGGACACATGTTGAGGTTACATTCCAGATGTACCCCAGATGTGTTTGGTGGATACATTGGGGGGAAAATAATCCAGAGCCTGCAATGTACCCAGGGTGTTCCCACTGGTTTCCGGGGCACCTTGCCCCCAGTGACTTCAGCCCCAGTCCTTGGCTCGAAGTATTCGGACGACTCGTGACTCAAATGAGCCCCTGCAGAAGATGCCACTCACGGGACACCCTCAGCATACTCCAGAGGACTGTCATCCTCTTCCATCGGAGAAGCCACCATGTGAGTAGCACAGTGACAGAGCTTGTCAGACATCAACTCAACCTAGAAGGCGAACCATGGTCAGAACAGTCAAAGAGTTCTGGCGTAGGTTCACCTACCTGGGACTCCAACAGGTAGACCTTCTCCTGCAGTTCATCAATCTCCTTTTGTCGATAACTGTTGTGGTCCTCTAACACCTCGAGATGTTCGATGATTCCTTGAAGAGAGTTGTTGGCCTTCTTCTGCCAAACAACCAACTTCTTGAGATCCTTGTGTTGTTGAGTGCATCGACCATCCAACATCTGCAAGTCCTTGTCAATCTGTTCCATCACTGGAGCCCTCTGCTTGTAGTCCTCCCGAATGTCTCATTCCAAAGCATCACACTATAGGGAATCTTAGTCTTGTCTCAAAACAACAAAATGGGAAACCCTCACCCGTTCATCTCCTTCAAGAATGCACGCCATCAATCGAGACCCCAACGCCGTCGCAAACCGCATGACCGGCTTGGTCTGGTTCAGCTGCTTATCATCCTTATCCCATTTGAAGATCTCCATCAACATCAAACAATGGAAGACTGGATTGTTGATCTCCGTCCAGTCCTGACGAAAAAATTCCTCAGAGCAACCACTGGGTGCAAAGTACACTTTTTATGATAAGTTATTGGTAAAAAAAGTGTAAAAAAGTGTAAAATCCTCAACTGCATTTTTTCTACAAAAAAAGTTTAACTTTCTTCAATACTCTTGTAGCCTAATACATTCAACACACACATTTGGCTATAGGGGTATTGAAGAAAGTTAAACTTTTTTTGTAGAAAAAAAGCAGTTGAGGATTTTACACTTTTTTACACTTTTTTTACCAATAACTTATCACAAAAAGTGTACTTTGCATCCAGTGAACAAATCATGTACACCCACAAGGTGTCATTGTTGTACAAGTCGAGGAATGCATTCCCTCTTCCATCGGTGCTCATCAAACCCGGCCTCTTCACCAGGGATCCTCTTCCCATGGACTGCTCATTGGGTAACCTAAAAAGGATATCAGGGTTGGCAATTCAAACTTGTCAACACTGGCACCCCACCTCAAAGAAACTTGGGTATTTGGTTCCTACATACCCCCGGGAGTGTGGGTGTTTACAGTTGTCCCATTGGGTAATGTTCCCATACCCTATGGAGAAGGCTTCCCTCGAGCCGGAATCGCCAAGTGTATGATCACATGGTGGATCATTGATGATACCAAGACTATGACCTTCACAACTAGGACCAGAAGAAGAAGACATTTGGAGAATAGTGTGGGTTGAGTAGTGGTGGGAAGTGATGTTGCAGTTGGATGGGATCCAATGGGGTACGTCCCTTCAGACAGGTTAGTATATATCCCCTGGACCCTAGTGCCCTTCAGCATGATCCCTATTGGACTGGGATCAAGTTCCTCCAAAGACCACCCAACAGTCATCAAGATTACGTTGCTGACTCATCCACTTACACATCTCTCTCTCACGACCCCACTGCCACACCAATCATTCATCAGCAACCTCAACACATGTGATTCATCATCTGACTAACGACTCTCACGATACAACATGACTCTCTCACAACCCTCACAACATTTATAACCACCTGATCACCTTACTGTGCAATGGGATCCGGCCCTTTGGCAAAAGCATGTCTGTAAAAGGCAGTACGGAATCCGCCGTTCTCTGAGAAGCCTTTAGACACGGGCGACCAATACCCCACAGGCAGGACAAGTCGGAAGGTTTATGAATTACTGACTCATCAGTCCCTCCCCAACGGTCATCAGGAATATGACTCATGACCAGCCACAATCCAGCCACAATCCTTATGACTCATCATGGCTGTTCTATTTTTAGATTATATATATTGGCCTTGGCCGTTCAGGGGCCTACAAGGTTAAGTCCCCTTGCCTGGCAGCCAGGCTATTCTTTTCCCATGACATCATTTCTTTATTGTTCTTGCTGATTCATTCATTCTCACAACCCACTATTATTCCACTATCTTTATCAGCATTCACACACTCCCTTTTATTCTTTCCCTTTTGGTATATGTTTCTCCTTTTGGGAATGTTGGGATTATCTTGCAGGAGACGCATCAGGGCCACTTCCCCTATATATACTTGTAGTAGTTAGTGGCTGAGTCTCCTCAGTTTTGTTATCTCAGGAATTCCTCTGCCCTTCTTTACCTCAGTGTGATTAAGGTCAAGTCAGAGATTACTGGGAGATCCTCTACATCATTTCATTCTCCTCCCTCTCCAGACACTCAACGAGCCACTATAAGGGCCATTCTCTCATAGGAGAGTCTGTGAATCCCTAAGCAAACTTATCATTTCATTTGGTTTGAAGCACTCATTGGTCTCCAGATGACTTCACCTCCAGGAGACTTTTCCACCTGTTCAACTCATCTTATCATGACCTTGGACAACCTACCGGGAGTTTCTAGTCAGACTAGACCAGCCTTGGGAAGGCACGGAACACTCTGAGAGCATTAGGGTGGAGTGGCCCCAGAGCTATTCTCAGGATCGCTCTCATCAAAACCCGGTGGAGGGCTTAAGGGTGGGGAGTGAGGAGAAGGGGGGCAAGGAGAGGGAGACAGAGGACAAGGTGAGGGAGACAGAGGACAAGGAGAGGGAGATGGAGGACAAGGAGAAGAGGATGGAGGACGAGTAGCAGGATGGGGAGTCTGCAAGGGAGTCTGATGTCCCTGAACGTCCACTTTCATATCATCATCCTATCCAAAAGGTTAATGGACCCAACAGGATAGATTAGATTAACATATTATGCCCACCGAGTCTGATCCGGCCACTTGGGGACCTACATGAGCCCGAGTGCCACTGCCGGCTGTGTGTATACCTCTCCGACGGTGTTTTCTCTTTTTGTTATGCTTGTACCAGGTTGTTTTGCCGATGGCCTCCCCGCCGCAAATTGGACACTCGCACCAGTAGCCAACCATCCCTTTGAGTTGACAAGGGAAGTTATCGCTTTGCGAGGGTGTCACAAAACAGAACGGAGTATCAGTGAGATAGAGAGTTATATTTTTTACAATCACATTGAAATCACATGGTTCCCCAAAAATCTAAAGAAGGTATGTTGAAAACATATATCGGGATCCATTGGGGTACGTTCATGTGATTCCTACAATCATACGAAAATTATCCCAGGTTGATCCAAGTTGCTCGGGGTTGATTTCATCATTCCAACTCGCTGTTGGTTGATGCCGGTCGATGGACTTTTTACTGGGTGTAAGCCCTTGCCGGGGAAGCACTTCGATCGCCAACACATATCAGACTTTCCACAATTTGCTGATGCCTGGAAAGCAGGGGGGGAACATGGCCTAGGCAACAACGGGAAGGACCATTGCTGCCGGTCCACGTTTAGGGGAAGTTGGAGGAGGATGGAGTGACCGCAATGTGAGGCCAGACGGGTGCCGCAACGCTGACCCACACACCATCAATTCTCATCTCTGAAGCAAGGAGGCAGATCGCGAGAAAAACCCTTTCCCAGACCTGTTGATGTTTTACCCAAACGAAATCTCCCCAGCCGAGCTGTCTCATGTTCACGAGGCCTCGGCAATGTCGGAAGGCTATGTACTTAAGCCAGGCTCTTTCAGCTATGGCCCAAGCTTTTATTGGACCCTTCTCGTCAACCGCCTTCGCCACCTGCACCACAATGTTCTCTTTTTCCCTCCATGCTTCCCTCACCACCCTCGTCGCCTCTGCGGTTGCTATCTCTGCTGCCCCCAGCTTGTCCGTCAAGACCTCAACGCCCAGCATCAATGTCGATGGACTGGAGAACTTGAAGGTCACAACGACCGTTGTTAACACCGGTGACGAGACCCTCAAACTCCTCAACGACCCCCGTGGAGTCTTGGACCCCTTCCCCGAGAACGCCTTCATCATCACCAATCCCACCGGCTCTCGCCCATTGTTCAATGGTGCCATGGTAAATCATGCGTGCTGCCTATCAAACACCTGTGCTCATGCTTTCGTTTTCCGCTTCTAGGTCAATTACGACCCCACATACGCCGCTGGTCTTGACAGCCCCAGCATTTTCACCGTTCTCGTTGCTGGCGCTTCCATCAATGTCATTCATGATCGTAAGTGGGGTCATATCGATCACTTTTGACTTGGCCACCATCTCATGGAATGATCATCCCAGTCTCCGCCGCGTACAACTTCACTCGATCTGGTGCCGGAAACTACTCCATCGAGCCATCGAGCCTCTTCACCTACATCGATGTTGATGGCACCCCCAAAGACCTCTACGCCACTGTTGAGGGTATTGCTGAGGTTACCCTCTCTGGTAACCTTGCTGTCTCCCGCGTCCACAACAAGCGGGCTACCACCGAACACTGCTCGTCGGGACAGAAGCTTGATATCTTTGTCGCCACTATGGAAGCCCAGGTCCTTGTCAGTAACGCCTACGCTTACCTTGATGGCATCGACGATGAGAACCCCCCGCGCCGATACATTACCTGGTTCGGTAGATACACCTTTCTTCAAAAGATCGTCGTCCAGGAAACCTTCAAGCAGATGAAAGACCATCCTTTCTCAAGCTACACCTATGACTGCAGCTGCGATCTTCCTGGCTCCCATGCCTTTGTCTGTGCGTATATTTTTCAATCGTGAGATTACTGTTATTCGGTCACTGACAGATCTCTTGATCAGATCTCGAAATACCCGGACGGATTCACCTCTGCCCTAGCTTCTGGAATCTCCCCACCACCGGTACCAGGACTAAGGCAGGAACTCTTATTCATGAGGCTTCCCACGACGTCGCTAACACCGTAGACTACGTTCGTGGTGTGTCTGATTGCATGGCCCTGGCTAAGATTGACTCATGGAAATGCGCCTCCAATGCCGACAGTTATGAGTTCTTCGTTGAGCAAGGGGTATTCACAGAGCCTGCTCTCGAACACGATGAGCTGAGAAGTTTATGAGACCATGTGTAGACCATGTGCCTTTGTAAGGATCCTCCGAGCCCACATAAGGTCTTGAATAAAATAGTGATAGTACTATACTACTACATACCATGTTACTAAACTCTTGATGACGCGTGGCTCACCGGGAGTCCTTATCAGAAAAATATTACTCCTACGGAATTTCCCCTCCGAAGGGTGAAAAATACTCCATGCTGAGGGGTAATACCCTCCAGAAGCTCGGAGGACGGGTGGGGCCCGTGAGAGTTGCCTCAGGGATGACCTCGGGGCGATGATCGGGTTCAATCCTTCGTGCCCGGGTACCCCCCGCCATCACGCGCCCCCACTGCTCCCTAGCGCGCTTCCCACCATCAAAATAATTCCGGGAGGAGGTGCACCTGTGGGAAATCCCTCCCCCAGCTATCCTCCCCTCCCGGTACACACCCGGGGGGTTCCACCGGTCGTATACGTTCAATATGGTAGCCACAAAAATGTGTGAAATAAAATAAAAATTCTATCACCTGTGGGATGTCAACGTTCAACGTCAACCGGCTGATCCCGCTAAGTGCGATGTCAAACCGACACGAAGGGAGTTGGAAATGTTCGATTTTCTCCCTGGGCTGGAACGAGCGTCCCCGGCACGCCGCACGCGCCTGATCTGACTGATCGAGACTTCCTTTTTGGGAATGCGCGGCACCTGTCGCGGTCGCCACTCGCCCTCGGGTGCACCCCTTCCCTTCGCGTTTGGGAACCACACAGATAAATGGGGGCTCAGCCCCTTGTATAAATTCATTGCACTAACATATAGTTAGGATTTGAGACCACCCCGGAGTCATTTGATGAGGGTTAGGCACATGGGGGATGGGTTGCGGTCATGGAGTCGATTGAGGTGGGCTGGCCCGGTATCGGGGAGGTGTCGTGGCCCGGCGGACAGTTGGCACCAACGTCCGGCGAAGTGGAGGGGAATGCCGATTGCCGACAACTCTCCTTCAGATGCAACGGTTGCGGAATGAGGACCGTATCCCGCCTACCAACAAAGCTTCAAGCTTCAAGCTTTATCGATTATCGATTATCAATTATCTCCCAAGTTCACCTCTAACCATGTGTGTGGTTTTGTCTATGCGAAATTATCCCGGGCTTTTTTGCGGTCTCGGTTCTCCAACAACACACCACAAGAACGTCGACCTCCCTTACCGACCTACTTCAGCGCGCTTTCTACGATAAAACTACATAAACTCGCGACCGAGTTGTCTTCTTACTTGGCGGGGCTGCGGACTCTGAGACCGACAATCCTTCCCGCCGGAGGTAAACCCGCCGTCCAGTTGTCCGATTCCCCACCGGCGGAAGTAGATAGTGGGGCCGTTGCACAATCCATCGTCGCCGCACCGGAAATACAGTCAGGTCCAAGTATGAGGGTTGAATCTCGGTTCTAGGATCCTGAGACTGAATACATTCCGAAGTATTTCCAAGCTGGAGTGCGCAGAGTCCGGAGTACTTTGCTGGCGTAACTCTCCCAAGTGACTGGTAGATCGAGCCCATCGATGGACGGGAGGTAGGATCTTTGTGCCAACAACTATCCATCATTTCGCACAGTCCTGTGGCGAGGGCGTCGGGAACACCGATGCAGACCATGGAAGCACAGTGAGAAGGTTTCCAACCGGCCAGAATGTCTACTGTGACTCCGTGATCGTTCTTCCTAAGTGGGAATGGAAGCAGCCCCGTCAAAACCTGTGGGCACAGGGGATAGACTGTAGTCAACACTATCCATCTACTCGTTATGAAACGATAAGCAAATCGTACCTCCATGGCGACGACCCCAAAGGCATAAACATCGCTATGCGTTGTGATAGGCGGGTACTCATCCCCCACCATAGCCCAAATCAACTCCGGAGCCAACCACCTCGTAGATCCAGCAAAGAACGAAGTGGGGTTCGGCAACTTGAGAACGTCAGAAAAATCTTCAATGACCCTGGATAACCCGAAATCAGTTATTTTGGCGTGACCGTTCTCGTCTACCAAGATGTTGCTCTTCGTATTGTTAGTTATCTCGACGTTTGGGACTGAGAGGTGAGCAGCGAGGGGTGGGTGAGCGTACTTACCCCTTTGAGGTCTCCGTGGATGACGGTTGGTTTGATGTTGTGGAGGTATGATACCCCTGCTGCCACTTGAAGTAGCTACACGGACGGCCGACGTTCAGATATGTGCAAAATCCGTAGGAGAGTTGGGAGGGCGTGGCTCACGAGATTTACGCGGTCTGCGTCTGGATTGCCTTTCCGCAAGTAGTGTTTCCCCGACTCCGAAAGGAGGAGGGTCTTGTCCGTGATGAAACGGCCCCGGCAAGATTTGAGCATGGGAGAAGTTATATAAAGGTTTCGTTTCAATCTGCTACCGGATCGGTTGGCGGACCACGGCGAAGACAAGTGAACGTTAACCAAATCAATTCGGAAGTGGAGGCATGGTTCAAGCGGGCCTCTATGCCGTTGTTTGCGGTTCGGTCGCGTAGAGGGCGACCCTTGGGATTCCCTCGTTCCCGGGCAAACGCAAATAGGCCACGTACAAAGTCCCAAGGGTCGGTACAAGAAATCCCCCAGCAGTCCCACACATTCCCCGCTCTTCTGCTGTCTGCCTCTCACCTCGCACTTTGCTCTTCGACGACGATGTTGTTTTCTAGAAACCTCTTCGTGGCACTCCTTGCCATCGCGGCAGTCGATGCCAGGCCTTCCCCCCTGCGGGAACGAGACCCCGACACAAAGGCTTACTACTGCGGACCGGTGAATGATGGGTGGGGTTGCAACAATGATTCCTTTATCCCGGGGGTATGCAAAGACCTCCGTGACAGCCCATACGACCAGAATGTCGCCTCTTTCAGTCTTCCTAGTGGTTTTTTCTGTGACCTCTTCCCGTGAGTTAAGGTTTCTCTTAATTCTTGTCGTTTCATGGAGGTTTATTTCGCTCTTCCTCGCTGGAGTGTATATCAATGTGGAGGGTATGATTTTGTCCGGTTGTTGCAACCCGAAGTTGCAGGCTCGCGGTATAATAGCAGAGTTTCCTCGTACCGGTGCTACACCTTGAAGAGGAAGGTAGGTTGTGTCTCCTTCAGGTGCTTGTGATCGTGCTCAACGACTTGCAGTAGCGAATCGGAGGTGCTCGTTCCCGTAGAGGTACTTGTTCGTGTTGTTACAGCGGTTCCGGAAAACGTTGCCCCTCTCTCGTTTTTTCTTCCCTTCTGATCGTCACCATAAGCGATTGAACACCCCGTTTGTCTCTCTACCCTGTCCCCTCCCGCTCGTCATTTCGTCCCGCCAACTTGTTTTCACTACAATGAATGATCCCGATAACCGATTTCAATCCCTGGTTTGAGCCCCTCCTTTGACTCGGCTCGACTCAAGACATAATTCCCTTTGGGAGAGTGGTCTCTCCTTTGTGCTGATCTTTCAACTTGGAGACCACGCTTGCCAAGTTTTGAGCCGTCTCGTTCTGCTACCGAGGCGTCGCAACACGCCTTGATATCGACTGACCACGCACCAATCAATCACAAGGGGGAAAAAAACGGGAGAGGGGGAGGTTCGTTCCAAACTCCCAGTGATTTGCAATCACCCTCTACTTGGCCGGTTTTCGAGCGAAACGACCACAGCGCCGTGATTCGAGATGCGCGGTTTGGAGACAATATCGACGGCCCGAGGCAACGGACGGGGTCCTGATAGTTCCCTTAAAAGGCTCTGGGTATTCATCTATGTGTGCATGGTGTAGCCTTACGGATAGTCACCCAATACCGTACGATTGTACAACCACCGCGTCACTCCGATGGAGAACTTAGGTTCGAGTTGTGCACTTGCTACGGGACACAGGAGGACGGTTTGAGCTCTGGCTTGGTCTCCGTCTGTGAGAGCTCACGCGATACAGTAAAGTTCGATGCCTAGGTAAGATCGACTTCGGCAAATAGCACTCTAAGTTTCATTTACCGATACAAGAAACGTCGTGACTCCTGACGGAGGTCGTTTGGGCCTTGTAAGGATCTTTGGATTCGATTTGCTAGATGTTGGAGGACCGTGTCCGCTAGGGTGAATCAGCGTCCCCGACCCCCTATTCGGCCAGTTTAAGCTGACCTTCCTGCCATGATGCATTTAGGGTTTTCGGATATGAAACTGTTGATCGTCGTAGTTTATCTCTGTTCCTCGCAATCATTTCTCTACCGAACAACAACGAACTTCGACCTCGTCTTACAGGATTGAGGGCCTCCAGGACGAACACCTGATCACCGGGACTTCGG
>Ga0307517_10013809_pt1 | contig 10932 bp, 14 predicted proteins | sample 23_EM_MG_FD_194515 | JGI IMG/M metagenome (GOLD analysis project Ga0307517, IMG submission 194515) | Populus trichocarpa ectomycorrhiza microbial communities from riparian zone in the Pacific Northwest, United States - 23_EM | ecosystem: Host-associated > Plants > Roots > Unclassified | place...
CTTTTAAGTTGTTCTGCCAGATTGATTGTTCAAGACCTTTGGTCTCTACCCGACCCGATGCAAAAAATAGAATCGCTTATTATAAACTATATTACTTTAATACATTTCAAAATAAAAAACACTTTAAAAAACAACCACTACCCTAAAACAACCTAATCCTCCATTATGTTTTTATACTTTTTAAATATAAGCTAATATTAAAAATAATTTTAAAAAAGTTAAAAAAAATAATTTTAAAAATTTATTATTTTAACACATTTCAATACAACAACCAAATCAAAAAAACTAATACTACACCTCTAAACACCCTATTCTTCCATTATTAGATTATCTATTAACCTTTCAAAACCAGTTGAGGTATTGATAACATATATAATTTTCCTCAATTACTTTATTTTGAATCATAATCCACCAATTCACAGGTGATATCTCCAACATCCAATGACTACAACGCAGATAAAATAAAACACATCATTCAACCATTTTAAGAATCTGATTGACAGCATTTGGTGGTTCTAAGTTCCCTACACTTCACATATCTCAACCACTACATTTTCTTGAGGAGGGCTAAAGACACAACCCCATGAACGAGCGAACCAAACGAGAACGATAGGCCTGACGAAGGAGGATCCAGGGGATGGATGGATGGGTGGATAGAGGAAACAAGAACACCATGCTAAATTTTGTGCACACCAAATGAGGAGGAAAACTAAGAATATATATGGTAACCGATAAATTGACAATCCAAAAATTGATAAGCAAAGGAAGCCTACCCCAGCACCACCCAATTGATTACCGTACAGGAAACATATCAAAAATAACCAACCACTAAATTAGAAGACCTCGACAGGGATTATATCTTACAGATTGATAAAATAAATAAAAAATGCAGTAAATGTTCTGAGCTACTTCAACCTGGACTTGATTAATCAACTCTTGGAAACTACCTCTCCTTTACAGGAAGTTCAGCTTCATGAACCACGGCTCTAGAGTAATAATTCTCCTTGTTGTTTGTCGAATTATGCACACAAAAGCTTGAATATGTCCCCCCCTGCTGGCATTTGAAACAAAAATGCATTCCATCCCGCCAAACTTGGACTCTCTTTAAAAAGGTAAAAGAATGATCCTTTGAGTTTTACTGTTTTCCTGTCTCACGGTCTCTGTAGACGAAGAATCTAGAGCTTTTTGTGCAAGCACCTTCACCAAAAGCAAGCTTGTGAATATAAAGCGGAAATTCCAGCACAAGACCGGGCATTGAAAAATGAGAAAAAGAAGAATGCTTCATTTGTGAAGGTTCATGCTAAATCTCCATGCCCCACCATGCATGTGTAGATGATGTAGTAATTGTATGGAAGGCGAAAGCAAGCATTATTCTCACATGTAGGCTTGAGAGTCATTTGAAGAATGAAAAATACAAAAAAGTATGGATGAAGTTTGCCAGAGCTGCACAGAATATGCAAAGCTGCATGGAGGATATTTGACCCTCTTATATAGCAGAAATTACACAATCTAGTAGAACGATCAAATGGTCAGAAAATCTAGCCAAGGGACGATGCTCTGCATAAAGCTCACAATGCATGAGCATTGCTGGACTCAAATGCTAAAACTTCATTACCTCAGAGGGTATGTAACAATTTCTAACTTGTGCCACTAAGAAAAAGAGCACAGGGGCTAGACAAGAATAAAAAGACAACACAACAAATAGAATCAGCATAACAAAAACTGAACTGGTTTACCTAATTGAACTCAGAATGGAGCCTCAAGTGATTCATCCCAAACTTCTGCACTACCATTAGAAGCATCTTCAACATCTTCTTCCATTGAAAGCCTAATATATTCTCTATGCGCAAAACGATCCCACTCTGTCAATGTTGGATTCTCACGCTCCTGGTTTGTTGCAATACCATCAAAGCTATTTTACTAATGCCAAGTTCAAATTTCAAATTGAGCACAGAGCATAAAATAGGTGTTAAATTACCTGACGAATGAGAAATGGATCGCGGGTTTCAAAGGCCATAAATTTATTAAGGTTGAAAAGGATGTTGAAAACACTCCCTGAAAGTTTACAACCTTTTAGGTCACGGAGGGTGATATAGCCATCATCCTGCAGCAAGAAAACTTGGATAGTAAGCAACCAAAACATTTCCAGATGGTGGTGTGATGGGAACAACAAGGAAATAAATTGGCACTTGATGACTAATCATGTCCGCCGCTTATGCTATCCCATTGGGACTTTATTAAATTTGATTAGAGACAGTAATGAGGTGGGAACAAAAATTTAGAACATCATTAGATGTAGTTTTCCTTGAACATGCTTCCATGTGCACTCTAAATACACTGAAGGACAGAGGAACTACCATTAAAATTACAGATGAGCAAAGGGCAAACCTCTGGTCCAATCATGTCAATTATCTGGCACAATATATCTTCAAAAAGCACAGGCTCTTGAGCCATGCATTCCATCCGATGCAACTGCTCCTCATAAAAGAATTGCATCTCATTCCGTGTCAGAATTCCATTTCCATCCAAATCTATGCACTTGAACCTAAGAAGAAATCGAACATCATGACTCATGAGCAGTTGATCAATAAACCAAAACACTCCTTTGAAAAAACATATGTTGCCAAGTACATACAGAGTAACACCCAAGAGAAGCAATAAAGAACCATTATAAGATAGATTCTACAACAATAAAATAAGAATGATTTTTTTTATCTGCTTTACTAGTATATCTGACAAAGAATAATGGCCAGTAACGAACTTGGAAACTTCTCTAACACTCTGGCCCTGCCCATCACTCTCCCTCCTTGATCATGTCTTAGAAGTTTCGCCACTTCAGAAAAAAAATCCCAAATGGTTTCAATTTTTCTTTTCTTTTCAGCTAGAACAAAAGCACACAGCCCAGGTAACATTTTGAACAAGGAATATATCAGAAAACTTAATAATGCTTTATTATTAATGATTAAACAGCTTTAATGGTGAAGTAAACATCTAAATGAAACAAATATCAAATGAATATTCCAAAACATGCAAATACCAGTATTTCATCAGTGCACAGTTTTAGTTCAAATCCTTGACTCTATAGAATAAGACATGTAAACATACCAATACTCAAGACTAGGATCAGATGACTTGTCTTCCTCTGAAAGTATGAAATACACAAAATCTTCATATCCCATCTTTCCTTCAACCTTACTAGTAAATTTTCTTGCAACCTGTAAGGCATTTAAATCATAAAAGTTCAAGGAGCACAGAAAATTTATTGCCGTAAAATTGTAGGGTATTTTGACCCAAAAAACATCATTTGAGTGCCACCAACCTGGGAAAATATTCTATCAACAATCCGGTAGGTAAGTGCATGATTCCCATATCTAATAAGGTTCTCTTTGTCGATAAGAAAATCATGATCTGTGTCCAGCTCCCAAAACTTGCAGTATATCACATAAAAGTGCTCATAAGAAAAGTACCTGCATATGGAATCATAAGCGAAATAATTAAATTGTTAAGAATTTGATACAAAATGTTAAAAGCACAAGTTCCAATCCAATTCTGTAAAACTAATTCTGATTGTCTGAAACATTAATGTTTCATATTTTTACAAGTTTATGATTGCCACAAGGTCCCTTTCTGGAAAATCTAGGTCGCATTTGCACAGCTGCACTTACCTCAAAACTTTATTTATGTCCTCTTCTTCATCTGCATGTTGCATTGCATCAATTAAATTCCCACGCTTCAGATCCCTGAGGGTAAGATGACCATTCCCGGATCTATTTATGTAGTAAAAAATTCTGTATATTACAGTTTCAGCTGCCAATTGCAAAACAAAAATCATGTTAAAAATTACACGGCATTAAATGCACAGCAACTATAAGAATGCAAGATCCACACTACACAAAACTTAAAGCCTAGAGAGGCCTATAATGGCCTATTCAGGCTGTCAACCTCTTGCTGTACTCCATTTTCAGTCAAAGTAAACAACCAATCAAACAGGCAACAGAAATTAAACATTTACACACTTAATTAACCAGAAAATATAATTCAATTGATTGACCCACCAATTACACGCTACTCTCAAATGAACACCAAGCCAGTCAACTAAAAAAAACATCTGGCAGAGTTTACACATCACAACAACTGAAATAAGGAACAAAGCAAGAGTTTCTTTGCCTTTCCTTTATTCCTAAGGTCATGCTCTAAACACAGAAACCAGTTGGAAGTATATAAGAAAAATAAGGAACAGAACTTTATATCTTACTCCTATAACATAGCTTTTAATCCCTGTGTATTCCAATAATGTGCAATGGGTTATACCCAAATCCATAATGAGCTAGGCAGATATCTCCAGGACTAAGTACATCATAGTAGCTAATCCAACACCAGATAATTTCACCACTAAAAAGCACATGCATCATACAGCAACTTTACTGGTGATTTTACTTTCAAACACGTTTTTCTTTTTTGCAACAAGAGTTAGAAAATACATGTCACTACATTTCAGGTGCTTTAGAGCCCATAAATACTGAGCTGTGCCATCTAGTTCCTAATTAAATTTTATTGCAGCTCATCATTCAAATGAACCATTATAAATTGGAAATTATGTAAACACCTTGCTCCAGGGAAACAAAATAGCAGCATTCTTGAAACTACGAAGGGTAGCTTTTGAAACACTTGGCACTAGGTCCATGCCAGCAGCTTGGTGATAGATCCATTTGGTAAAATAAATCCAAAAATGCTCCATTTCCAAGGGGCAATCACACACCATAAATGGAATCTCTTCAAAATACTCCCAAGTTCAAGTTTAGATGCTTTGCTATTGCTTGTTAACCAGAAAACAGCACCTCATTCATTTTAGGGATAACAAAATTTTAAGTACTTCCAATCAGAATCAGTTATGTTTAGAAATATTCAAAGATAATGCAGAACATTTCAATACCATCAATAACAAGTGCTAAGTTTTGCAATATTCAAGAACGCATTATAGTGGCCAAAGCTTCTCACAAGTTAAAGAAATCAGAAATATGAGTAATTGCTTTGAATTGGAAACAATTGAAAGTAGATCATAGGCTTTAACATACCATATCTTTCCTGAAACTCAGGTGTGCTCTGTAAAAACTCCAATCCAGGATGAGTTGCCAGTAATTCTCGAAGCACAGGTTTAAAGTTTTCCTGTTATCAATCAAAAATCATTTTAAACATGAAGTGAAACAATAATCACAATAATGAATCACCCCTGAAACAGCAGCAATCCAATGACAACAAGATCCAGAAATGATTATCCTAACACACACAAACACCTCTACCTGGGTGAGGTATTTGAGATCTGGTTGCTTTAAAATTGTGAATATTTGGGTAGCTAAATCCAATGTCAACATGTTGCCATTTATCCAATAATTGAGAAAAGCATCCCTGCACATAGATTATGAAGAAGTTAAGTGACACGATAATGCAAACATTGTTTTGGGAGGCAGCAACTCCTAAAATGAAACACTATGCACCCTAGAATTACACAATCAAACCTGAAATGTTGATTTATTCCTTAAATGTTGCATAGTTTTTTTTTTTAAAAAAAAAAGCTACAATGCAGCATGAAATACCCCTTCTGTCAAGGTAAAGGGTCTGTGCTAATTTCATATCCGTGAAGGCCTTGTTGTGGCCTAAGGGTTTAAATTTGACTTTTGGTGAATATTTAAGCAAGGGACAAAAGGAAATATTCAAACGAAGCCTTAATTTGGTGGGATAAAGGCAAAGATTATTCGTTGTAGGGAGTTGATTTAGGTTTTCCATGCTGTTTTCAGTTCCAGCAGAGGCTGCACCATGTTTAGTTGGTCAGGGGAAGTTCTGTAATTTTACAGAATTGCTGGAATGTCAACAGCAGAGACTATTTATTTTATTTTCTGATTCAGATGCTATATTTAGTCCTTAAATAAGTGAAGACTTTTTATGTTTCTTATATAGGAATCCTTATATTTTCCTACATCGGAATCCAAGCCCCGTTGGGATTACTAATAATTTAAACCTAAATGCATATACACATATATGCTTGTAGTCTTTCAATTGGAGTAGGATGAATTTATTACGAAAAAAGAAGCTTTTTTACTTATTAAATTGAGTGTGATGCTTTCATTGAGTGATTCCTTAAACCCTAGGTGTGAGGTTATGATTCTTATTCAAAGAGTGAGTCTTTGAATCTACTAGTGTGAGGCTACTGTTTTTCTCTAAGTTTCCAGATCTGTTTTTCTGTTTCTAATGCCCATAAACACCATAATCTAAGCCCTAACCCTAAGCACAACCAACTACAAATCTCCCCTGGACATGTCCAGCACCACGCCTAAACAAAGAAAGGAAAAGGAATTGCTTTTTGAAAGTTCTATGAAACAATTTGGATATCTGTGAAAGAACACTCTAAAGAGCCCCCTCAAGGGTATACCACAAAGAATCCAAAAAGATCATCACATTCCAGGACATTTGCCTGGAGAGAAACAAACCTTGAATTCTCGCACTCTATTCCAAACGCCATAAAACCAGCGACTGTCCTCAAAATCTTATAACCCCTCCTCCCAAAATCCACAAAATACACCAAGAAGAAGTCCACCCTACTTGGCAAAATCCGTTGTTTGCCACAATAACAAAAGGCATGTTTCACATCTCCCAGAACTCTACTCCATCCCTAAACACCATAAAAGATAGCACCTCTCCTCAAAATATTATAATCCTTCCCCCTCCTTAAATCCACAAAATGCATCAAGAACAAATCCACCCTACTTGGCAAAATCCATCATATGCCACAAACAGCAAAAAACATGGCACCTATCCTGAACCACTAATGTAATAAAAGACATCATGAGTTGAGGTTAATATTAAACTTTAAGAAATTACATTAACCAAATATTAAAAAAAAGGCCCCTTTTGATCAAATATTTCAACTGTTTACCAAGATAAATTACTGAAAGACTTGAAAAATTCAGGGTCATGACTTCAACTGTAACTGCAATTTAAAAATGATATTCGTTTTATAAAGATCAATCTACCTTAAAATGACCAGTTTCTAAAAGTCAAAGACAAATGCACTTGTGTGCGTGCGTGCGTGCGTGCGTGTGTGTGTGTGTGTGAGAGAGAGAGAGAGAGAGAGAACTGCAAGATGAATTTTAAGTGAATAAAAAAGCTACAGAAATTCACATACTAAAAATCCTAATAACAAATTATTAGCTATCAGTCCAATTGGCAGTCTAAAAACTGTATGGCAATCCTTGTTGACCGGCATATAACATGTTAAATTGGTTCATCAATACAATGGAAGGGGGATGGAGGATTTTGAAGGGAGGAGCAATAGACAATGTACTACAGAATTCCTACTGGTAAAACAATAACCAGTTCTTGCATAGTGACTTGGTAAATCATGGGGACAAGAGGGACATGAGAGCTTGGCCATAATATGCCAAAATCAAGGAATTTCATTCTAGGGCTACTATCAAACTAGAAAAGAGAATGGTTGGTGAAGTAGGGAACTTGTTTTCTATACCGGTCTCTGATCCTAAAGATAGGGAAGTATGATAGAGACAGAAAAGTCTTTCTCCATGTTTCTACCATAAACTCTCAAATACCACTCAAAATGAAAACTTCTGTCCCCATCAATCTATTTGTCCAAACTTCCATGACAAATCAGCTGTCTTTTAAGTCTTAAAATTATTGTTGCAAAGTCTGATAAAAGTTGCAGAAGGAGATCACGAGAGAAAAATATCCAACACAGTAGGAATCATCAGGTATCGAAGAGAAATGCCGGTATAATGACAACTAAATCAGGTTAGGACTGTAAAGTATTTACAATGTGAAACATGATTATCATTTTCATAGGTTCAATAAACTATGGTTAAAATACAAATTATCCCTGAAACCACTTTCTCTCACTCTCTCTAAGACAAAAGGTACATACCTTGTCACAAAATTGGTGCTATTAACATCAATCCTTCTAAATAGAACTGTGGAAAAGAATGACGGCAGCTTGCATACTTCCTTAGTGATTGATTTGAAATCTAAAGATACAAAAGAAACAACGAGATGATTAGTTCATGAAATATTGCAGATGTAGATGTTTTATTATTGATCTCACCATGTATCTGCAGTCCATCTGAATGGCCATAGAAAAAGTGATTGATCCGAATCAAGCATTGTTCTTTTAGCTCATTTGGCACTGGACGACCATTTTGAAAATAAAACTACAGCATCACAAGTACACATATTAAAACACATCATCAATGTCACTCAACAAAATCTTGGTAGACAAAGAAAATGGTAGAAGTAAAAAATAGTGGACTGGAGAACTTTGTTGATTCAATTATGTTTCAGTTTCATTCCATGATTCATTATCTCTTTTCAGCATAAATGAGGAATTCTTCCTTCTAGATACTATTCCATATTGGGCCAACGCAACAGAAAATCTATCTTTTTAAAAAAAATGTTTAGGGTTCGTCAAACCTGTGGTATCAACTCCTTTATTGGCTCACTGACTACTTTTAGAGGAGAACCTAAATTTGAAGGGCCAACCCTTTGTTTTGTCACACGAGGAGAACCGGTTGAACTTCGGGGGGAAAGAGGTGGTGTACTCCCCGCAGGAAACATAGACGGTAAGGAACTGCCGGTGGCAGAATTTGCACTAGATGAATTTCCAGAGATATTCAAGGGAGCACCTGTCTTGGCATCATTAACCAGGGATGTCACCTAGACAAATAAGAGGGGAGAAAAAAGAAATAAGCAATCATATTATATAAACTCTTTTATTTGAAGAAACATCATCTATAGTAACTTGCAAAAGAACTGATCCACAAAAAAAAAATAAACAAGGGCTAGAATTTTAAAAGTTTTCTTCTATAACCAAATAAAAGAACAAGTCTCTGTAAAATAACTCATCAATTGTGTTTCCTTCAAGAACAGAAAGTACACGATGTTATGATGACATTGTCATCCACAACAGGGACAGTGAATTAAAACAATACTTGCAATAAAATGTGTTGTGAATAATGAACTACGTCTCCCAACCTAAACTTGAACTAGAAGAGGAGGGGGATTAAAAAGAAATCGAAAAGAAACTGAATTATTTCCCCTTTCAAATTTACATATCAAACTCTTACTTTTATTAGACTTGTCTATCACTTTTCTATTAGACTATTGTCCTGATGCCAAAACCCATAGAGGTATCCAGCATTGTTGTAGAGCTGCTTTTCTCAAACTTAGAGAGAAAAATAAATTCCTCTTTAAAGACATATCAACATAAGACATACAAACATTCATATGAGCATAATAACACAGGTATGCAATTGCATCAGCATTGAGGTATTTATGAATATGCACCAGAACTTTATGCATCATTCGACCTAGCACCGCAGTACTTTGAAGCATTAGCATGTTCATTAAAAACTTCTAAAATTTGAAAAGTTATTTGGATATCAAAAACCAAAGTTTCTTTTGCAATGAAAAAGGAAATCATCAACTAAGTCTGTAAATACTCATAGATGCTGGGGAGCACTAATACAAGCTGTTTAAATGGGAAAGTGCAACGATCATGCATTCATATAGTCCCTTCTAGATTAAAGAGTAAATTTTATAGAACCACGGTTGAGTATGCGATGTTCTACTGTAAAGGAGTGTTACACAGTGATGAAGTTGCAAGTTCATAAAAAGAGGACATTGACATTGAGATTTTAAGATGACGTGTTAAATCACAACAAAGGAAAGGATAGTAAACATGGAAGGGGCTAAGCATGGAGCTAGATGTGTTCCAGCTCTCCTCTCTCCCCCTCAAACTTACTATATTCCAGCTCCGACCCTGGAGGTGGCACCAAATGAGGAGTTTAAAGAACACATGGATGCTCCGGTTAAGCAAGGAGAGAACCGGATAAAAAAATTATATTTCAATACAAATAAATGAAGCTAAATGCTCTCCAAATTTCACCTCAATGGCTCAACTGATTTGAGAGTTAATACCACAGTTGTTGATAGGAAGAGAAGTAATTTCTTCCTCAGAAAACTGTGATTTCACCAACATTACTAGTTAATTGTAGTTTCACATCTCAAAATCCCTTGGCAGTCAGAAAAATCAAACGGAAAGCTTGATACGGAACATGTGATGCATTTCAAAATTCTTATCAACGTCCAGCACTCACTCACGAGGAAAGACATCTTTAACGTAAAGGTGGGCAGAATATTTCCAAACAACAGCAACAACACTACCTTCCTATTGAAGCCCAAATTGGAACCTCGTCCCACAGAACTCATTAAATACCAAATCAAGTGAATCTCTATTTCCATCTCCAGTTGATTTCAACATTAAAATCAATAATCAGCTAGCGATTACACACAAAAAAATCGAAATGAACACGAAACAGCTACAAATTTTGAAAACGCACCAGCTTATTGGCATCAGGAAGGGAGAGCCACTGATCGAAGAGTTTTTGGGCAAAGTCAGGGTAAGATTTGAAATCTAAAGCAGCAACCTCTGGTAGCTGAAGCAACTCCGCATCTAACATCGCAACATCGCTCGTCGTCGTTTCCATAATTACTAAAATCAAACCAAAACATAGATCGACAAACCCTAGATTCTAATCATTATTAACCAACCTTCAATTACAAGTCCAATTTATCAATCTTCGATTCGGCCAATATACTAAGCAACCCTAGATCTTTACAAAAACACGAGATTTTCTTCTTGTTTTTTCGAGTGAATAGAATGGATGCGATTCAAAGGGCTGAAAATTTTGCACCGCGAGAGATTTTTTGGGGGGTAAAGGAGAGGAAGAGAGAGTTGCTGATTATTTTTTTAAAAATATAATACTTGGTATTTAAACTGGTTGCCATTAAGGAATAACGACACGTGTCAGTTTTGTCACGTGATTGAAAACTCGTGCTGCTTGGCTGATTTATTTCTTCAAATTTAGGTAA
>Ga0307517_10013810_pt1 | contig 10932 bp, 2 predicted proteins | sample 23_EM_MG_FD_194515 | JGI IMG/M metagenome (GOLD analysis project Ga0307517, IMG submission 194515) | Populus trichocarpa ectomycorrhiza microbial communities from riparian zone in the Pacific Northwest, United States - 23_EM | ecosystem: Host-associated > Plants > Roots > Unclassified | place...
AGACAGTGTTTATCTAAGAAAAAAAAAGTATGCTAAGGACTAAGAGGAAAGTGCCTTCATTGGTGGATCTTTGTGTTAGTTTAGCAGTAGAGAATGTCAAGTACCTAGGAGATGTTGGAGAAACTGATTTACATCTTCTTGACCGCATCTTACCTCATTGTACATTGGATCAGCTGATGCACATCGAGAAGAGTACTGTTGTAAGAATTTACTACCATCTTTATTTCTCCAAACTTCTTTAATTTTAATCCAAGTTTTCCCTTCTTTTTTTTTATTGTTCTCTTTCATTCATTCAGGGACGCGATCTTAGTTCAGTAACTGATAAGCTGTGGAAAACATTTTATGAGAAACAGTTCGGTGAGAGGAGTACTGATCTTGTGATTCAGAGGATGAGGCAGAAGAAAGTTTCATTTCGATGGTTACAATTATACGAGGTACTTTCCATCTGGAAAATTAAAATTCCTCATAAGAAACTTCTTTCCCCTATAAAACTATGTGGAATGACTTCTTTCCAGGCAAAGCTGAAGGACATTGCGGAGGCAGAGAACAAATTAGCTGCTCGAATCAGGCAACTATACAAAAAAGAAGATGACAGTATGTTTATTTATTTATTTTCGAAGTACATAAAAAAGCTTAACTTGTTGATTTTTTATTTTTTTTCTATAAGGGATTTGTGTTTATTAGTTGTATGTCATATGGTCTAGTAGTGAGTTACTGAGTTGTTTGTACTTCATGCTGTTTCGTGCTATGGTGTATTTTGCTGTATGCATTTTGCATTTAGGATCACTTAAAGGCCACTTTTACTAAACTGTGGGTGTGAGTTCTGAGAGCAGTCTCATGCAAGTAACGCTGAAGCTTAGAAATGCATCTTAATCACTCGTATGAGGCTGTACTTTACCCAGACTAAAAACCAATTGTTGGTCTTTAGTTCTGAGCAGCATATGCTTATTTTTCTTTCAACTTTGTTTTTTTCCCTTTCTTGATGTTGAATTTACTCTATTGTATCAAGATGTTGAACACTGGGATGATAAGGTTTGGTCAAACATCCTATTAGTTTATATGTTTGTATTCAAATCAAGCTTAATATATAACAAAACACACTTCTTTTTGTTCCCTGAGAACATCTTTGTTCTTTTATTGAGATCTCTCATATCTCTGTGCACAGTTTTAAGCAAATGTATGTGTTTGGAAAGAGGAATAATTTAGATGGTGGTTTTAGGAGATGCCGTCACAATTTTTTGTTACTGAAGTCAAGAAAAATATTTGATGAAACTCTTTTTTTCTCCCTCTCCTCTCATATATTTGCAGCCTTTAATGTTGGTAACCTTTTAGAAGCTTAATGCGCTAAAGACTATTACTGGAAAAATCACATGTAGTTTCTTGAATGATTGAGTTTGTGGTAGAAGCTTAAAAATGGATAATTCTAATATGTAATGAAGTTTTTCATTGAATTAGAAATTCTTAACATGGAATTTTCTTATCTAGAGTGAAATTTTTAGGGTTTGGAGCTAGGTTTTGTAAAAGTTACTTCCTGAGTGAACAAGTTACCCATTTACTTGATTGGGCATATTGTGATTTGAGCTTGTTCCTATTGTCCTATCCTTTCTTTTCATCTTTCTCACAAGGCTTTTGCTAGAATGCCAAGTGTAAAATAAAATCCTTAATAATTTTATGTACTCTTGTGATAACATTTTATCTTACCCATTTCAAAAATAAAACTTGGCATTGCAAAAAAGGTTAGAATTGTATCAAATCTTTTTCATAGTGCCAAAACACACAAAATTATGTTATTTTGATTCCTTTCACTTCACTGGATGTGTAGGACACTCAGGACCACCTTCCTTGTGTTCAAATCTGAAAGCTCCCAATATCCCCAGTTCTCTTTTTAAAGTAACACTAGCTGATGCAGACACATCTAGTTTGATTTTCACTAGCACAAGCATGCACCTTTAGGTTGATTTTCATTCTTGCACTACAACACACTTGGTTGGATTTGAATTAAATTGTAATTGTTTGTGTGCTCCAAATGCTGAATAAAGTGGTTTCTTGGCAGTGAAATAATACTCCACATTTGTGCTAGCTTGTCCACATTAACATCTTTAGAGTTGGTTGATTTTTTACCGGCAAGAAATAATTTTGAGGTAATGGAATGAAAGATTGTCACCAAAATGAAGAGGATGCATAACTCCTTCCCTTTTGGTACATGTTCCGGAGCCTTACCTTTTCTTTTTGCCTAAAAGCTAGTGCTTTTTTTCTTTTGACAAATGTGGAGTCATTTCTATGAACTCACTATCTTTTCTTTCTTTTGAAATTATAAGCGGCCACTCTCATTTTTCAAAAACAAACCATTTTCAACAAATGCCATTTTGAAGGAGGCCCTTTTGGACTGGGGTTCTTTCAATGTAACCAATGGAAACTATTTGAAGGTTTTATGCTGCTGAGTTTTTTTTAAATAACTCATCCATTATGGATGATTTTTTTTTCTCCTTCATTTTGTCACATCAAATCTAGTATTGTTGTTGTAGGACCTGATCTAATGGAGTTCTTTTCTTTCTATGGGGAGTTCATTTTTTTTTCATTGTTTTTTTTTAAAGGTGGGAGAGGGGGGTGTTTGATTTGTTAAATTAACAAGTCTAACAAGTAATCTGAGCACTATTCTCTGAGTTTGTGTTTTTGCAACTCCAAGGCAGTATGTTTTGTATTCTATGCTCTACTTTTTGTACAAACGAAATTCTTACTGAGTGGTTCATTTATGTAGGAAAACAAAGTCGACAAGTTCGTCTTTGCTCGAAGGTTCCACCTTCAAGCAATAAAAGAAGCTTTTGCGGAGGTAGCCATACTTATTCCCTTGTAATTGGTTCTTTTGTAGTTCAGCGACTTGTTATTAGAAGTTGGGGTTCCTGCAATTCCCCCTTTCAGTGGCTGGGAAGGAGAAGATGATGCATTTTAAAATTTTCATGTTGTTTTATTCAATATAATATTTGTTAGGAAGTGGACCTGGCTACAATCTTTCCAACGGGAAGAGCAATTTGATGAAGAAGGCAAAAATGGATTTTCTGAAGAGGTAATATTATTTTGTGCAATTATGTTCATTTGAAAGAATTCATTAGCTTTTCTTTCTGATTTTTACAATAGTTCCCTCACCCACAACCATTGATCTGCATTTTACATGCCCTACAAAATTGTGGTTTGGGCATTAAGGTTTCACGAGACTACTACACAAACACCAATTCTAGATCAAAAGAATAACATATTTGAACAGAGCGCTCCATACTTGTGAAAACAAAAAAGACAGCAAGTATCTTTTGGATCAGTTTAAGTTTAAAATGTCTTGTTGCATCCATTTATTGCTGGATCTTGATATTTAATTTTGAAGTCTTCTGCACGAAAAATTTGAATTTCTTGCCTAGGCCTTAGATAACTGTGCTCAAGATTTTGCTATTTTGAGATGAGTTTGTCAGGAAATGATTTCATTTGTCTTCATCCTTGATGACTTTTGAGCAGTCGCGAGGTGCAAAATATTGCCGCCATGAAGAAAAATGCTCTGCAAAGGAATAGCAGGTAATGTTAACTGTGGTGCACATTTCAATATGGCAACCTTGTACACCCAGCACTAACAACTACTGCTGCCATTTTCAGTTCGTCTTCCATGATGAAGCCACCGGGTAGCTTTCCTGGGAAAAGTTCTGCATCTTCGAATCCAATGAAGCCCCGGGAGAGGAGATTCTAGAAGCATGATGCTATCCAACTCAATTCTAGCAGCATATTAAATGTATGATTTCCTTGCAATAAGGGCCTTTACTCTTTTTTATTTTGTGGGTAGAAGCAACAAATTGAGATTGAAATGATGTATTTATCAATAATTAGATGGATATCTTTCTTTTTTTCCCCATTATTATTATCGTCATTGCTCTAATCTTCATCATGCCATTTCTTTTTTCAGACAGACTATCTAAACAAAGAGGGAGGAGGGAAATTATAATCTATTTGTTTTTCTTTCTTTGTTTTTTCAATTTGTTTTGGGACTATAATACGAAGCTTTATAACACTCTCCCTTCGGAGGATCGTCTCGTCTAACAAGGATTTCCAGACTAGTTCTTGTTCTTGTGTCCTATAATGACTCCATCTCTTGGCACACGTTAACAAAGAGAATATTCTAATTGAAGCTCGATTTTGTTATTCCCAAAATTAGCCTAGATATTGGGCCAGACCTGTCCATGGATATAAAATCAACAGATGCTTTATTAAATATAACCGATAATAAATTACATTTTATATCTTAAATTGATCCAAAATTTTATACTAGATGAAATGATTAAATAACCCTCGTATATAATATAAGTCATTTGTTATTGATGGAAGTTCATTTAAGTTAATATCGGGCCCATATAATATAAGTCATTTGTTATTGATGGAAGTTCATTTAAGTTAGTATCAGGCCCTGAATCACGAGTCTCGCAACTTGATATTTTTTATTTTTTTTTATTTTCAGTAAAACAAATCATGTTAGGCCTATGTTAATTCATAAAACTAAGAGACTCATCGACCTAGTTTCTCAAAACCAAGCTTCTCAAAACCAAGCTTAAACTAAAATGTTGCCAACTTGATGTAAACATGAGGAAAACCCATGAACACATTTTTCAACTCATTTTAAGATTAAAAAACATCGTGTTAGGTCTAAGTTTGTCCCTAAAATTAAGAGACACATTGACCTAATCATTAAAATCTAAGTTTAGTCGCGACATGATGAAAACATGTTGACATTATTTTTTGTCCAATTCAAAAATAAATATTTGTACATAGCAACAAGTCAACAACAACATCAACACACATATAATTTTATACAAAAACCAAACCATTAAGCCTTGGATAAATCTGTTATAACCCATACTCCCAACCCATCGTAAGGTATTAATTCCAGTCTTATTCCATTTTAAAAAGTCTCCCTAAAGGCATAATACCCCAGGGTTGTCATACAATGGTGTGGACCCACCCTAACACTTCTAATTTCATAATCATTCATAATAAGACATCAATAGCATCAATAATAATGCATTAAAACTAATTTTTTTTAATGATTTTTTTTATTATTGATTTTGATAATCATTAAAACTTATTCAATCCTAAAAAAAATTAGGGTTTGAAATCAACCTTCTAAAGTAGTTAGGGTGGACCAGACGCAACTAGAATAGCAGAAGAAAGTGAAGGCATGTGCAAGCCACACACGAGTAGGCTACCAATGTTATTGGTGCATCATTTAACATATTAATAAGTTTAGAAGGTGCATGAGTCACTCTGCTAGGTGTATGACTTCTTGGTCTTCCTTCTTATATGGGTGGTTTCATCCACCACCGCTCATAAAGAGAGATTAGGTCGTCCAAAGCTTCATGTTTTTTTTTCTTGGTTTCTCTCTTTATTTATTTTTCTTCCTCTCTCTCTTCACTGTTGGCTGTTGTTGTTGTTACCGTATGTTGCTTTGAGTGTGGCAGTTCACGATGGTTGTGGCACAGTGGAGAAATGTGTGGAAAGATGGTGAAAAACAAGGGGATAAGTTGTTACATTAGGCTTCAGTCGAATCTTATTGTAGCTGTGAAGAGGAGTTGGCCTGCTAGCTGTGAGTGATGGAGCTTGATGAGAGAGAACAACAATTGAGAAGGGTGAGGATAGCCGAAGCTAGTTGTGCAAGTTTTTTTTCTATGATTTTATCTTTTTTTTCTTTTCTTTTTTTTCATAGATTTTTCTTTTTAAACGAAATTTTCTCTTTCAATTCTCTCTATTTTCTTTAAATTTCTCTCTATAATTTTTCCTCTCAAAATATTTTTTGCACCCCTTAATAATGGCTATGGCTAGGGTTTGTTTTTTTGCACCCCTTCCCCATTTTGTTTTCTACCATTCACACTTTTTTATACTACCCTAGTTAAGAATATTCTTATTCTTTATTCCTTATTCTTTCTTACCCTTCATTCTATTTTTTTTTTCATTTCTTACTTGATTATCATTCCACTCATCATTTTTTAAAAAAAAAAATTCATTGATATGAAAATGATAAGTGAAAAGGTCAAAAATTACAAAATAACTAGAAATTGGCCGGATTGAGTTGATAATACATTTTCTTAAAAAAAATTATATTTTCTTACATTAAAAAAACAATGTTTTAAAAAACGAATGATGACAGCTTACCTCTCTTTACAACACTTACAATACAAAAGTCTACAAAAAGTATTTTTTTCTTAAACTTTGTTTAATAAGCTTGTAAAGAAAAAAATAACAGACATTGGAAAATTTGAAAAGTAGTTAAGTCGGGAGGTGACTAGCTTTAAGAATTAGAATTTAAAAGAATCACCTAGAACTCAAATTCTTAGGAGCGATGCTTTGGACTTAAGTTCGCAAAAGACATCTAAGACATAAAAAGGAAGATTTGTGAGAGCCTTTTGATGCTTGAAATTGCAAAAAGATTTTCAAGAGTCCTCTAAGACTCATAAGCAAAACAAAATTATGAGAACCCTCTTAGGTTTAAAATCAAGAAAGAAATCATTTTGGACTCTTTTTTTTTGTTTTTATTTTAATTTTAGAAAATTGTCATTTTCTAAAGTGATGAACTCAAAGTTATTTTCAACAGGTTATTTTATAGATTATTTTATAGAGTGACAAACTTGAAATGTTTTTCAAAATAATCATTTTATATAGTGACGAACTCAAAGTGCTTTTCAACCTGTGAGTTTTCAGAGTGAAAAACTCGAAATAATTTTTAAAATAATCATTTTATAGAGTGACAAACTCGAAGTGATTTTCAACTTATCATTTTATAGAGTGATGAACTCAAAGTGATTTTCAACTTATCATTTCATAGAGTGATGCAATCGAAGTGATTTTTAAAATAGTTATTTTATAGAGTGACAAACTTGAAGTGCTTTCAATATGTTATTTTATAGAGTGATAAACTTAAAGTATTTTACGAGAGTCCTTTGAGACTCAATGTAGAAGTTTCATATTAGCAGGGTTTGGCTCAACTTTGTAAGAATCCTCTAAAAATAAAACATAAAGATATATTTATGAGAGTCCTCTAAAACACAAGCATAAAAGAAAATGTAAAAGTCTTTTAAGACTGCAAAATAATAAGAGATTTGTAAAAGTCCTCTTAGACTCGTTCACATAAGAAATTGTTGGAGTCTTTTGATACTAAAAATATTTACAAGAACCCTTTGAGAATAAATCATAGGAAGAAAATTAAAAGAACCTTGCTGGGTTCAAATTCGTCGGAATCTTACTGGACTCAAATCTACAAAAACCTTGATGGGCTTAAAAAGAAAAACAATTAAAAGAGCCTTGCTAGGCTCAAAGTAAAAGAGAATCTTGTTGGGTTTAAATTTGTTGAAGTCTTACTAGACTCGAATTTTCTAGAGCCTTGCTAAGCTCAAATAGGAAAAATAATTATGCGAATAAAATATCTACCTGGATGCTTTTTGGGTATAAATTTGCTTGGATAAAAAATCTGCCTAGATGCTTGTGAAGTTATGATCATTGTAACAACCTCATCTTTATATGCAATTTCTACATAAATTTTGTTTTAATAATGTCAAAAAAAAGGTAATTGGTTTTTTTATTGTGACATTACATTGTTAGTTTAATGGTCAACCAAATTAATTCGGTCTAATAATTTGGTTGACCGGTTTCTCCGATAATTCTTAAATTTCTCTTTCGGTTAATAAATCGTTCAACCAGTTTAATCAACTGATTGAGATAGTAGCAATTTTAAGTGTTCATGTAATCAAGTGGTTGACTGGGTGAATTGGTAAACTAAATCGGTCGATCGATTGGAGCAGAATCATATCACCATAATCAATCACATATCCTTTTAATTCACATCACCATAATCAATAATATAATATAATATAATGGGAATGAATTATTTGAATTATATTTAACTATCATCCATTATCATGATAACTATTAAAGGAAATGCATTTAATAACTACAATTTTCCTAAAACTTCCAACTTAATCAAATAAAGGTAAGATTATGCTAAATTTTAATAACTTTCATTTATACAAGTATTATCCCAATAAAATCAAAATACAGTAATAAGTTATATTATAAAAGTTCCCTAAATAATTTGATTTCTTTGATCAAAAGTCCAAAACATGTCATTCCATGCTAAAGTGCACTTTTGAGATATTTTTATTAAGCTGTGACAAAATAAGTGTTGTTAAAAATGTGAAAAAAATGGTTATCCTAAAATTTCATCTATTAATAGCTCAAATAAATTCTCTAATTTGACATTATGGCTAAAAAAGGGTTTTGTTTGGCACTTTTCAAATTGTTTCGATTCGAACGGTTTTACTTTCATAATTTTTTTAACTTTCATTTTGACCCCTTTGTTTTTTGCAATTTATGTTTTGGTCTAAATTTTCATTTTATCCATTTTACGGTCCCTATATTTGATATAGGATAGCGAGATTCGTTGAGAAAATAGCAAAAGAGAGAAGAAGTTGATGGTTGACCAATTTTCAGAGATGAAACATGTTGTTCTTGGTGTTAAGGGATTTTATTTCATGAGAGAATTCCATTTAATTTAATTTTTTTCCCTTTATTTTGAAAGAAAAGGTAGATTGAGGTTGACAAATAAATTTTTTCTCAACTTAACTTTGTGTTTTAGGATCAATTTATGGGTGTTTTGAGTTGAATTTTGTTTTTACTTGTAAAGTGTTTATTAGGTTTTTTGAATAATTTTTTTTATGAGTTCAAAAAAACCCAAATTAATTTTCTAAGCATTGCTATAGTAGTATGAAACTAGGCTTTTGTACATATAAAAAACAAAATGCAAAGAGTGCAAGCCTGTATGATGATCTTTTCTTTTTATGGGCTAGACACACTTGCCCATTTAGGTGATTGACCTATTTTTTTCCTTCAATTTTTTTCTTTATTTAATTTTAATAAAATATTTTTTGTTTTGTGTTTATCTTAAATATTATTCTTTTTCTTGTGAATGTTTATTTTTGGTTTCATATAATTAGATGGAAGATAGATTCTAAGAAAATTATTAGACCCAAACAAATTCATCACTCATGTCACTATATTAACCTATTTTAATCCAAAACATGGTCATCTCTATATTTGTTTTAATAAAATAAGGTAAAGCTACTTCATCTTGAAATATGTCTTCTTCTTTTTTGTTTTTTTTGTTTAACTAGGTATTGAAAATTTTTAATTGAAATTCATAAATAAATAAATTAAAAATGTATTTGGGATATTAACAATACTCTAAAAGGCGTGGGGAAAGTATTGTAGCTTTCCCCACGCCTTTTATTTTCGTTGTAAATGCATCAGTGTTTCACTATGCACTGCACAGTGCAGTCCACAGTGAAACTCTGAGCTGCCTTTTTTTTTGTTGTTTTTAATTTTTTTTAACTTTTTTTTGTTTTTTTTTGTTTTTTATGCCTTTATTTTTTATTTTTTGCTTTTTTCTTTTTCTTTTTTTATTTTAACGAATTTTTTTTTAATTTAGTTTGTTAATGTTAAATTTTTTTTATTTAGTTATCAAACTTTCATGACACGAATCCCGGGTTTGACGGGTTAACCTGGTTTGATGAGTTAACTCGAAATTTTTTTTTTGCTTTTTTTCTTTTTAATTAATTTTTTTTGTTTAGTTCAACCTTGTAGTCAGACCCACATCCAAGGCTCTTGAGTTCGGTGTTGCAGCCAGACTCACTTAAACTTGAGTCATATAAGTTTAATATTATTATAAATATTACTCTTGGGTCAAGCGTTGCAGCTAGACTCAAGACTCTTAGGTATATCTTTGCAGAAAAACCTAACACTCTTAGATCTTAGCATTTTTTGATATTTTTTATGAAAGAAAAAAAATTAACCCGTGGCGTATGCCTTTGTTTTTTTTTCCTTTTTAAGCCTTTTACTATGGACTGCCTCGTGCAGTCCATAGTAAAAAAGCTGATGCCTTTAGTTTTTTTTTTTGTCTATAGTTTCTTAATATTAAATTTTTTCTGTTTAATTATCAAACTTTCATTACACGGATCCCAGGTTTGACGGGTTAACCTGGTTAATTCAGATTTTTTTCTTTTTCTTCATTAGTTTTTTTCTTCCTGTAGGTTTTTTTTCTCTTTGCTTTTTCCTTTTTAATTAATCTTTTTATTTAATTTAGTTCATTAATATTAAAATTTTTTTTATTTAGTTATCACACTTCCATGACACGAATCACAGGTTTGACGGGTTAACCTGATTTGACAAGTTAACCCAGTTGATTCAGATTTTTTTTTCTTTTTCCTCATTAGTAAAAGGTTGATGCCTTTTGTTTGTTTTTTTTCCTTTTTAATTAATTTTTTTCATTTAATTTAGTTTGTTAATGTTCAATTTTTTTCTATTTAGTTATCAAACTTTTATGACACGGATCTCGGGTTTGACGGGTTAACTTGGTTTGACTGGTTAGCCCAGTTAATTCTGGGTTAATCCGTCAATTTTTTTTTCTATTTAGTTATCAAACTTTCACGACACGAATCCAAGGTTTGACGGGTTAACCTGGTTTAAAGGGTTAACCCAGTTAATTCAGATTTTTTTTCTTTTTCTTCATTAGTTTTTTTTCTTTCTGTTAGTTTTTTTTCTTTATTTTTTTTAATTAATCTATTTAATTATCACACTTTTATGACACGACCTTGCAGCCAGATCCACATCTAAGGCTATTGGGTCTGATATTGCAGCCAGACCCACTTAAACTTGGGTCATGCAAGTTTAATGTTATTATTAATATTATAAATATTACTCTTGCATCAGGTATTACAGCCAAACCCAAGACTTTTGAGTATAACTTTGCAGAAAGACCTAATACTTTTAGATCTTATTTTTTTTAATATTTTTATGTAAAAAAATTTTACCCGTAGCATCGCCCGTTCCATGCAAGTAGTTAATTACTAAAGTATA
>Ga0307517_10013811_pt1 | contig 10930 bp, 3 predicted proteins | sample 23_EM_MG_FD_194515 | JGI IMG/M metagenome (GOLD analysis project Ga0307517, IMG submission 194515) | Populus trichocarpa ectomycorrhiza microbial communities from riparian zone in the Pacific Northwest, United States - 23_EM | ecosystem: Host-associated > Plants > Roots > Unclassified | place...
GATAACGATAAAGGAAATACAGAAGTGTGCTGTTCGCTCGCATCTAGGTCCGCTTGATCCACTGAGGAGGAATTGGTGAGGTGACCGCTGCCCTTGCCTTGGGAGATCGTTACCGCCGAAGTATCCCCAATGGCAATGAGGGCGCATTAGGACGTATGTGAGGGGGGGTGGGTGGGCATGAAGAACGCGAGATGTAAGGAACTAAAGAACGCGTGGTATAGGGACTAATAACCGCGAGGTGTAGAGAGGATAGTGATGTCGTAGGCACGGGATTCTGCTGTGGGATATGTCTAGGGGGTCCACGGACCTATAGCTTCTGAGCTATGACCCCGTACTGTCCCAGCAACCGGATATACTTTTTTCCGCCATTCCCTGCAGCCGAACCCGTGCTCCCAGCGCTGTCCAATGGGCTTTCCCAATTGGCATTGGGTTGTTCCAACCCACCATTGAGGTTTTTTTTATCAGATTTTTGGGCTAGGTGTCTATTCTATCGTTAAATTCACCATTATCTCCTACCGCCGTTGTTCAGCTCCACACCCAGAGACACATGGAACATCATTTCTTGACTATTATTCCAATATTATTGCAGATATCCCAGTGCCGGTACCGTGGTACAAGTGTCATGCTCCCTGCTTCTGTGCCACGAGATCTTATCCACCGACTGCGCTGAGGGCCAAGCTCAAGTGATGCGTATTTTTTTTTTGTAAAATCCTGTGAGTTTATTTCGTATTTAACTACAGGAAAACTCCGGCATGCACCCTTAAGTATGGCCTAGAAAAACCTTAATATAACAAAAAAAACTCCATCACCATCTTCTTGACAAATAAAAGTGTAGAATCAAAGTCTACGTAATAACTATAACAAAAATCATAATTATCAAGTGGTCATTTCCTCCTCATCTCCGTCTGACCTTTTTTCTTCAGGTTTCTTGGGGTGGGAGGGGCAGCTCGTGGTATGGGCGTTGTGTGGGCCCTTGCAATTCACACACATGAGTACGGTATGGTTGCAGGGACGGCCCCGGATACGACAGGTAGCTGTGGGGCAGGTATGGCCCCCAGTAGGGTGTGGGGAAGCACACCACCGGCATGAAGCCGGGTTGGTGCATTTGTTGTTATGGTGTCCATAGCCATGGCAGTTGGAACACTGGGTACGGGAATTGAAACGCAACCGGCGTTCAGTCCTATAAGTTGTTGAAAAGGCAGCCAAGCGTTTGCCGACGTAGTCTGCTGCTCTGGGGCCTGTAATGTTGATCACGACTGTAGAGGCAGTTTTACCGGCCCTAGCTTCGTCAGTGGTAAGCCATCTGGGTTGTTCCGTAAGTGACAGCCCGGTGTTGTAAGTAGAGAGTTCGTTGGCGATTTCGGCCAAGGTCTTCGAGGTGGGGATTCCGTGTACCAAAATGTGTGACACAGGGGCGTCCAGGTGGACACTAATAGTACCCGGTATCAGGGGTAGAAATGTTCCCACCTTGCTGTTAAGCGAGACAGCCTTGACCGATTCCATGGTGGTGAGGGTGACAGTGTTCCCCCGGAGGGAGACGGTCTGTACATAGGTTGCAGCTAGCACCTGGTTGATGTCATCTCTGAGGTCTAGGGCGTTGGTGTCAAGCGGTTCGCCCTCTCGTTTGATCACGAGGCGGCGTTCCCTGGCGGTGAGCCCCTTCTTTGTTTGGGGTCTATTGGTGTTGGACTTTGTCGGGGCCTGAGCAGCCCTGGCAGCCATGGTGGTTTTTTCTTTCCTGCCCTTCCTGGCTACAGTGGCCCAGCTCTTGGGTTGGGCAGTCATGGGAAGGGGTGGGGGGCGGATATTGGAAGTAGTAGCTGGAGAAGGAGCTACTGTGGGGAGTGGGAAGGGTATGGGGGTAGGGGTATCTGGCCGGGGGGTAGCCTCCTTGGTGTTGGCTAGTTCCTCCGTAAGGGCTTCGATCTGTTCGCTAAGCGCATCGATAGCCGACCTGTAGTCTTTGTGGATCTGGTAGATCATTTCGATCATGACTACCGTATCCTTGTTGGCTGTTGTTGCCCCAATCTCCAGCTCCAGGTTGATCTTATGAAAAAGATTCAAAAAGTAAGCGCTAGGGGGGGCGTCTCTCAAGTATTGTTCATCAATATGTGGTAGGCTTGAGACCGTGGTGCTTCTTGGTCGCTTAAGCGAAGGGGGGCCTTGAGGCATGAAAATCGGGGACAGGGTAGGAGCTCCTTCGTGGGTAGCACTCCTAGCACCTGCAGGTGGTGGCTTGGGATCCGTCTTCTTTCCTTTCCCTCTGCCTCGTCGAGCCGAGCCAAAAGGTGGGGCCGTGGGATCCATGTGGTATTCGTGTAACCTGACAGATCACGTTACGCGGAAATCTCGAGATAGTGTACGTGGTGTTTCTGAAAGTGCAAATTGCACTTGGAGGGAAAATAGAGGAGTTCAATCTCTTTTATTTATAACTATACTAGCTAATGGAGCGACTACCTATCCGGGCTTGCACAACCATACGGCAGTACGTTCCAAGGAGTACGCCAGTCCCAACCCCGCCTAGCCCGCAGTACATCTGGAAAAGTACCACCCGCGCGATTCGTAGACCGAAGTCCGAGTATCCGGCCAGCACACGGGAATCACAAAATAAATCACCCAACTAGGGTACGAACAAAGCAAATCCACCTCCCATAGCCATCCACCAAACACTACCGTAAGCAAGGTCATAGCCACAACCCAGCCCACATTCCGGCAAACCGGTCACGCAAACACGACCAAAGAAAATCTATACAATCTCAATGGCGCCCACCACGCCCTTTCCGACGCCGACCACGGCCGACGGTAACGAAACCAGGATCACGAGCATGACGATCGGATCCATCCCCCCGAGCAGACGAGGCCACCCGAGAACCGTTATGACCAGCGGGAACCGGAGGAGGCGACAAGGAAACAACCTCAATCACCCGAGCCTTCCGAGAATCCACGCCAGCCTCATCGTCCACCCAACGCACATGACGCGGGCGACCTTCGGTAACAGCCCCATCCGCCGACGGCGACCGTTCAACCTGTACCACCACCGGTAACACTGGCTCAGCCACACCTGGCTCAGGCTCCTGCGCCATGACAGCGGAAGCCACAGTAGTCACCGTCAACGCCTCCACATGCGCACCAAGGGACGCCACCGTATGCGCAGCAGGCTCAGCCACCGGGGCGAGCACCGCCACTTCATCAGCCACCTCCTCACGAGGAGGAGAAGAGGCTTCAGCACCGTCACCCTCACGAGAGAGGGGAGCGACCGAACGAAGAGCATCGAGCTCACGGCGGAGGGACTCACTCTCCAAAGCCGACAAATGTAGCCGACGGGAGAGGACGGGAATGTGATGGCGGAGGCGGGAAACCTCGGCCTCGAGGGCCAAAGCTTTCTCGACCGTCCGACCAAGAGCCAGACCCGATCTTGCGACCGCGGCGGCAGAAAAGGTTGAGGAACCTCGCTTAACCATGACGATCAACCCGCGAAGGAAGACCGACTGTACGACTAACCGACCGATTGGAAGAAAACCACCGACCTTTCGACCAAACCGAAGGGAGGAAACCGCCAGCACTCAACCAAAGGAGGAAGAAGCAGGTGCGAAATCGTCCACCAAAGGAAGGAAGAAGCAGAGGGCAAGCCGACCGAGGGAAGAAGAAAGCAGAGGGGAAAGATGAGGAACCTCAGGATTCCAAACGATCGTAATCGAAAGGAAAGAATTAAAATCAAGCAGAGCCCAGCGGAGTACTTGAAGTTAAAGACTTGAAGCTATCGCGAGCGGGGGCGATAAGGAATCAAGGACGCTAACTCGCTGCAAACCAGAATGTGACGGATCACAAGGAGGTTACGTGGCCAATTTTCAAGCGGACAGGAAAATAGGGGGGAGGAAGCATGAAGCTCAAGTGATGCGAACTCAACTCTTATTATACTATCTTAGCCAAAATTTAGTAAGTGAAATCACACGAGCCAATCTTAGCTATTTCCCCAATGGGGGCAATAGCCAGGCAACCCTACTTGCAGACCCACCCTACAAGAATGACTCCATGATATATCATGAATTGTATTTAAAATGTACACCTGGGCTGTTGGACCATATAACACTCAAGCTAGTGAGGAATCAGGGTTATACTACGGGAGTCATAATTTTTCGAGATCCTAGGTTCAATTCACCCGATAGGTATACTATTTATCCCATCTCCCTCTTTCTTTCAATTATGAGAACATACAAACTAGTAATACGGAGTGATGGTAATTGGGGTCTGGAGTATAGGATCAAGAAGTATCTAACTGAAATTCTAGAAACATCAAGGAAATTACCGGGAATTAAATGTAGGGCCTCGAGAAATCGTTATTAGTATAATATCTGTATTGGATGTAGACGGGAGTGCCGCCAGCGGAGAAGGCCCGATACCAAGGTATACCAGACTGCCTCTACCCTAGTTACCTCTTGATAACCCTTATAGGCTTAGGTTCAGTCTTCGGGGGGTACTATTTGCTGGGTCGTTATGGAAAACTTCTGCACACAAGCCTGAAGCCCAAGCGTTGAATATTCCACAACTAATTATTACCATTTTGTGTTCTGACTTCCGGAAGAGTGGTCTTCCTACCCCGTTAAGTCCATCCTGGTGCATCCACGAGCCACCAAGCTCAGTTCACATTCCTCCCGGGGGGGCAGCAATATCAGGAAACACTAGGGAGATATATTTGCCAATCCGTAAGCGGGAGCCTAGGTTACCTCACTTAGGTCGAACCACCATAAGAGAACTTGTAAAGGGGTTTTTTGAATTCGATATTGGGATTGAATCTGAGGATCAAATTAGGTGCCTTGTTGGGGGTGGCCGATAAATGGCACGGTGCTAGAATGAGCCGAATAGGACAGGGCTTTACTAATGCGGAGTTACCTGTTAGAAGCCTATAGTCATAAACTTCGCTTTCTCGCTCAGCGCCCCTGTGAACTAATAATAAAGACAAGAGTAATATAGAACATAAGAAAATCATCTTGATTCTTCCACCGATCACTACATACATCCGTTTTCCCCAGCGTGTGTCCCCATCCCCTCGCTTACACCCGCGATATCAAATGAAAGGTGTGTCTATAGAGACTTCCCTGTGAATCATTCCAACTCCGGACTGGAAGAAAAGCCACCCACAACATTCCTGTAACCTTCACGATCCATCCCAACTCGCTCCAGTCCTCCACCGGTCCCAACAATCTCAGAAAGGAAACCTATCTTCGAATAATGCGCGACATCGGCCGTATCCGCTGTCCGCGGTAGCTGCCATCAAAACAATTCTGGAGAAAACTTGAGAAAGCTCAGCCGTATTCACGCACTTAGGTGGAGATCGATAGGAGGTCACACAGTGCGGCAAGTGAGCCAGCTGATGTCAATTCTAGACAAAACCGGCTTTGTTTTTTTCGGATTCTCCGAGAACCTCGATTCCGCCTCGCAGTCGGACTTGGAACAAATTGCATCTGTGGCCGGGAGTAAACCGTCGTAGCGAAACCAACGATGCTTGCTGCCCCTGGTGATCGATCATTCTAGGGGGGGAACATTATTATAAGTGCTCGTTTTATGATGTGGCAGGGTTGAAGTGAATATCGGAGGGCTCGGCAAAGTGGCTCTTATTGGTCAAATACCTCTCATAGTATCATAGAATAGGTTATGAACCTTATTTCCCGTGGGCCTCTGGGGAGACCCTATTTGCTTCTCCGGGAGGTTTTTGCCCTCACCATTAGCAGGTGGCCGAGTGACATTTTGTGATCTCATAAATTCCAAATGGGCTTTCCGGTGCTCTCTGTATGGTTGTTAAGAGTAATTTCTATATACACCGAGGCTTTTCGAGCTTTGGGGTACCTTATCAATGTCAGGTGGCTTCAAAGTAGGCGTATCGGAGACTCGATCCCAAAGCCAATGGTCCTGAACTGGCTGGGGCCAAGAATCCCGGGGCTGAAGCTAGAGGTTCATTCGGGGGTAATTGGGGGCCCAAGCGCCACCCCACGGGTTGGTTTGCGGGTTCGGGCCGAAGAGGCTATGTTGAGGGTAAGAGTACCGGTACCTCATTTGATCGAAGTGCCTAATCAATGGACTTTCGCAGATTGTCCAGCGTAGAGGGGGAAAAGGTTTCGTAATGGCGGTGAGTATACATGTCATCCAAAGCCCTTGATAGGGGGATTCTGTGTCATAAAACGAGAGGCGCTTCGAAGGAAGACACTTTTGAGTATGGTTGAAGAGTAATTGGCCCCAGTGGTTTAACCCACGGTGGAAATCGGGATAACCCAACCCAGGGTTCCGAATGGTCGGCGGAAGACTAGACTAGACCAGCTAGTCTAGTCGAAAGTCAAGTCTAGTCTAATGGTGGAAATTAGACCGACTGGACAGTCAGGATTATTGAAACCGACTCGACCAGGACTAGTCCGACCAGGCCCGCCAAGCAATAGGATATGCTATTTTTATCACTATAATATATTACTTTCAAATAAGGCTTTTCTTAAACTTATTGTTTCCATGGATTATACGGTGGAGATAGTGCTTCGCTTTGATTAGGGGTGGCGAAAATAGGTTCTCAAGTATCGAACTATGTTTCATGCATTAAGTGAGTGATATTACATGACCAACAGCCACAGTACGGGTATTCGATGCCACTTATCCATCGGGTAATTGCATTTCCATCACATGCTATCCTCTCCATGATGTTCTATAAACCAGTATTGAGAGGCTGTTGATTTATACAGCGGCAAGCGGCTTTAAAATCATTCTATAGCTTGGCCGGGTGTCATTCCGACTCTCATGCGATCTTTTATAAAGACTAGTCTGGGACCAGTCCAAACTGGACCGGACCAACCAAGTTAGTCAAGTCCAGTCATCAACATCAACCAGGACGGGCCAGTCTGGTCCTGCCTCTGAGACTTGACCGGTCGGACCATTCGGAACCCTGACCCAACCAAGTATTATGCAGTCGTGGACTTCCTTCTCTGTAAGAGGCTCGAAATCTTGGAAGTCGTGAGATCCTGCTTGACATGTTCACGCTATTTTTTCGTTGTTCGGATAGTTTTCGGGAATGTGCTGAGGCTTAAGTTATTACATCCATAGGGGAAAGTAAATCGGAAGAGCCCGGGGGGAGAGTTGGATGCCCGGGGGCTACGAACAGTGGGAGTCTTTGTCTTCCTTTTATGGGTGGGGGAGTACACAAAAGGGGAAAGGGACTCATACCCGGAAGAGAATGGATATGTGTAGTGATCCAGGGGAGGATAGGGGGACGACTTCGTTGTGATTTATATATACTCCTGTCTTTACGACTAATTAGTTGAGTGCGCGGGAGACAGAGAAGTGAGGGGGAATGAGTGAACTTCCCCACTCACTCCATGGGTAGTCGCTCCCTGACTTTATAGTTTAAAAAATTATTGACCCACTCACTCTAAAGTCGTGCACTAGCGATCGTATTTCTGTTGCATGAACTATTGGTGTTTAGCTGTCGCCGTTGATCCGTTTAGGAGGAAAAATAGTAAAGGAAAGAGCTTCCTAATCCCTTAGGGAGGCGGAAGGCAGGAAAAGATTCAAAATATTGCCAGCGGAGGAAACTCCGTCCAAATAGCACTTGATCCAGTTTCTACTCGTACCGTATTCTGTCTAGGTAATATCTACAACAACAAAATTTATGAGGTATCCAACTTCATGATTTCAGGATGGGGTTCTTGTGATAGCATTCTGCCCCAAGATAATTGGTTTCCCGAGAACGGGAGTTTTATGGTGGGTCCTGGGGCTTTGTAAGCGTTGCTACGCCATACTATACAGGTACCTTACAGTACTAGTATTCGGGGATCTCCATCATACTTGTAGCAGGAAACAAATTCCTAAAGGTAGGGATTCGCAAAAAATGTGCTAAAAAATCCTATCATATCTGACCGCCCAGCTAAATCCACGACCCCCGCTTCTATGTACTCCTTATCTATTACTGGTAAGTCTCAATGATAACATCGCACTGGTACTGCGGCTTAGATAGAGTTTGGCTAAAAAGGCTGGCCTATTGGATAAGAGGGGAATGGTAGTAATTTGGATAAGGTTGAAAGTGATACTACGTCTCACAGAAGCAACATTACCACCGTATGTTCAGGGTGTCTTAGGCTTGTTCGAGAGTGATTCTACAAGTACAAGGATTTCAGGGTCCTTCTGCAGAAAACATGTGCGGTACAGCGGTAGTTATAATACCTTGCTAGAAAATTTGACCTAAAGGGCCGATTAGCTGGCGCACGAAGGGGGGCACCAAAGGCGGCATGATAACGGAATACTTCGCCAACTCGAGTACGGTTGCAACTGCTTCGCCTTGCCGGGTAGCCCGTTACTGTATGCTTAAACGTGAGTTCTTGGGTTCGTCGACGAGCTGACTCGAGCTCTACTTGCTCCTGTGTTGGAGCCCCGGGACCTTCTCGCGGACCTAGCGCACCTATGTCAATACAGCCTCGAAAGGGGTTGTTGGGATATGTCGATCTAAAATAGCAACCCAAAGTATGGTATCATATCATTTTTGGTTTAGGTACTAGTATTGTCACGGTTAAAATTGAGCTTTCCTAAATTTTACTTTTCTTGCTTATTCACGAATAAATTCTGCTTCATAAATGGCTAGTCACGATCACAAGCTTAGGGTAGAGGGTTGTTGTATTGCTGAAGTGTGACTGTTGATAGGCTTGGCGGATAGGGTTGTTGTGTTAGTTAGGTTTTTTCTCTCACACAATTTTTCCTTCCTTCTTTCTCACCACCAGCGAGGTCGACAACAACGAAGTGGATCGTGAGAGCAGCACAACGGAGGAACCGTTTTGTCTGTGGGTTGAGGAAAGGAACTGGGCCTGTCTTTAGTTAGTTTAGTTAGCTTGAATTGATTGCGACTTGTGTGATTTGGTTGTCTTCTTGACAGTTCTAGAAAGTGATAGAGATTCGTCAGTTCTTCCACCGTTCAGGAAAGTAGATACTCTGGACTAGGTTTTCGTTTCTTCAGTTGGTGCTCTGAAACGGATAGTCGTGATTGTCATATCGCAACGCCGTTTGGTTTTCTTTTTGAGCTACTTTTCTAGGAAGGGTTTGTTCGGTTGGTTGGAGAGCTTGTTGAACGGTGGTAATCGTGGTTGGTTTCTTTGTTGACTGTTAAAAGAAGGGCAGATACTTGTTGTTTCCTTGAGCTTCTTTGTAATGGCAGCTGCTGTTAAGGTTTCTATGTTCATGGGTGGGGATAGAGATTATCCCGAGAGCGTGGAAGAGTACTTGGAGGATGTGGAGGCGGCTGCCCTGAGTTGGGACAGCTATTGTTCACCACATATGGTGATTGATGCAGAGGCTACAGACAGGACAAAGATTCGGTTCTTCCGTCAAAACCTTGTAAGACAAGGAGATGCCTGGCACTGGTGGCATTATGTCTTAGAGGATGGGAAGAAGTCTGACTGGGCCGAGATCAAGGCTGAGTTCACTACGCGCTATGGAAGCAAAGTCACTCAGGCAGCAAGCCTCTTTGAGGTGCAGAATGAGATCATCTCGTTGCGGCAAGAGGTGGAGCAGCACATTACTGACTATGTGCGTGAAGTGGAAAAACTCTCCCGTCGTGTACCGAAGGAGATGGATTCACTATTAGGCATCTCTTTCATTAAGGGTATGAGGGATGATGGCCGTAGGGAGAGAGTCTCATTTGACTTAAAGGACTCTCCAAACTTTACCTTCGCAAGAGCCCTGACTGTTGTGAAAGCAGCCTATCGGATAATTGGAGAGGCGGATCCTTTCAATCCGAAGAATAGATCGCTGAATGGCAATGGAGTTCGAAATGGCAATGGCAATGGAACTGTCAAGGGAGATGACGAGTTCAGCTCTCAACTTTATGCCACGACCGAGATTCAACCAATTCCAAAAAGAACTTCGGTGGTTAGTACAACTCAGACCTATGCGCAATTACCGGAGTCACCCATTTGTTCGGCAAATACCAGGGTACAAGCAGAACCGAAGCTCTCTATTTCGCAAGAGGAGTTTAATGCACTCATGTCGAACTTCATGTCCTCTATGGGGTTTTCCAAGTCAGAACAGCCAGTAGGGAGTGGACTACCGCCATCTAGACTTCGGCAACCTGGAAGCTACCGTGGTGGATACAGAGCATCGATCATCTGTTACACCTGTGGCCTCCGAGGCCACTATTCGGATACCTGCACAAGTCCTCCTCTTTCAGCTGTTGACCGTCAGCAGATACGCGACAATGATAGGAGGGAGAGAGAGATCCGCGAGGGGTATTTTGAACGGGCTCCACCAGCTACTGGTTCGAACCTAGTGGAGATTCCGCCTCAGGTTAGACCGTCTATTTTGCGACCAAATGCCGGTCAGTTTACGCAAGAGAGCCGAAATCTGGAGCACAACCCGGACAGAAGAGCTGTTTCCTTACCGGTTGAGCCTGTTCCTCCATCTTCACAAGGAGTTCAAGCTTTAAAGCCTGCTGCCGCCGCTTGTGTCAAGCTTTGTTCCACAGAGCGGGGAGGCTTGGGAGAGGCCTGTGCAATTTTAGCACGCATTCCGGCTGTTGCCACGATATTCAAGAAGGCATTAGTGGAGAAAAGAGCCAGAGTACAAGAGCTTAGTGAGGACGAGGATGACGATGATGCTCATAGACCAGTAAGACAAAGGCTATCGGAAGCCTACGAGCAGTCGCCACCCCTAAGTCCAGGACATATCGCTCGTGAAGCACTACAGTATATGGATACCGACCGCGCAGAACATCTTGACTCCGGGACCCAAACGGTTAAAGCTAAAAGAAAGAGTCAAGGGGAGAAATCAGCAGCACCTCCGATTAACTGGATGAAAGGAGAACGTCAGTTTACCATCCAGGATGCTCTTACTGGACCAGGTCTAAACCCGGTTATTACGCTTCCGCAATTGTTAGATTGTTCTCCGCGGTTGAGAAGAGATCTGGCTGAGC
>Ga0307517_10013812_pt1 | contig 10930 bp, 8 predicted proteins | sample 23_EM_MG_FD_194515 | JGI IMG/M metagenome (GOLD analysis project Ga0307517, IMG submission 194515) | Populus trichocarpa ectomycorrhiza microbial communities from riparian zone in the Pacific Northwest, United States - 23_EM | ecosystem: Host-associated > Plants > Roots > Unclassified | place...
GCATCTGGGACACCTCCGATGGAGCTCAAGTATCTTGCCTCGATGGTCACGACGGGCCAGTGAGGTCCGTGGAGTATTCCCCAGACTCATCATATATTGTATCTGGCGGATTCGACACTACAATTCGGATTTGGGATGCAGTTACTGGATTCCACATCTCCACCTTGATTGGTCATGAAGGCAGTGTGAATTCGACTATATTTTCCAGTGACGGGCGCAACATTGCATCTGGTTCCGAGGATAATACGGTTCGCATATGGGATGTCATGGGGAATAAGCAACTTACTTCGTTGAATGGGCATTCGGCTCCGGTCACCTGTGTCACCTTCTTGGTTGGTGATTCTCGAATCCTGTCCTGCAGCATGGATTCCACTATACGTCTATGGGATATGAAGACAAAAAGTACAGTGAAGGTCCTACAATGCCCTGCTGCCGTGTTATCCCTCGCCGTTTCCTCTTCCCTTCAAAATTCCACATTTGTGTCTGGATCCCAAAACGGTGACATCACTATTCGAGATATCGGCACCTTCGAAGAGATTAGAGGCCTTGTTGGAGGTACAGCAGCAGTTAAATCAGTCGCATTTTCGTCGCAAGGAAATAAGGTGGTATCAGGCTCTTTGGATGGAACCATTCGGCTTTGGGAAACTGACAGCCGATCCTGTGTTGCCGAATATCGCGGACACTGCGGGCCTGTGGAATGTACCAGGTTTACACCTAATGGGATGCGCATCCTTTCCTCGTCTGCGGATCGATCCATTCGGCTGTGGGACGCCAGCGTCAACGGTGTACGTGGTTCGAAAGACTATGTTGTGGCCATCCAAATTCCCGATCACCTAGAGCATATCGTGTCTGGCTCAACTGATGGAAAAATTGCGCTATGGAAAATCGACGATGGAAGCCAGGTGTATGAGAACGATGTCCATGATGGGATTGTTCATTGCCTAGCTGTCACACATGACGGCAAACTCGTAGCTTCATCTTCTGCAGATCACACTATTTGCATCCTCAACATGGATGATGGTTCCAACGTTGTCACATTTGGGGGGCATACAGATGAAGTTTATACCGTCCAATTCTCGTGGAATGACGCTCTCCTCGTCTCCGCTTCTCAAGATAAGCAAGTTAAAATTTGGGACATTTCGACGAAGAAGCTCAAGCGCACTCTCACCCATAGTGCTGGTGTTGGTGTAGCCTCATTCTCTCCAGATGACAAGTTGATATGCTCTGGCACCCTGCCGGAGGACGACGCGATCCACATCTGGAACGTGGAAACGGGAGACCGTGTGGCGATCCTGAAAGAGCATCCCAGTCCAATTCTATGGGTTTTGTTTTCGCCAGACGGGCGGTGGCTTGCCTCTTGGTTCGAGGATGAAATGGTGAAGGTGTGGAAGGTAGAGGGAACGAAATTCGAGATTAGGCCTCATGATGAATGGAGGCTGGATCGACGAACCGCCGAAAGCAACTCCGGGGGCGGACAGGAGCTCGAGTTAGCCAAGTATGGTGATTTGCTTCCTGCGGATGAACTTCATTACCTCCAAGAAGATGGCTGGGTCACACTTCCACACAGTGGTAAACGAATCTGTTGGGTACCACCTAGCCGTCGGCAACCTTGGCTTAGGACATTATGGGAGTCACGGAAGGGAATGTTCGCGACAGGTTCACAGGCAGGAACCCTCACCATAGTTGATCTCAAGTCCACTCTTAGGTAGTAACTTAAGTGTTGTGATGGCAAAAACGGTCTTATGATGATATACTTAGGCTACCCATCGACGAAATTAAATAAATGTTATCTGTAAATTCGTGACCAGGTTGCCATGTGCCCTGTTAAATAGTTTCGAATGTATTGAAAAGCGATTGCAAAAACTACGGAATGGTCCAGTATTTCACTGATAATTCTACCCAAGCTTCGTGTACTCCATCTGAAGTGGAACACAGCTCCTTTAGACTTTTCATGACAGTTTTTAAGGAATCTGCGGCATTAGCTGTCAATTTTTCGCCTTTTGCAACATCCCCATCCACTGCAGACACAACCGCTTCTTCCAACAAAACACGAATATTTTCCACCTCAAGATCGACACCACCAAACTTGGTCTCCACCACCGACATTGAGGCTTTCAGGCTGTTCCCTAATGCGCGCACCCTCTCGGATTCGTTGCTTATTGTATCTCGCGCTTGCTGTACGGACCTTTGGGAGGAATCGACACCGTGTAGTGCGAACGTCTGGGAGGCGTTGCGTCTGGTTGTGGAAATGAACGCCAGTGCCTGTTTCTCGTATGTGTGTGCAAGGGTGTCAGCTCGTCGGGCACGAGTGATCATCGAGTCCAGACGGGCGGTAGTCGCCGATGCGGATGAGGTGACGTTGTTCAAACGACGACGGAATTCAACCCATATGGCCCTCGCTTGATCAGCTGTTGAACACAACTCTTTCACTTGCTTTCCTACGCTCTCCAACTCAGTTGCAGTGTTCCCAGCTAACCTTTCTCCCGCCGTAATGTCACCCTCTGTCGCAATCTTGACCGCCTGCTCTAACAAGGAACGAACTCGTTGGGATGCACCCTCGATCGCGGACATATGTTTCTCCGTTTCAAGTACCTTCCCAGCCAGGTTAGCTCCCAAGGTGCCTGACGTAAAGAAGTCAGTGCTGTGCCGCGATGTAGTGCCTCTGGTCGTGGAAACAGTGTGCAGCGCTTGCTTCTCGTATGTGTGTGCAAGGGTGTCGGCTCGTCGGGCCTGAGTGACCACCGAGTCCAGGATGGCGGTAGTCGTGGATGCGGATGAGGCGACATTGTTCAATCGACGACGGAATTCAACCGATATGGCCCTCGCTTGATCCGCTATCGAACACAACTCTTTCACTTGCTTCCCTACATTTTCCAATTCACTTGCAGCGTTTCCCGCTAACCTTTCTCCCGCCACAATGTCACCCTCTGTCGCGACCGCGACTGCCTGTTCTGCCAAGGCACCCACTCGTTGGGATGCATCCTCGATTGCGGTCATCTGTTTCTCCGTTTCAAGTACCTTCACAGCCAGGTCACCTCCCAAAGTGCCTGGCCTTGGTATCAGCCGCCATTGTCCCCCCGAATCATTAGGCGTGCCCAAGTCGGTGCTGTGCCGCGATGCAGTGCCTCGGGTCGTGGAAAAAGTGCACAGAGCTTGCCTTTCATAAGTATGCGCAAGAACGATTGCCTGTCTGGCGCGGGCGATGTCAAGGTCCAGCCTGGTAGTAGTCGTGGACGTGGATGAAGTAACCTTGTTCAAACGACAACGGAATTCAATCCATGTGCGCCTCGCTTGATCTGCTGTCGAACACAACTCTTTCACTTGCTTTCCTACGCTCTCCAACTCAGTTGCAGCGTTCCCAGCTAACCTTTCTCCCGCCGTAATGTCACCCTCTGTCGCAACCGTGACCGCCTGCTCTAACAAGGAACGAACTCGTTGGGATGCACCCTCGATCGCGGACATCTGTTTCTCCGTATCAAGTACCTTCCCAGCCAGGTCAGCTCCCATTGTGCCTGACGTGCAGAAGTCGGTGCTATGCCGCGATGCAGTGCCTCTGGACGTGGAAACAGTGTACAGCTCTTGCTTCTCGTATGTGTGTGCAAGGGTGTCGGCTCGTCGGGCCTGAGTGACTACCGAGTCCAGGTTGGCGGTAGTCGTGGATGCGGATGAAGTAACCTTGTTCAAACGACGACGGAATTCAACCCATATGGCCCTTGCTTGATCCCCTGTCAAACATAACTCTTTCACTTGCTTCCCTACGTTTTCCAACTCAGTTGCTGCGTTTCCTGCTAACCTTTCTCCCGCTGTAATGTCACCCTCTGTTGCGACCGCGACCGCCTGTTCTGACAAGTCACGAACTCGTTGGGATGCACCCTCGATTGCGGCCATCTGTTTCTCCATATCAAGTATCTTCCCAGCCAGATCAGCTCCCAAAGTGCCTGGTCTTGGTATCAGCCGATGCCCCTCTGAGTTGTTAAACACAGGTGTGCCGAAGTCGGTGCTATGTCGCGAAAGTGCAACCAAGGGGGTGCCTCGGGTCGTGGAAACGGTGTACATAGCTTGCTTCTCGTAAGTATGTGCAAGAACCATTGCCTGTCTGGCGCGGGCGATGTCAAGATCCAGGCTGGCAATAGTCTTGGCTACTGAAGCAGTGACGGCATTTAGGCGACGACGAAATTCAACCCATTTGCACCTCGCTTGATCCGCTGTCGAACCCAACTCATCCATTTGTTTTACTACGTTTTCCAACGCCTTTGCAGCATTTCCCGCCAACTTTTCTCCCGCCGCCATCTCCCCTTCTGTCGCAACAGCGACCGCCTGCTCTGACAGGGCGCGAACTTCTTGTGATGCATCCTCAATTACGGCCATCTGTTTCTCCGTATCCAGTACCTTCCCAGCCAGCTCCGCTCCCAAAGTTCCTGGTCTTGGTATCAACCGCCAGCGTCCATCCGAATTGTTAGGTGTGCCGAAGTCGGTGCTATGCCGCGAAACTTCAAGCAAGGGGGATCCTCGGGTCGTGCAAATAGAGTACAAGGCTTGCTTCTCGTAAGTATGCGCAAGGGCCAGTGCCTCTCTGGCACGGGAGATGGTAAGCTCCAGGCTGGCAATAGTCTTGCCTACTGAGGTAGTGAGCGCATTCAAGCGACACCGGTAGTGGTGGGAAATGTAGTGCCAGATGATGGGAAGTGCTGGGAAGAGAATGAAGAATAATATTGGAATCACTGGGAGAAAGAAGAGTGCAGGAAGGGCGAGGGTTGGAATGGAATGGAAGTTCCCAACAACAACTTTGAGGAGAGATACAACCCAAGAAGCGATCTTGGTCGCATATTCCAAATATGCAAAACGCAAGGGACCAGAGAATCTGCGAATAGGCGCGAAGACCGTGATGATGAGAGGGATAATATAAAGCAGCCATGTAGAATAGCTCCAAGATATAGGCGATACTGGCGTCAGTGCCACACCTAGCGAGAGAAGGACGAAGGGCCAGAGAAAGGGGGCGATACCTGTGAATAAATGATAAGTCGCACATATATGAGAACTTGGTAGGGACTCTGACTGGCGAGGGAGGATACCGTCAGCTGGGGGGTAATAACATTTGGATCCATCGGATTTGCGAGACTATGGTAGTCAATAATATATCATAGGACGGAAGAAGGGGTAATATACACACCTGAAGAAGCTTTTTCTCTCCTTGTTGTGGATAATCAGTAAGGCAAAGTGGGGTGTATCTTTATATATATGATTTTAGATCATGTCATGGATCATCGATTAGTCCTCCGGATCCACGATTAGGTTCTACAGGGGCAATATCCTTATGAGGGATGGCATGGCTCGTGGCTGATTCTGGGCGCAGGGTAAGAGTATGTTGCGGTCCAGACGCCTGAGACCCCATAGACAGTTGATTCAATAAACCATCATTTAGGGTCCATATATGAATCTATTATGATAAGTAAGGTGAGGAAAGTTGAGATGTGCACCCGCGCTCACTGATTTTCTACATCGTGTCATACATCTTCCGCAGCCCATCGCTTGGAGTTAATAGAGGGTTTCTGGGACCTACTGGATTGAACGTAGGGGATTGGCATAACAGGTTTGTGGTACCCACCTCCATGTTAACTGACAACATCAAGGTAAAAGGTTTGATTTTGACACGGGATCTGCACCTCGGGCGGTCCTAACTACTTCATCACGTCATTTGGATGAACAACAGTGAAAAAAATTCAAGATAACCAGTGTTAACGGACCCAAAGCCTGAGCGCTTCTGGGCTTAAAATTCCCTTTTCAAATATAGTTTCTTAGGATCATAGGATGAGTACCGTGAGAGACTGTCACGTAGCAAATAAACAAAGTCAGTTTTGTGACGCGTGACCAACCACAGATATCGATGGGAAAGAAACGTGCTCCATCGCCTGCTCGACCTGCTGCCGCTTCAAAATCAGCAGAAACTGAAGAAGGGTCATCGCAACCCGTACCTGCAGAACCCCCGAAGGAGCCAACCCCTCCGATCGCTGTAGTTTACTGTCAAGGTATGTTCGGTTAATTGACTCTGTGATCTAATCTGATGTTTCGAAAGTATGCACATTCCCGGTAGAGTCTTGTGAATTTGGCTCGAGTCTTACGCGGTGTAAAGAGTGGTTGAAAGAAGAAAATCAGGGACTGTATGAGAAGTACTATTCTGACGGTATGAATCAGTCTCTGCACGGGTATTTTTTGACATTTCTCCCCCATCAGAGGCTCTCCAGGCAAAGATGGGGATGTTGACCGTTGATGCCCAAACCAAGCTAGCGAAAGATACTGCCAAGAAAGAGGCCAAAGCAGAAGCAAAAGCAGAAGCTGCTCTAAAGAAAAAGATGGCTTCACAGGTGCGATCTCTCGCTCTATTCTTGTTCCGTTGGAGTGACCCTTGTCGCAGGTAATAATCAAACGGATCGAACGCACAAAACGCAAACACGTTACATCTATCCACGGACTGGAAGCGTTCGACATAGATCTCAAGAAAGCTGCCAAACAACTCGCGGGACGATTCGCGACAGGTGCTTCAGTCACTAAAAACGCACAGGGACAAGATGAGATCGTTGTGCAAGGAGATGTGGCTGGCGAGGTGGTAGAAATGATAGAAAAGGGTGAAGGTATACTGAAGGGCGTTCCAGAAGGCAACGTGGAGGTTGTAGAGGAAAAAAAGAAAAAAGAGTGAATATTCGGACAATGTATTGTTATCGACATTGTGACCAGGGCGTGAGAAAATATACGATATTGCCTCGAGGTCATTTCGCAGAACACATGTTCCTCTATCTCTGACCACCATCATGGTATTCGGCTTCTTCTCTAGAAAGGCTGGCCCCGTAGTCGACGCAGGCTCTTCGACACTGGCGCCGACAGCGACTGCAGATAATGATTCCGCTCTCCAACAGTTTCAGTTTCCTCCAAAGCAGCAACACACACCCTCTCCGTCCATTGATTCATCGTCCTCTCAATTGAAAGAAAATAAGGATCCGTCGCCTACGGAATCTGATATATTACCCCCCGCAGGACCCATAGACACGCCCTCACCCGGTTTGGTTGCCGACGACAATGCTGATAAGAATGAGGTACCTGACACTGCCGTTCTGCACGCTCTGATCGCTTCGGTACCTCCACAAACGCTACATGCATACACCCTGGCGCATCTATCACCAGTCCCGCCGTCTCCATTTCCATTTGCCAATCCTGCAGCGGGTTTAATACTACACACACCTCCAGCGCCTCCTTCCCAGCTCATTCTTTCCGTTCTCACTGAATTCTTCTCGAGTCTCACACCACCACCAAAATTACATTGCATGCGTTGCCACAAGGGCTACTTTGAGCTGGAGAATTCAGACCGGAGTTGTCTGGTACCACATGATGATGACAGTGCTATCGTAGGCCGTGTCAGGACGGGATTGGGCACCGAATACGAAACGCTCTGGGGTTGTTGTGGAAGGACCGTAGATGGTGACGGAGATCAGGGACCACCAGATGGTTGGTGTTACGAAGGCAGACATACGGTTTGTACTTTATGATCCATCTAGAGCGCAACTTGTTATTGACCTGATTCATCAGACGGATCTCAAACGTGCTCGATTCCGCGCCGATTCGAAACCCCATGACGATAAACTTGTTTCTTGTACTCAACTTCGATGCGGTGAACCACCGCTACCCCGACGAAGCACTACTCGACCATCGAGAAAACGAGTGCGTGTGGATAGCCATATTGAGGGCGCAGAAGATACACCTTCGATAGCGTCTTCTTCTAATTCCAACGACGCCTCAAAGGGACACAAGAAGACTGCTTCAATAACTTCGTCCACAAAAGGAAAGGCCGCAGAGGACGGCAATGATACGAGACCTGCGAAGCGTCCAAGGTCAAGGAAACCCTCTTCTGTTTCCATTATTGCTCCAGAAAATGTCGATGAAGACGCCATGGAAGTGGACGGCGATAATTCTTCCCCTCCATTATCCAACGCTCACCCGTCACCACCTAAATCACCACATCAGCCATTCCCATCATCCACAATCACTACATCTCAAGCAAGGATCAAAGCCCCAATCACATCTCAAGCAAGGATCAAAACCAAACGAAAGGCTTCCGAATTGTCACCAAAGCCTCGATCAAAGGGCAGCGCACCTGGCACGACGATACCATTGCAAAAGAGCCCATTATCGTCCTCCTTCACGGCTCCAACCCCTCCCTCGCAGAACGGCTCAGCGTCAAGACCGACCACACCCAGTAAGAAAAGCACGAAAGTCGAGGTAGAGATATTGACCAAGAGTCCTTCGATTGTCAGCCTAAGTGGAGATGGAGCGAGTAGGCATGTGGCGAAGAAGGATAGCGTGAGCAGTCTGAAGGACAAAAATGATTCGATGATTTTGAGGTCTAATCCTTCTGCTGTTGTTGTGTCCAAGAAGCATACGAGAGGAGGGTCGATGAAGAAGATGAGAAAGACGAAGGCAGTCGGTGAGGTAGTGGAGACGAGTGTAGATGGGGAAGCGGAGTGGGTTTAGGCGCAGGCGTCGTCTCAATCGGTAATGCGACACACCATCCTTTCTTTTCCATTCCATGTCATTTCCTGATATTTTATACTGTAACTCTGAATGTACCGAGTGGACGGTTTACTTAAACCTAGTCCTACCACACTCATTTTCTGCAATCTTTTCTTATATGTTGTTTTCCTAGGATCCTGTTGACTAGTATAATTATATATCTTTTTCTTTCTATGGATCACTGATGGGATGATAAGCGCCGTCCAATATTTCCATTCCTGGTTGTATGCTAAAAACCGGTCCATTGAATTTCTGACAGCGTTTGAGTGCTCCCATTGGCAGTGCTTCAGCGCGGTGCAAGTCATCGCCAGTGTCCGCGTGGCTTCTCGCACTTTTACAGTCTACGTGGGATTTCCTCCCCAAGGCAATACTTTGATGATATTATCGAAAAGACGAACCCTTTTATCATTGTTACTAATGAAAACTCCTTTTGTGGGTGTTGCCAGAACCAGTATAATACACTTATCCTATAGTACTCGATGCCTTCAAATACCAACCTGCTATAGTGGAACTACCGTGCTTACAATCTTGCTTCCGCGAGTAGCTCCTCCCTCACCCCCTCGTCACACTCCTTTCGCAGTTGGTCGCTAGCCACAACATTCTCCCGTAGTAAGTCCTCATATTTCCCAACCAACTTGAACTCTTCCATGTTCTTGGCTACGTTGTCCTTCTTAGCTTTCTTGAATAGGTCATACCTCGCCTCCTTATTTTGCTCCTTTCGCCACTTCTCGATAATCCCAAACTCCTCCTGAAACATTCCTTCATATTTCGCGAACAACGCGGCCATCTGATCTATTCCTTTGCTGTCGGTTACTCTTCGTGCTTCGTCGAGTAGATCCTGCCCTTTCTTCTTGGTATGCTCCCTTCGCTGCTTCTCAATAGCCTCAAACTCCTTTCCCAGCACCAGCTCATATTTATCGAACAACTCAGTCATCTCCTTCGTTACTTCCTTGCTAGTCATTGTGATGCCCCTTGCTTCCATGAGTAGCTTCTGCCCTGTCTCCTTGGTACACTTCTCTCGCGACTGCTCAATCTCCTTAAACTTCTCGCGCAGAATTTTCTCATATTTCGCGATGAACTCGGCCATATTTTGGTCGAGCTCTAGTGACCACATTTCGCAAGCTCCTTCAAGTTCAGAGTCCTGACGGTAGGAAATGATCTGCATCAGCCGTCAGTGGCTGCTTTCTTGCGAGAAGAACATCATACAGGAGTAATAACGTTGGTTGGCCCAACCGAACTGAGAACTTTTATCTCGGCCTGTAATCTATAACGCAGATTCACAGTCTCGAATATCCTGAAAAAAGTAACCGGGTCAGCAATGCATCTTCCATGCCATACTTCGCAGGGTGTCGTACTGGAACAATAGAGGTCCATCGCTTGGCTGATTTTTAACCGAGACAGGGTTGATCCACCAGTAGTAAGGTTCAACAACAGTTCGCAAAATTCGCCCTTCTTTTATTTCAGTGGCAATTCCAAGATAATGACCAGTCCCAACGTTTTGGAAGGTATACCCGGTTTTGGTTGCGACGACATGCCACTATACAATGAGTTAGTTTGAGGACAAGCAATAGATCAATGCATCCCCAATTACTTTCTCGTTGTCCCCGCCTGTTTTCTTAACCCCAACGATAGACGTTCCAAGATCACTGGGAAAGTATGGACCTAAGCGAGTCGAACGTATAGAACTCTCGACGTTTTGATTAGCAAGAACAACTTTCTCAGCAGCAGGGGAACCTTGGACGAAGTAGATTCCGTTGGGTACGATCTGATATGGTGCAGGGTCTGGCGTTGGGGGCAGGCCGGTATCGAAAACTTTGATTTCAAGTTCGCAGGCCCTTTTGAAGATGCCGTTCCATCGTTCTACACCGCCCCTGGCCTTGATATTCTCATTGATGAACTCTAATCAATGTATGGGTAAGTTAAGAAGATGAATATAAGAAGGGGAAATATACTCATATATTTCTCTGCGGATGAAGGGTCATTATTGACTTCGGTCCAGGCTGGGTGGTAAACCACACCTAAACAGAGATCTGGAACTATATACAGGGATATACAGAATGTGGTGCTTACTTTTAGCTGTATTTTCATCATCCGCCAGACGTTTTGCGATCTTCCAGTACGACTAGGCGACATCAATGAACATAACCACCAATCCGGAATGGAGACATGCCCCACCAATACACAAGGTAACAGGACAACATAGTATCTGTTAAGCAAAGTTGGCATTAAGTTGTCAGAAACAAGCTGAGACGAACCCTAAATAAGCGTCTTCCTTTAAATTTTGAACGGAAGTAAGGTAATGGTCTTGGCTCGCATCAATAGTCTTGTTTCTCGGGGTGCCATAAATGGACTTTTTTGGAACCCCCAGCAT
>Ga0307517_10013813_pt1 | contig 10930 bp, 11 predicted proteins | sample 23_EM_MG_FD_194515 | JGI IMG/M metagenome (GOLD analysis project Ga0307517, IMG submission 194515) | Populus trichocarpa ectomycorrhiza microbial communities from riparian zone in the Pacific Northwest, United States - 23_EM | ecosystem: Host-associated > Plants > Roots > Unclassified | place...
CTGACTGCTTGCGATCATATCGGCGCTAGCTTTCCTTGAGCAGCAAGGCCATCTTAATTTCCCCAGCTTCTTGTACTGGGTGACCTTGTGTAAAGTGTGCCTTTTGCACTCCTTGTTTTTGCAGTAAGTCTTCCTTGTCTTGGGAACGTTCACCTACGTACAGTAGAAAAGCTACACAATCAACAAACTAACATCGCATTCTATTTCTCATCTTTCCACCAAGAGAAGCTAGCAAGCAACACCACTCTTCTCTTTCCCTCCTTGTTACTTGTGGAGTAGAGTGCAAATATATATTTGGTGTTTTTTTGGTTTGCGGTGAGACGATGTTTTCAGAAAAGCTTTTGGTGCAATCCTTGAATCAACCTCACGTTAAAGCCAAGGACAGGGTAAGACACAAAATCTCTCTGTGTTTGTTGGAATCACTCCAATGAAAACTTTATTCAAAGTCGTTATTTGGCCAAAAATTCATGTCCTCTGTTCCTTTCATTCAGCCTTTAAATATTAATCTAAACATCCGATTTCAACTAGGAAACTAGGAAAGCAATAACAGACTAAATCTCTAACTCTAACTAGGAAAATACTATCAGGAAAGAAATAGAATTGCAGCAGCTCCTAATGTTTGTGGAGGCTTTTGGTCACGGCACTATAGGGGTCCCTTTTCCAGATTTGCATCAGCTTTCTGATACGGAAATCAAAAGACAAGTACTTATCTGCCACAAGATAAGGGATTATACAGGATAAAATAATAAGTTGTATACTCTGGGTTTAAATTCTGGTGATAATCGAGAAGGAAGTATATGACATTAACCCCTAAATGTATCAAGAGAAAGGAAGAACAAACAGAAAACGACGGAGCTAAAGAAAATAAAAAACTTCAACTTGTTTAAATAGTACAAAGGAATGTTGAATTAAATCGAAAAAAAAAACATGGAACGGGAAAGGAAATACCAGAGGATGAGATAGAGGTAAGTACCTCCATTGAGCCAGAGAAGAAGAGGCGAAGACTCTTTAGAATGTTGAGCCTCAACAGAGTAATAATAGAGTGCTCGTCCAGCAGATTTATCAACAGTAACATAACCACCATATATATTGCGAGAACTCTACTTTTGGCTGTCCAGGAAAGCTCTCTATTCTATCTTTCTTTTTTAATCCCCCTTGATGATGAAACTTGGATATATCTACATGTTCGGTTGCTTGAAAAAGAGCGCTGTCAATGTTAGAATTTCCCTCCAACTTGGCCTTGTAGAGATGGCCAAGTGCTTCACTTTGCCTCATGCCAGCTTCGATTTGGGCAATGGAACAAGAAACAATAAGAAAGAAAACGAGAGGCAAACATGGGTTACTTTCCATGGTATTTCCTTTTGTTACTCCCGTAACACTATAAGAAAAAACCCCCCAAGAGGAAATTTAAATAAAGGAAGTTCATTAGTCAAGTTTCCTTTTCTCTTCTTTCCCTCCTTGTTTCCTTTCCTAATATAGATATTGCCAAATCTGTAATATTTATTCAGCTTCTTTAAATATGTACTTTAATTCACTCTCCATACACTTACATGTACCAAATCTCTTCCAACACACCTAGCATAATCTTTCGGGCTTGAAAGGTACTTAGCTCAAGGCAATATACTTCTTCTAGTTCGCAACAAAAAAAAAAACCTTTATAGCTTGAAGTGATTAACTTGTTTTTCCTCTTTTATTTATTATTTTTGCAGATAGGTTTTCTTTCTCGTTTCAACTCTCAAGACCTCTACAGCACCCATACGTACAAGCTCCAACAGGCAAACCTCTCAGCCGCTACCTGCATAGGAGAAGAACAATAGCTTCTGTCAACCCAACCGTAGGCTTCAATCCAGTCCAGCAGGAGCTTCTTCTCTGCGCCATAGCAACAGCAGGAGATTTGTTTCAGCAGCTTCCATCAGCAGCATCCGGTTGGCAGAGAACTTGAGTCTCTTTCTACTGATAGCAGCAGCACCTGGAATCTTTTTTTACGTTGAAGCAACGACAGCAGGTGCTCCTCAGCCACACCTTTCCCCAGCATGCAGTGGCAGAACTAGCAGCAACCTTCTCTTCCCAGCAGCAGCAGTACTGGTTTCAGCAACACAGTAACAGTCACCACCGAGAAGATCTTCCTCCAGCAAGCAGCTCTGCACCAGCCGTGAACGGCAGTAAGCTGCAAGCTCCAACAGGCAAACCTCTCTCCCCACCGTGCTCCTCCGGCCAGCGTCCATCAGCTGCTCAGTCGTGAGAAGCTCTTCTCCACCGGAGTCAGCTTCCTCTCTTCTCCCCCGGACCGCAGCTCCAATTCAACAGCGCCAGGTGAGTCTCTTCCCAACTTTGCAAATTCAGTTCCTTTGACACAGTGCGAAGGTAATTATAATTACCTTCGCACTGTGCATAGCATGCGTGAATAATTCACGCATGCATGCAGTTTTGCCTGGCCGGGTTTTCTCCGTGTTTTTTCCCCTTTTTTGAAATCTGTAAATTGTTGTTGCAGATTGAGCAATGCCGCCGAAGCATGACTTCTCTCTCAGGGAGATAAAGCCAAACATTGATGGAGGAAAAACCTTGACTCCCAACATGCTCACCTTGGTTGAACCACTGTATTTCGTGTATGTAAAAGTTGTGAGAGCCTCCCACTTGCCTTTGAATCAAGCTACTTATGTTGAAGTGAAGAGTGGAAACTATAAGGCAACAACCAAGTACATTCAAGGTACATTAGCCCCCATTTGGAACCAGGTGTTTGCTTTCAACAAAGATCGTCTTCAAGCGAAGACTATAGAGATTTCGGTGAGGGGTAAGGTAAGTGTGACTAATGAGATAATTGGTAGCATTGAAGTTGGTATAGGTGATATCCCTACTCGGCTTCAGGGGGATTCTTCATTGGCACCACAGTGGTATGGACTTGAAGATAAGAATGGAGTTTCTGGTAGATCAGGAAATTTGATGTTGGCTATATGGGTGGGGAATCAAGTGGATGATGCCTTTTCACTAGCTTGGCATTTAGACGCAGCATCTGTTAGTGTTGACAAGGTATCTAATGCTCGTCCACAGGTGTACTATTCGCCAAGACTCTGGTATCTTAAAATAAAGGTGAATGGTGCTCAAGATTTGGTAGTTTCGGATCCAAATCGAAAACCTGAAGTTTACGTGAAGGCTACATTGGGGAATAAGGTTTTGAAGACCAAAGTTTCGAAGAACAAGGGTGTGAATCCAAGCTGGAATGAGGAGTTGATGTTTGTTGTAGCTGAGCCATTCGAAGATGCTTTGATTTTGAGTGTGGAAGATGATAAAGGAGATAATATGGTGGATTATTTGGGGAAGTGTGTTAAGCCTGTGCATAAAATTACTCAGAGACTGTTGCCTCCTCTTCCAAGTGAAGAGATAATCAATCTTGAAAGGTATGGGGTGGTAGAGGGGCCGATGGAGAAATTCTCGAGTAAGCTTCGTGTCACTATATATTTGGATGGTGTGTATCATGTTTTCGATGAACCTGCTTTATTTAGTACTGATTTGAAGGCATCATCACCCAAACTGACGCCAGGAAAAGTTGGAGATTTGGAGTTAGGAATCTTAAAAGCTGAAGGGTTGGTGCCCATGAAATCCAAGAATGGTTTGAAAACTACTGATGCTTATTGTGTGGCCAAATATGGACCCAAGTGGACAAGAACTAGCACTGTTGTTAGCAGTTTAGAACCAAAATGGATGAAACAATATCAATGGGATGTTTTGGATCCATGCACAGTGATTGCTATCGGAGTTTTCGACAACAACAATTTACAAGCAGGGGATGGATGGGCAACTGATAGATTAATTGGCAAGGTAATCAGAATTCGGCTTTCTACACTTGAATTTGGTCGGATATATAAATATGCTTATCCTCTGGTAGCCTTGATGCCTGATGGGGTGAAGAAAATGGGAGAACTTCATTTCACTCTAAGATTTATCTATACTAAAGGTTCTGGTGACAAAATTTATCAATACACGCAGCCTATGCTTCCCAAACCAGCCTATACAGACCCAATGTCTGTGTACCAAATAGATAGTTTAAGGAACCAGGCTGTTCGTCACATAGCCATGAGACTTGCCCGTGCTGAACCACCATTAAGAAGAGAGGTGGTGGAGTCTATGTTGAGTGGACGGGGACCTGTATGGAGCATCCGAAGAGGAAAAGCTAATTTCCAGAGAGTGATGGAATGTTTGAAATTCCTCAAGACAGCTTTGATTTGGCTTGATGACCTACGCCAGTGGAAGAATTCAAGGACGACGATTGTCATGTTTGCAGCGTTTTCAGTTTTTGTATATTATTCAGAGATCATAATTCCATCTTTCTTTGCCTTCCTCTTCTTGAAAGCTTTGCACAACTATTTCAAGAGGCCTCGAGACATTCTATGTTTGGATACGAATCTATCACAAGTTGAATCTGTGAATACTTTAGACTGGCAGGAAGAGCTGGACACATTCCCTTCATCTGCGCCATTCGAGGATTTGAGGCTCAGGTATGACAGATTGAGAGCCATTGGATACAGGATAGAAGAAACAGTAGGCGACTTGGCGACTCAATTGGAGAGGTTTCATGCTATATTTTCATGGAGGGATCGAAGAGCTACTTTAATCTTTACACTCTTCTGCCTAGTCGCTTGGATAATGTTTTACCTCGTGCCTTTCCGGTTGCTTTTTTTCCTTTTTGGCACCTACCTGATGAGGTCTCCAAGATTTCGAGTTACTCTTCCACCGATACCTCAAAATGTATTCAGGAGGTTGCCTTCAAGAGACGATTGCTTGCTTTGATCTAGCAGTCTATCCATCATTGATGCATCAGACTTGGGGCGGTTTTTTATTTTATTTTTTACTACAAAAAATCTAAGATCGGTTGATAACACGAGTTTTTAATTCTAAATTTTAAGCGATGATGAATTTATTTTATATTGTGACTGATTTGAGTCCTTTTTCGTTCATGCATGATATTGATACCCTGATGCTCTAATATATTCTGTTAAATTTTACATGTTGCTATTTTTAATACAATAGCATTCATTCAATTTACACCATTTCAAGCATACATACACTTCCTGATTTTTGACCTTGCCCTGTAGAGCTAGGATCGGACCATATGATTACTGTAGCTGGTCTGCTTAAGATGCATTTTCTTTTTAGGTTCAGCGGCGTGGGGATACAGTGGAAAGAATCCTTGTTAACATGTGGTTTGCGTTAGAATCTGAAAGGAATGTTTAAGATGGAAAATGCATCTGCGCAATTACAAAGATTTTACGTGCGTCTTGTTTGTTTATGTAGCGAGTTACGAGGCTTCAACTCCAGGTGAAAGAATTGTAATTTTGTTTTTGCCCAGCAGGTGGTTTCTAATTAAGAAAAACCAGTTCCTTGAGGATGATACAGTTGTTACAAAGCCAACCATGCAATGTTTGATAAAAGGAAGATGCCTTCATTCGTCTGATAATTTGCTTTTTAACAGAGGAAGCAGCCCATATACTATAAAATCTAAAATAACAGACTGTACTTTCCGATTCCAGTCCCACCAAGATTAAACTGTGAAAATTATGCTTCCCAGGCAATTCATTTGCTTCATCATCACTCTCCATGTTGTTCTTCCCATTCTTCTTCTTCACTGTTTGTTTCCTGTTTTTAGCACCGAGATCATGCTCTTTTGACCTTCCATTTCCTTCATTAGTGACAATATCACGTGAAGTAGCACTAGAACTTGAAGCACCTCCCTCCAAAACTCTATTTTCTCCATCCACTATTTCAGGACCCTCCATAATCTTCATCCCTTTCTTCTTCTTTTCCTTTTTGTTCTTGTCCAGACCAGCAACATGGGAAGAATGCTCCTTTGTTGCTTCATTGCCTGAAGAATTGTCAGTTGAGGTCGAACTTGCTTCATTCAATAAGACAAGACTCTCCACATGAGTCCAAGTAAAATTTACCTGTGGGAGCCAGTATTTTAGAGCCCCGAATTCTACAGCTCCCATTTTGTCTTCGAGTAAGAAATTAGCTCTCCATTCCAAGCAGTAAAAACATCTCACCATTTTTCTTAAATCCAACAAAATCAGAAACCCGACCTTTCAAATGGTCAATATTGAAAACCTTAATCCAAGATTTGGCATCACCATACTCTTTCATTGCCCAAATGGAATCATGTCCTTCCCTACAGAACCTTCTCTGCAAGACAACCAATGAAAGCAATCCATCAAAAACAGTAACAGTCAAGTCTATATGATCCCTGCAAAGCACACAATCTGGAATTATCATTTCCCCAATCTTCTCATCTACTAAATTAAAAACCACAATCACATTTAATGCACACCTTTGGGAGCTCACAGTTGTCCACTGACAAGCTCTGTTCAGAAAAGCCGACCTTGAACCCCGACGGATGACATGTTTGAAATCATTTTCCACCATTCTCCAGCATCCACTCTTCAACAAGTGAAGCTCAATCAATGGTGGCAGTATTGTCTCCTTAATGCTCCAAATATACTATTCTCACCGATTTATAGCCATGGTTGATGGTATCAAAACCAAACCCTAAAGAGGGCGCAAAGAATCCATAAGACTGGAAACTAACACTTGGCTCGGGGACAGGCACCGTTTAATACTAGGATTTCACAAAGCAGCCCTGTGTTTTTGGGTAAACTATTGGTGCTGGGGGCATTGGTTCCTCTGCTAAAAATTACTGGGTAGCTAGACCCAGTATTGTTAGCTTTGATTATCAAGTTAAATCCAAAAAAATTTCAAAGAAGTCACCAGTGTTGGGTTAGGCTGAGCAATACCCACTTGTGTCAGGATTTTTGCTTGGGTTCTATGTTAGTCCCATTTCTTTTGAGTTTTAATGCAGAACCAAGAGTATTGGACTCATTTTTGCTTGGATTCTATGTTAAACCAATTCTTTTGGGTTTTAATGTAGAACCCAAGAATATTGGGTTCAAAAACATGATTTAATATTCTAGGGTTTTAAATTTCTAAATATTATCATTTATCTTATAAATATTATTATTTTTATTATAATTAATAATATTATTATTTCTATTATACATATTATTAATAGAATAATTAATAAATTTGAACAAATATTATTATTATTATTATTATTGATAAATTAAAAAAATAAAATTATTATTATTGAAGAAAAACCTTTAAAAGATTAAAAAATATAATTCAAAGTATTCATATAAAAAATATAATTATTTGTGTTATAAAATATTACAAAGGTGAAATTACACAGTAATCCTTCCTCTTCACAACAGGACAAGATTCATGAGTAATAAATATACCATGAGATATTTGGAACAAATATTCATAATTTTCATTCTAGAGTTTCTATTTTTACAAAAAAAAAAAATTTTGCAAGTATTATTTATAAGTTACATTGGTCTATAAAGCTTTAAATATAAACTATCAATCATCTTAATTAAAAAAAATAATTTAATAGAACTAATTGATTTAATGATTATCCATCTCAGAATTCTACTAGACTACTAAGATTTTTTTTAATTTATCATTTTTGTATACAAATATTAGGATTATATATAATAAGCACAAAAGAGACAAAACAACCCGTTGCACGATCCCCCTAGGTGTGTGTTAGAGTAGTAGCCATCTATTATCAATCCGAGTGGGAAATCAAGCTCCTCCCATGGCATCTAGGAAATTCCTTATCTGGGTACAAAAGGTATAGGTCTTGGACCTTCCTTGTGATATCTAAAGAAATGCAAATCTATTTGGTATTTAATTTTTAATATTGAAAAAAATTTATTTTTATTATTAAAATCTCAGTTAAATTTGAAATATGCTGTGGGCCCTTTGTGTTTTCCTTGATGCAGTAATTCATATTAAGTAGTTGATATGGGCTTGATTTGTTTGATTATTTTAGGAATCATTATTACAATTATTAAACCAGTATATTTACTTGGAATCTTTGTGTGTTTGGAAATGTAATTATAATTGCTTTTTAAATAATTTTTTGTGTAAAAATATATGTTAATGATATTTTTTTATTTTTTTAAAAAACACTTTTAAAACGCATAAACAAACAGTTTTCTATAGTACAGTTCAGGACATGCATAAAAAAAATAATTTGAAATTGACATGATAAGTTAAATCATGACTAAATTGATTGGATTAAAATTGAATTAATTTAAAAAAAAATAAAAAAAATGAGAGGAGATCATTTTTACCAACCATAAACTCCTCATACTGGGTTGAATTACTGTGAATTTGATTTTCTCCTGTGAAATTTGTGCGATCATCTAGGCTCAACCACATTAACCATTCCATGCTGGTCAAGAACAATTGAAGGTGAAACAACACAAAAATAGTCCGTTTCCTCAGCCGTGTCCCATAGAAAATCATTCCAATCACGCTACTCATGGGATTTGAGCTGATTTGATTTAATGGTTATAGATTAAAATCTAGTTTATTTTTCTTTTATTTTTTTCAAATAATATTTTTTTTTTAAAAAAATATAAATTAATACGAGTGTGACCTGAATTTTAAACCAACTTTATTTAGGACATATTTAAGATTGTGGTAGCGGTGGCGGTTCAAAGTTTTTTTTACTTAGAAATATATTAAAATAATTTTTTTATTTTTTAAAAATTATTTTTAATATCAGCATGTCAAAACAATTTAAAAATATAAAAAAAATAATTTTAATAAAAATAATTTAAAATTTTAAAAAATACGATTTAAACCATGTTTATAATACACCTTTAATAACCCGTGATTCAAGATTAAAAAGGAAGAGCAGCAGAGGTATCGTACCATCCTCCACCTCTAACCTCATATGTTGTTATTGCCACGTGGATGCTGTTTTGTATCTTGAGTACGGCATCCCTCTCTTGTGAAGCCATTTGTGTGGCTCAAGATAAAAGCATATAGTTATATCACAGCTATGGGTTTTGCCACGTAACTGGATATCATGTTCCATTTTTGAAATTTCGACTTCGTAACTAAGCCGACTAAGTCAAACAATCAGGATTACTATCAACTAGTTATCGTAATTATTGACTATTACGGTATTACCCCGCACCTTTTTTGAAGAATGATAAATAATGAAGGGTACAAGCCAGGGATGCGTGTCGTCTGAGGGGCAAAACAGGAATCAAAGATTAACATCACACCGTTAGGAGCCTTGTCATAAACTTGGATCTGCAACCACCCGTTAGGAGCCTTGTCATAAACTTAGATCTTCAACCACAGAACCAGCACATAAAACAGTCAAACTTATTTTAGATTTTAACAATTAGAGTGTTCTTGAGGTGATATTCTTCACATTCTAGTCAATGAGATTTCTTTTTTAGTCGGTCTCTCTTCTAAATCCCACAACAACACAAGGAAAAAACACCCGAGCTAACATCTCAGAAAACGACGCTCCATCAAATTTGAAAACAACACGATACGATATTTTCCTCAATTACAAAACGTCTTTTAGCAAATGTCAACGTAGTTACTAATTAGGCAAAAATAAGGTACCAGAATGCAAAAAGAGAAAAACAAAAGATTTTGGAACAAGGTTCACTAACACGTGGACAAAAGAGAGAGAAATTTCGTAGCCGAGGATCCGGATGGTTAGAACTTTTAATTTGTGAACTAAATAAAAGAAACAAAGTCTAGAGGGTTAAAACTTGGATACTTTTTTTACTCTTAAGAGTAGAAATATAATTTGTTGAGGGGGTCAGGGAGACAATATTTCCTGGCCAGCCCCCTGGTTCCGCCACTGCATGGATGGACAACACCATATATTATATTAATATATAGACACGCACCGCCTTTATTAGCCTAGATCTTTTAGCCCCTACCCCCTCTCTCTCTGCATTACCACCAACCACCGTCTTCACTGCCGCTTCTCTCTCTTCTTAATTCTCTCTTCAAGATTCAAATCCTTAAAGAAACATTCACAATATCGCTTAAGCTTTCTTCATCTGCAATATTTCCGTCATCTTACGTCGTTTGAAGCGTGAAAGTGGATGATAAAGAAGTAATAATGGCTGTTAAAGTTTGTGAGCTTTGCCAGAGAGAAGCTGGTCTCTACTGCGATTCAGATGCTGCGTTTCTTTGTTTCGAATGTGATTCTAACGTTCATAATGCTAACTTCGTTGTTTCCCGTCATCTCCGCCGTGTAATTTGCTCCGCTTGCAATTCTCTCACAGGAGGTTCATTCTCCGGCACCGCCCCATCTCTTCGCCGTGTCACCTGCCTCTCTTGCTCGCCGGAAAACAAAGAATTGGACTCCATCTCCTGCTCTTCATCCTGTTCCAGTACTTTATCCTCTGCTTGCATTTCAACCACCGAAACGACGCGCTTTGAGAACACAAGAAAAGGTGTCGAAACCAGCTGCGTCACCAATATTCCGGCAAGATTTTCCGGGGGGAGGTTGAAGAGATCGAGAAATTTGAGGTCATAGTGTGTTTTTGTGAATTGGTGCGAAAGGTTGGGGCTCAATGGTAATTTAGTGGTGCAGAGAGCCACTCGGGCGATAGCGCTGTGCTTTGGGAGACTGGTTTTGCCGTTCAGAGTGAGCTTAGCAGCGTCGTTTTGGTTCGGGGTCAGATCATGTGGGGACAAGTCCGTTACAACGTGGCAGGATCTGAGGAGGTTAGAGGAGGTATCTGGGGTGCCGCGGAAGATGATATCGGCCGTTGAAATGAAGATTGAACATGCGCTGCGAAGCAGGAGATTGGAGCTGCATAAAAATATGGAAGAAGGTTGGGCTGACTCGACTGACTGCTCTGCCTGAGCGGCACGTTCAGACTTCAGAGTATCGTTGTCAAATAAGTTCACAGGTGTGTGGAAATTAGGAATTTTCTATGTTTTCGAAGAGTTTTTATTTGTGAAGATTAACATACATAAAAAAAGAAACCTTGTCAGAAAAATAAAGATATCTTGAGACAATTACGAAAACGACTCGTGTTAAGCTAATCCA